>JGI20166J26741_11549807_pt1 | contig 12179 bp, 8 predicted proteins | sample TergutCu122P5_FD_26741 | JGI IMG/M metagenome (IMG submission 26741) | reverse complement strand
ATATTCTTCGCCGCCATCGAGGCGAAGAGCGGCAAACCGGCGTTATTGCCGGGCCTGATGCAGATGTTGATCACATCCATACCAAAAGTCGGTTTTTTTCGGCCTGTCGTCAATGAGGTGCGGCCAGGCTGGGAAGACCAGAGCATCAACCTGGTGCTGGAGCATTTTGAACTGGATATTTTCTACGACGACGCCCGTGGCTGCATGTTGAAAAAAGCCCAGGAGCTTATGCAATCGGGCAAGCAGGCGGAATTGTTTGACATCATCATCAACAAATACAAGGTGATCAAGGACCGGCACGATTTTATCCTCTGCGATGGCACCAACTACCGCGGACAAGACCCGGCCCTGGAGATGGAACTGAACATGGAATTGGCGGCCAATCTGGCCGCGCCGATGCTCCTCGTCGCTTCCGGAAAAGATAAATCGCCGGCGGAAATCAGCAAACAGATACAGGCCGCCATCGCCGCCTGCCTCGACAAAGGCGTCGATGTCTTGGGCTGCATTATCAACAAGGCCGAGGAAAGCCTGTCGCTCGATTCGCTACGCCTGAAAACGCCAGCGGATATGCCAATCTTCATCATCCCGGAACGGCGGGAATTGTATTTGCCGACCGTGGCCGATGTGAAACGCTGGCTGGGCGGGACTGTCGTCTGCGGCGAGAAAAATCTCCGTGGCTTGGTCGATAATTACGTCGTTGCCGCCATGGAGGTGGGGAATTTTCTGCCAAAGATGAAAGCGGGCGGCCTGATCGTCACGCCGGGCGACCGCAACGACATCATCCTTGGCTGCGTCGCGGCGCGGCAATCCGGCAATTATCCGGAGATTTCCGGTCTTGTCCTCACCGGCGGCCTGCTGCCGCACGAGAATGTGCAAAATCTTCTGGACGGGCTCGACCCGGAAACGATGATGCCATTTATCTCCGTCCGGGAGCCAACGGCCGAGACCATCCAGGCGACACGGGATATTCATGGGCAAATCAGCGTTGACGACAACGAACGCATTGTGCTGGCCACCAGGGATTTCAACCACCATGTCGATCGCCAGCTTTTGGGGCGGCGCTTCATTGCCAGCAAATCGACCCAGGTGACGCCCAAGATGTTCGAGTTTATGATGATGGAGCGGGCGGCGAAAAATATGCAGCGCGTGGTGCTGCCGGAGGGGACTTGCGACCGCATTCTGTGCGGCGCGAGCATCCTGCAACGGCGCGGCGTGGCCAATATTGTGCTTTTGGGGCCGGAAGACGAGGTGAAAATCCGCGCCAAGGCCTTCGGCATCGACTTGAAATGGGTGGAAATCATCGACCCCGCCCGTTCGCTCTTGACCGAGCGCTTTGTCGCCAGATATATGGAGTTGCGGCAAGACAAGGGTGTCACAGAGGAGGTGGCGCGGGAACGGATGCGCGACATCAGCTATTTCGGCACCATGATGGTGCATGAGGGCCTGGCCGACGCCATGGTCTCCGGCGCCGAGAATACCACGGCCCACACCATCCGCCCGGCCTTTGAATTCATCAAAACCAAACCAGGAATATCGGTTGTGTCGTCGGTTTTTCTGATGTGTTTGCGGGATAGGGTGCTGGTCTATGGCGACTGCGCGGTCAATCCCAAGCCCGATGCCAGGCAGTTGGCGGAAATCGCCCTGAGTTCGGCGGAAACGGCAAGACTTTTCGGCATCGCGCCGCGCGTGGCCATGCTCAGTTATTCCACCGGGACGTCAGGTAAAGGTGAGGATGTCGAGCGGATCGCCGAAGCGACGAAACTGGCCAAAAAACTTATCACCGAAAAAAATCTCGACCTGCCGCTCGAAGGGCCGCTGCAATACGACGCCGCCGTCGACGCCGAGGTCGCCGCCGCCAAAATGCCCAATTCCCAGGTGGCCGGCAAAGCCACGGTCTTTATCTTTCCCGACCTCAACACCGGCAACAATACCTACAAGGCGGTGCAGCGGACGGCGGGGGCGATTGCCATCGGGCCGCTCCTGCAGGGACTGAAAAAACCAGTCAACGACCTGTCGCGGGGCTGCACGGTGAATGATATTGTCAGCACCGTGGCCATGACCGCCATTCAGGCGCAGGAGGAAAAAAGACTGGCCCTATGAAAATCCTGGTCATCAATTCCGGCAGTTCCTCGATTAAATTGCAGCTTTTGTCGATGCGTGGGCAGACGGCCTTGGCCTCGTGCCTGGTCGAGCGTATCGGCGAAGAGGCCAGCCTGTGCCGCTGTGTGTTCAGAAAAGGCGATCCGGCCGAGAAAATTATCGAGATCAAAGAAACGATTGCCAACCATCGGGCCGGGATGCGCCTGGCCCTGCGGATGCTGACCGATCCCGAACAGGCCGTCCTCGCTGACCACAGTGAGCTGGCCGCCATCGGCCACCGCGTCGTGCATGGCGGCGAGGATTTTCATGAGCCATGCCTCATCGATGAAAAGGTTTTGCGGGCCATCGAAGCCAACACGCCGCTCGCCCCGCTGCACAATCCGGCCAACCTCGACGGCATTCGCGTGGCCCTGGAGCTGCTGCCCGGGCCGCCGCAGGTGGCGGTTTTCGATACCGCTTTCCATCAAACCATGCCGGCGCGGGCTTATCATTACGCCCTGCCGCGCCGTTTCTACCGGGAGAGCAGACTGCGGCGCTACGGCTTTCATGGCACCTCGCACCAGTATGTGGCCGAGGAATGCGCCCGTTTGATGGAGAGGCCGCTCTCGGCCATGAACCTCATTACCATCCATCTCGGCAATGGCAGTTCGATGACGGCGATAGAAAAGGGCAAAAGCATCGACACCAGCCTGGGTCTGACGCCCTTGGAGGGCCTGATCATGGGCAGCCGCTGCGGCGATATCGACCCGTCCATTCCCGCCTTTCTTGCCCGCAACCACGGCATGAGCATCGAAGAAATCGACGCCATGCTGAACAAGGAATCGGGCCTGAAGGGCCTCTGCGGCCTTGGCGACATGCGCGACATCCATGCGGCCATAGAAAAGGGCGATGCCGCCGCCGCGTTGGCTCTCGAGATGTTGACGTATCGCAACCGGCGCTACATCGGCGCGTTTATGGCGGTGCTGGGTCATGTCGATGCCATTGTCTTTACCGCCGGTATCGGCGAAAATGACAGCGTCGTGCGCGAAAAATCCCTTGCCGGTCTGGAAATTTTTGGCATTGTTCTCGATGAGAAAAAAAACCGCTCGCGGCAAGCCGGCGCCAGAGAGATTGGCGGCGATGGCGGCAGGGTGCGGCTGTGGGTGATTCCGGCCAATGAGGAGCTGGCCATCGCCCGGCAGGCGCTGGCGCTGGTTGGCGGCACTGGGCGCGGCTTGGCGGAGGCGCCGGGCAGCAGCAAATAAAAAGAGGAGCGTAGAGAATATATGTGGCAAAATGTGCAGGCCGCCCCGGCGGATGCGATTCTTGGCCTGACGGAAGCTTTTCGTCGCGACGAACATCCGAAAAAGGTCAATCTGGGCGTTGGGGTATACCAGGACGAAGCCGGGGTGACGCCGGTTCTTCGGGCGGTGAAAGAGGCGGAAAAAATCCTTGTGTCGAGCGAAATCAGCAAAAATTATCTGCCGATTTCAGGCGATGCGTCATTTGCCGCCAGGGTGCAAGAACTGCTTTTCGGGGCCGGGCATCCGGTGTTGCTTGAAAAGCGGCTGGTGACGGCGCAGACGCCCGGCGGCACCGGGGCGTTACGGGTTGGCGCCGAGCTGCTGAAAAAATTTCTACCCAAGGCCACAGTCTGGCTCAGCAACCCGACCTGGGCCAACCACAGGGGCGTGTTCGCCGCTTTTCCGCAAAAGGAATATCCCTACTACAATCCCGTCCATATGGGGATTGATTTTCCGGCCATGCTGGCGGCGCTCGAGGCCGTGCCCGCCGGCGATATTGTCGTCTTGCACGCCTGTTGCCACAATCCCACGGGTTTCGACCTGACTCCGGCCCAGTGGGAGGCGGTGGCGGCGGTGGCGGCGGCCAAAAAATGGCTGCCCTTTATCGATTTCGCCTACCAGGGATTGGCCGAAGGGCTGACGGAAGACCGTTGCGCCCTGACGCGGTTTGCCGCTGATGGCGGTGATATGCTGGTCGCCAGCTCCTGCTCGAAGAATTTTGGCCTCTATAACGAACGCTGCGGGGCGCTGAGCCTGCTGGCGCCGTCGGTCGGGGAAGCGGCGGTGGCCATCAGCCATATGAAGGCGGTCATCCGGGTGCTGTATTCCAACCCGCCGGCGCACGGCGGCCTCGTTGTTGCGACGATCCTCGCCGACCAGCGCCTGCGCCTCATGTGGGAAGAAGAACTCGCCGCCATGCGGCAGCGCATCGTCGATATGCGCCGCCTCTTGGCCGATGGTTTGAAAGAGCGTGGCGCCAGCCAGGATTTTTCCTTCATGACCCGCCAGCGGGGCATGTTTTCTTACACCGGCCTCGATGACCAGGTGGTTGACTGGCTGCGCCGGGAAAAGGGCATCTACATGGTGGCGGGCGGCAGAGTCAATCTGGCCGGCGTGACCAAGAAAAACGTCGCTTATGTTTGCGAATCAATTTGTGAGGCTTTGGCGCGCTGACGGTTTTAGCGGACGACGGGCAGCTTTCGGCGCAGGCAAAGGCCAAGGCGGCTTTCATCGCCGTCACAGGCGATGACGCAGCCTTCCAGATAATGGACGTTATTCTCCATGGAATCGGCGTAGAGATTGCGATCGATATTCCACCAGACCCGGAAGTGATCGCGCATGGCTTGGCCAATATCGTCGAAGGATTCACGCAAGCGCGCCTCGATCACCTCGTAGTAGAAACTGGTGGTCTGCCGCAGCAGATCCATCGTCGAGTTATAGCGGTTTATCCCGGCCAGGCGGAATTCCTGGAACAGGATGGGCAGGCTTTCGAGATAATAGCGATCGGCCATTTGCGCCATGATGTCGGCGCTGCCGACGATCTGGCCGAGAAGAAACGAATCGATGCAGGGGAAGGAGAGTTCGCGGGGATTGATCATGAGGTTGGTGCAGTCAATGACCACCTCGCATTTCTGGGAAAATTCGCGAGGGAACTTTCCTTTGCAAAGGTATTCGCGCATGAAGGCGATGGAGCGCTTTTCATGTTCTTTGAGATAGGCGACGCCGCTTTCGGCCTGGTCACCCTTTCTCAGCAACATGCCGGTATCATGGAAAAAAGCGCAGAGGATGCCGAGCCGGATGACGTCTTCCGATAAGCGCGCGCCACGGCAGCACAGGCCATGCGCCAGGCGTATCATCGCCAGCGCCACGTTGCGGGTGTGGCGCAGGTCATGGTAGCCACAGGAGGCGGAGCCGCGAAAGCCGGGATATTCGCCGGCAAACATGGCGGTGTTATCCTGGTGCAGGCGGTCGAGAAACGACAGATCGGCATCGGGCGACAGCGCCCGGTAAATCCGCTTGATTTCGGGCAGCGGGTTCCAGTCCTGGCTGCCGGCAAGAATATCGCCGAGTCGCATGGGATCGGAGGCGGAGCGGCGGGACACGGGAGCGTCAGATTGCCCGTTCGCCATTTGCGAGGCGGCACTGCCCATTTCTATTGACCAGAAAAGAAGATTGAAACCCGCGCCTTCAGGCGGGCGGCATTGTGTCGGAACTGGACTTATATACCGGCGATCATGGAATATCGCTAAGGCAATTTCACAATACCAGGCGGAATTTCCCAAAAGCGGGTTGACGCTTTTGGCTTTGCGCGGAAAAAATTATCTTTTCTTACAGAACGGCAACTCATAAGATATTGCATCCGGTTGAAAAACTTGAGTTTTGCTTCAGATTGAATTTTTGCGGGAAGGGTTCTCATGGAAGACAGCGCGGGAAACATGATTGTTCTGGTGGTGGACAGCGATGAATTGGTGCGGATTACCATCAGCGTGCTGGTGGATTCTTTTTCTTATCGCTGTCTCGTGGCTGGCGACGCTCCCGAGGCCTTGGCCCTGCTGGCCACCACCGAAGTCGATATTGTCATCGCCGATCTGTATCTGCCGGAAATCGACGGCCTCGAATTGCTGGCCACCATCAATGAGCAGTACCGGCAGGTCGGGGTAATTATCGCCGCCGATATGCGCAAGAGGGTTGATTATGTCGATATTATCCGGCGCGGCGCCGTCGATTTGCTGCGCAAACCCATCGACCCCGAGGAATTCGAGGCTAAATTGCTGCGCGCCAACCGCGAGCGGCTCTTGATGCGCAAGATGGCGGTGCTCTCGAGCCACGATGAGCTGACCGGCCTGAATAAGCAATACGGTTTCGAAAATGAACTGGCCAGAGAAATGGAGCGGGCCTTCCGGCAGCGCTATACCTCCTTCAGCGCCTTGATCGCCATCGAGGATTTCCGCCAGTACGTCGCGCGCTATGGCCATGCCGCCGGCGACCATGTGCTTCTGACCATGACCGATATTCTCCGCGAATGCACGCGGGAAATAGTCGATACCCTCGCCCACCTGAGGGAAAATGAATTCGCGGTTATTCTACCGCAGACGACGCCGGACCAGGCGGCGGAAATCATTCAGCGGATTGTCCTGAGTTTTGTCGAAAACGGTTTTACCGGACTCCATCTGGCGGTTGGCGCCGTGGCCTGTTCCCGTGACGAACGAAACAGCCTGACGGAAGATACACACCAGATGATTGCCGAAATGCGCCATGCCCTCGCCGACGCCAGAAACGACAGCAAGAACTGCGTTATCTTCCGCTCGTAAAAACTCAAAATTCCCACACGGGCGGGCGCGGCAATCTCGCCGCGCCCGTCATCATAGCCTTTCTCGCTCACTCTTGGCGGCGCGAATATTGCCGAAAATGTTTTTATGAAACAATTGATCGGGCGCCACCGGATAATTGCCGTCAAAACAGGCCAGGCAGAAATCCTCCTTTTTCAGGCCGGTGGCCTCGACCAAACCATCCAGGCTGAGGTAGTGCAGTGAATCGAGGCCGATGTATTCGGCGATCTCGGCGACTGTTTTCTGGGCGGCGATCAGTTGCGACGATGAGGGAAAATCGATGCCGTAATAACAAGGAAAGCGGGTTGGCGGCGAACTGACCGCCATATGAATTTCTTTGGCGCCGGCGTCGCGCAGTGAGCTGACCCGGCTCTTGCCGGTGGTGCCGCGAACGATTGAATCTTCGACGATGATCACCCGTTTATCCTTCAAAAGCGAACGCACTGGATTCAGCTTGACCCGGACGTTGAAATCGCGCATGGATTGCGTCGGCTGAATGAACGTCCGGCCAATGTAATGGTTGCGGATAACGCCCATTTCCAGCGGGATGCCCGAAGCGTGCGAATAGCCAATGGCGGCATAGTTGCCGGAATCGGGAAAGGGCATGACCAAATCGGCGTCGATTTTTGCTTCCCGCGCCAGAATCGCCCCCATGCGTTTACGGGTGGAATAGACGTTGATGCCAAAAATATCCGAATCCGGGCGGGCGAAATAGACCTGCTCGAAGATGCAGAAATGGGTGTTTTGCTTCGGCCAGGGGAAGAGCGAGCGCGGCTGGGCGCCATCGGCAAAGATCAGCACCTCGCCCGGCGCGACATCGCGCAGATAATGGCCGCCGACCAGGTCGATGGCGCAGGTTTCGGAGGCGACGATGTAGCCGCCGTTATTCAGCTTGCCAAGACAGAGCGGGTGGAAGCCGCCCGGATCCCGCACCGCGATCATTTTACCCCTGGTCAGCATCAGCACCGAATAGGCGCCTTCTAAAACCGTGAAGGTTTTGATCAATGCCTGATCCAGTTCCTCACCGGCGTTTTTCGCCATCAGATGCAACACCACCTCGCTGTCTGTGGCGGTCTGGAAGATGGAACCGCGCTCTTCCAATTCCTGCCTGAGGCGAATGCTGTTGATCAGGTTGCCGTTGTGGGCCACCGACAGGACTTCGTTTCTGTGGGTGACGAGCAGCGGCTGCGTGTTGGTGGCGGCCGAAGCGCCGGTGGTGGAATAGCGGACATGGCCAATGGCGGTATTGCCAGGCAGTTTTTGTAAAATGCTTTCGGAAAAGACGTCCGGCACCAGCCCCATGGCCTTGTGCAGGCGCACGGTCTGGCCGTCGTCGACGGCGATGCCGGCGCTTTCCTGGCCCCGGTGTTGCAAGGCGAACAGGCCGAAATAGGCCAGTTTCGCGGCATCCTCATGATGATAAATGCCGCACACGCCGCATTCATGGCGCGGCTTACAGGCGTTGTCACAAAGCATATCGTTCCCTTATCTCCTCAAAAGGGCTGTGGCCCTTAAAAAACGGCAAGGCAAAAACCCGCCTCACCCAATCTCCACATCAAAACAGAATTTTTACATTCCCGCGCGGCAACGTCGGCGATATTCAACAAGATGCCGCCGCGCCGGGCAACAGCTTTCGTCATCGATCGCCATCAATAATGGCGATGGCAAAGAGCAGCCGGGTCAATTCCACCAGATCGTCGAGGCGCAGGCGTTCATGGGTGGTATGCACCATATCCATGCCGGTGGCGACAATTGCCGTTGGCAGGCCCTTGCCGGTGAAGATATTGGCGTCGCTGCCGCCGCCGGCGACGATGAACTGCAAATTTTTGCCAAGGGCTTGCCCGGCCGCCTGGATGCGGCGCACCACCGGCGCCTCGGGCGCCAGGCGCATGGCCGGATATTCGGTGGTGACGCTGATGGCCACCGTTGGCCGTTTGGGGCCATTTTCGGTCATAGTCTCTGGCCAGGCGGCAACGGTCTCATGGAAAATTCTCTCGATTCCGTCACTGTATGTCTGTAATTTTTTCGGGTCATGGCTGCGGACTTCGCCGTCGATGACCACACGTTCCGGCACGATATTGGTGGCGACGCCGCCAGCGATGAGGCCGAAATTGGCCGTCGATTCTTCGTCGAGGCGCCCCAGCTTGATCTGGCTGATGGCTTTTGCCGCCACAGCAATGGCGTTGATGCCCATCTCCGGCTGCAAACCGGCGTGCGCCGAAGCGCCGGTGATCCGAATGGAAAATTTATTGGCCGCCGGCGCGCCGACAATGACCCGGTCTATCCCGGATGAATCGAGGGCGTAGCCGTATTTGCCGCGCACCTTGCCGGCATCGAGAAATTTGGCGCCCAAGAGGCCAATTTCCTCACAGGTGGTGAGGAGGATTTCGACGTCTGGATAGCTGGCGTTTGTTTCTCGCAAAAGCCGCATGGTCTCGATGATGGCGGCGATGCCCGACTTGTCGTCGCCGCCCAAAATGGTGTCGCCCTCGCTCGTGAACAAATCGTTTTCCCGCCGCACCCTGACGCCTTCGCCCGGTTGCACGGTATCCATGTGGCAGGAAAAGAAAAATCCGTCCCGCCCCGGCTGGTTGCCGCTGAATCGGATAATCAAATTGCCGCTGTCCGAGCCGGTCTTGGCGCCGGAATCGTCTTCCTCGACACTCGCCGCGCCCAAGTCGGCGAACAGCTTTTTCAGATGATCGGCGACGGCCCGTTCATGGCCCGACGGGCTGGAAATTTCGCACAGGCGGATAAAGGTTTCGGCCAGGCGTTCCCGGTTGATGGCGATGTTCATGGTTTATTCCTGGCGCGAAAGAAGGGCCACCGCGTGGCAGGCGATGCCCTCGCCGCGTCCGGTAAAGCCCATCTTTTCGGTGGTCGTCGCTTTGATGTTGATATTTTCTGGCTGACAGCCGCAGGCCACGGCCAGCGTCTTTTGCATCTCGTCCATGAATGGGGCGAGTTTTGGCGCTTGGCATATAATGGTTATGTCGGCGTTGCCCAGCCAGTAGCCGCGCCCGCGCGCCAGCGCCATGACCCTTTCCACGAGGATGATTGAACGGATGCCTTTGAATTCGGCATCGGTGTCGGGGAAATGGCGGCCAATGTCGCCCAAGGCGAGCGCCCCCAAAATGGCGTCGCACAGGGCATGGGTGGCGGCATCGGCGTCGGAATGCCCGGCTAGCCCTCGCTGATACGGGATGGTCACTCCGGCGAGAACCAAGGCGCGGCCCTCCGCGAAGCGGTGGGCGTCATAGCCATGGCCGATGCGAAAAGGCGAAGAATTTTGTCTTGCCGCCAGCAATTTTTCCGCGAGGATCAGATCCTCCGGACAGGTGATTTTGATATTTGCCCGCTCGCCTGGCACGAGGGTCACCGCCACGCCGGCCATGGCCAGCAAGGCGGCTTCGTCGGTGACATCTGTCTGGCCATGGGCGGCGAAAGCGGCCAAGAGGGTATCGAGCCGCGCCGCCTGCGGCGTCTGCGCCCGCCACAGGCCATCGCGGTCAATGGTGGCGGCGATATGTCCGTTTGCGTCTTGCCGTTTCAAGGTATCCTGCACCGGGATGGCGGCAATGGCCGCGCCATCCGAGCGGGCGGCCTCGATGCAGCGATCGATCAGCGCTCGCGTCGCCAGGGGCCTGGCGCCATCGTGGACGAGGACAATTTCGGTATCGGCGGCAAGCCCCTTCAGCCCGGCCAGCACCGAATCCTGCCGCCGCGCGCCGCCGGCGACAAAATCAAGGCGCGGGGAAGCGAGGCCATAACTGGCGCAAAGCGATTGGCTTTCCACGAGCCGCGCCGCCGGCACGACGACAACTATGCTGGAAATTTCCGGATGCTCGAGAAACGGCCCGATAGAGCGGACGAGCACCGGCAAACCGGCCAGCATGGCGTACTGTTTGGGAATATCCATCCCCATGCGGCTGCCGGAGCCGGCGGCGACAATGACGGCGGCGATGGTCATGGGAAAAAAGGGAAAAAAGAAAAAGCGGGAGTGAGTTGTAAGCCGGATTCTGTACTCATGCGAGCCGTGATCATTTTACTAGGACGCCAGTCGCCCGGCGCCTCATGCAACCTACCCGAAGACATCGGACGGGCCGCCCTCGAGCGTCTTCTTATTTGGTCTTGCTCCGGATGGGGCTTGCCCTGCCCCGGCTGTCGCCAGCCGGGCGGTGCGCTCTTACCGCACCGTTTCACCCTTACCCGCCGGAAAATGCGGCGGGCGGTTTATTTTCTGTGGCGCTTTCCCCCGGTCACCCGGTGTTCGCGTTACGAACCATCCCGCCCTGTGGAGTCCGGACTTTCCTCTCCGCCGTTGCCGACGGAGCGACCACGCGCTCACTCCCGCCTGGGCAATGTACCGGCGATGGTTCGAGAGCGCTAGAAAAATCAGGAGTTTTCCAGCGACGGCGGCCGGTAATAGACGATCCGCTGGCAACTGGGACAGTCATGGATGCTGTCGCCGCGCAAAAGCAAATTGTATTTCTGCGGCGGCAGTTTCATGTGGCAGCCCAGACACACTTCACCCTCGACATTGACAATGGCGATGCCGTGGCGGCGTTTGCGCAGCATTTCGTACTTGCGCAACAGGGCGGCGTCGATCTGGGTCGCCTCCTGGGCGCGCCGGGACAGCTTGACCGCTTTCGCCGCCGTGGTCTCCTCGACCATGTGCCGCACCCGTTCCGTCTCTTCGGCAAACAAGGCCGTCTCGCCGGTAATGAGATTTTTTTCCTCGGCGATGCGGGCGTTCAGCTTTTCCATCTCCTCCATGATCGCCAGGATACGTTCTTCATTTTCCTTGACCATCTTTTTCGCCTCCTCGATCTCCTTAAGGATGGCCTGCTGCTCGCGGTTGGTCTGCACCCGCATCATCTTCGCCTGCCGGTCGCGCACCTGATCGTGCTTATCGGCCATGTTGTCTTCGAGAAGCTTTTTTTCCTTCTCTTTGTCTTTCATGGCGGCGGCAATTTCCTCAACGGTTTCTTCCCGGTCGGCAATGCTTTGCCCGCGCTGCGCCAAAGCGGCTTGTTCAACGCGAATGCTGTCGTCAATTTTGTCGAGTTCCAGGTCGAGTCCCTGGAGTTGCACCAGTTGCGCGATATGTTTGTTCACATTTTTCTCCTTGTGCTGGGCCTTGTACGGGCAGAGTAATTGACGAGATTAAACGGGGATTTTTCTGTTTCGGCGCGGTGAACGGTGATGTCCAGGCCGCTCAGCCAATCGGCGAGCAGATGAACGGCGAGGCGCTCGGTGCCCCAATGGCCGCCGTCGATAATGCAGAAAGCGCTTTCCCACGCCCAGCGGGCCGTGCTGTGCTTGATTTCGCCAGACAGATAAACATCGGCGCCCTGTTTTTGCGCCCAAGGGGCCAACTCCGAACCGCTGCCGCCGCAGAGCGCGACGGTCTTGATGGTTGCCGGCATTTCTCCGGCGATGGGGAGCGTCGGATTAGCGGTGGCGG
>JGI20166J26741_11549696_pt1 | contig 12179 bp, 7 predicted proteins | sample TergutCu122P5_FD_26741 | JGI IMG/M metagenome (IMG submission 26741) | reverse complement strand
TGCCCGTCGGGAGCGTACTCGTGGTGTACGATACCCTCAGAATCAATCATTTCCTCGTTTCTCGATGTTGACGGTCGTCCCGAGCGGGGGTCGCTTTCAACGGAGGTTCTACCCTCTTTAAATTGATGGAACCAGTCAAACACTTGTGTACGACCCATTGCATCTTCGCCGTATGCATGCTGCAATAATTGATACGTTTCCGTTGCGGTTTTTCCGATTTTAAACAAAACTTGATGCAAATGCGTTGTTCAGTACTTTCACACATCGTAAAAATCGCTATGACATAAACGCACGTGTTATTTGCGACCTACTACAGCCAACTGAGCACACGCAGCCCCTTGCAACTTGTGTCATGAGTTGTTAAGACATGTACGATCATGTCAAGACTGGTTGCAAACACATCCCACCCAGTGAACAACCACTACAGTTCCAATCCGGATACTTTTTGAACAAACCTCGTACATACATACATACATACCTGCGTACGCACGTACATACATACATACATACATACATACATACATACATACGCACGTACATACACGCGCGCGCGCGCGCGCACACACACACACACACACACGTGTTTAGACGTTTATGGGAGAAATATATTCGCGATTAGATTGCTGCTTTTGCATCCAAACGTGTTCTTTTCCAATCAGATTTTGTGTTGTACGTCATGTGGCTGGCTAAGATGTGGTTTGGTTGGAAGAACACTTTGTACTCACGTTGTGTGTTGAGTAATTTTTTTTTTTCCTCCGAATATCGTGATGTTTATGAGATAATGTGGAAAAATGTGGCACAGCCATACAGTCCGCAGGTGACGGTATAGTACGGCGCAGAAGAAAAGCGATGAGCTTCCCGTGTGACTAAAGGCAAGACTACAGACACACACCCATAATATTTCCACTGCAACAGTGGTCACGTGATCGCACCTAAATATTACACTATACGTACATTGTCTTTCTTCTTATGATTGCTTCTAGGATTATATTGCGAGACGCTGTGTCAACTACCGAAGTTCATAGCGTCTTATAATGTGGCAGATATAAATTGTCTACGGAAGGTCGTGATCACTAAGGACAATTCCGAAAAAAATCGTACTTGACACAATATTGTTTGAGATTCTCGCATTACTGTTCAAATAAAAAAATAAATACTTGAGTTTGTAGAGAGGCAATGAACTGATGCTGGAGGTGTCATCGTTTGTTTTATTCTTTGATTTGTTATCGATAATAGGGCCTGTACAACATACCGAAGCAGTTCGTTGCTGGATGACACAAAACCTGTTATTTGTCCAGTAAACGTACCGCTGAAGTGCTTGTTGGTAAATGCGTTTGTTGACAAAGAGGAGAAGAAAGGTTAGTGGATGTAATTGCAGAAATATGTGTTTTCGTTTTGTGGTAGATCTTGACACTGAACCTTGGAATTGTGTGAAGCGTGAGATGTTGTCTTTATAATTGCTGGTGCTTTATTCCTGTTTGGGTAAGGAGCGAAAAGTAAGATCCATACCTTAGGTTGATTTCAACGAAGGCGACAGTCCTGGTCTGTATATGAGGATCAAAACTGCATATCTGTGTAGGTCTTTGTATTTAATTCAGTACTTGTGAGTTTCGCTGAATGCTTGTTTATATTATTGGACCCTTTTTCCGAACATTGCACTTATGCATGAGAGTAGGCTCTTAGATGGTACAGAAGACCTGGCCTGTTCTGAGTGCCAACGCCTTCGTTGTGTCTGTTTAAACTGTAGCTCGGTATATACCACTAAATGTTTGTGAAAACCACCACGATTTTCTGCTGAACAGTGACCAGAACGGATTTCGTTTCTTATAATTCATGTGTGTGTTATGGGTCTGTTTTGTTTGCATGTGTAGCGGAGAAATTGTCGTGCATACTAAAATACATTGAGTGCCATTTGCCGACCGCAGTGGCCGCGTGGTCTAAGGATTGGGTCTGCGGTCGCTCGCTTGCTGGGTTTGCCGGTTCGAATGCCGCCAGGGGGCATGGAAGTCTCATGTGATTATATATTAATTACCAACTTTTGTGCTCTGATTATTATTTATTCATAAAATATTAATCTCCTCTACATGTTTCGAGCCTCAAGTGCTCATCATCAGGAGGATACAGTTGTACACAAGCAGCATATTTTATGAATAAATAATAATCAGTGCACTAAAGTTGGTAATTAATATATAGTCAATTCATGATGCACGGTCAGAAAAACACCAAGTTTCTCGTGATGTTGTGTGATGTTAGAGGTCTCTGCGATGGGCCAATCACTTGTCCAGAGGAGTCCCACCGAGCGTGGTGTGTCCGAGTGCGATCTCGAAACCTCAACAATGAGGAGGCCTAGGCCCACTAGGGCTGTCGAGCGATGAAAAAAAAAAGTGTCATTCTGCCCGTACGTAGCGTTACTTTATTACCCGCAACACAACATGACCCATTGATTAGTGTGACACTCTCGGTCAGTCAAGCTGACTTCAAAAGGCAGTATGTAGATGTGTTTTGAACATTGTTATGCCTTAACAGAGACTAAAGAAGTTATGTGCTTGTAATGTTCTTAATTTACAAGTACTGGCGAGATGCGGAGGTCTTGTACTGTATTTATCTTTGGTACAGTACAACGCTACTGTCTTCAGTGTAGCAGTTTACTGTAACTCATTGTTTCTCAAACTGGGTTCCACTAAGGGGTGTCACAGTTTCCGAGAGACGAAAATCGTCATGGTGGAAGCGTTTTATTGGCGGTCCTAAATTTGTATGTACGAATTAAAGTTCGTCTGGCGACATTCTACACTAATCATTCCGTCACTGAAAGCTCGCATACGTTCCATGGCTGCTGCAATCCAGAAGCATTGTAAAGGTACCCATTCACGCAGTCTGCCGCAAGACCGCGGACTGAACGGCCATGCCTTCCGATCGTCATCTAAAGGCAGCACACAACGGAAATTTCGCCTTCTATCGATAGACTTAAGGCAACCCATGCAGTCCGCGGACTGGGCAACCCGTATATTCCCCACACACCTACCGATGTGCTTCAGCTTGGATTATAGATGCCCGACTGTTCACGTTGCTATTACGAGAAGCACTTACGTAAATTATTAATTTTAGACCGAACCCAATCCTTTGTAACTGATGCATCATCTTAGCCGACTGTTTGTAAGAGTGCAGTACAGCTCATATGCTTTTTTCCTCATATCCTTGTTAGAATACGATTTATCCTTTGCCTTCCATTAACAGAACGTGGGCCGGGATAACTCAGTCGGTAAGCTACTGGCTATGGGTTGGAGTGTAACGGGATCCAATACAGGTGGGGCGAGATTCTCCGCACCCGTCCATACCGGGCCTGGGACCCACAGTCGAACAACTTATAGACACAGCAGCTGACAGAAACGTAAAAGACGCTTTAAAATGGGTGACTCTCTTTGAATTTTGGTCTCTGTGTAGAAGTGAATTCCCAGAAATTGCAAAGCATATTGTGCAACACCATACCGCTGTAAGGCAACATTTTCACAATTGGCGCTCGCTAAAACCAAGCAAAGAAGCAGGCGTTATTCTTAAACAAAAATACTTTTCAATAATCTTTGGTGTGTACCTTTTTTTTTTAAAAAAAATTTTATGGTGATCTTAATTTTCTCATTTCTGAAATATCGTTTAAAATGCACAGAAAAGTAATACATTTTTAAGGTACGTGATGTGATTTGTTACTTATTAATTATATAAAAGATAAATAAACGCACATGTTTCATTTTATATTTGACATGTAGGAGTTCCTCAGTAAGTTCTGTAGCTTCTTTAGGGTTCCGCGAGCTAAATTGAGAAGCATGGTTCTAAATCATAAATGCTGTATGAGTCACTGACACACGCGGCCAGGGCCAGGGCCAGGGCCAGGGCTTTAATATTATGTAGGCCTATACATTGCTGTGAAACATGTCAAGGACTTGCACTGGGTGCAAATCCCTTTTTAATTCCTTACAAATCTAATGACTAGGGGCGAACAGCGGCTGTGCTTCTATAACTTACAAGAATGACGTGACTGTGGTAAACCAGACTCTCTTTCAGTGTACGTCGTACTTTACTTCAGAATTAAATTCACTGAATTATAAAAGCTTGGGGCACACGTGTTGCCAGCATCCGTGTTCTAAGGGGCCTGTCTGCATTAACGGCACTGCATTGAATTAAAATTACAGTTCAAGTACACATCATCTTATGTATACAGCGGGAAGAGGTGGAGGGGCAGGATCGTCAGGATTACATTGTGTGAAATACTGGACTTCGTGTCGTATTGTTTCAGTTGAAGAAGCAGCAGCAGTTGCAGCAGCAGATTCTGCTTCAGCACTTTCAGGCACAGCAGGCGCAACTTGCAGAGCAACATGAGCAGCAGTTGCAGCAGCATCTCAAGGTAGAAGTACAACTTCATTTATTCGTACGACCAGTGCAGTTTATTGTAACTGAAGTTTATGAAACATGGCAGTGTGAATGCCGACTTTAAAATCAGTGGACTCTGCTTGGCACTTGTGAACAGGACCGAGTGGTAGGACGGTTAATCGGAAGGTCCGTTAGTCACGAGCAATAGGACTACAGCCTAGAATTAAATATAATACCCGCCATTTGCTAAGCAGGACAGAGATCAGTGCGTGGGATCGGTTTTTAGTATTAGGTCGCCTAGAAGAGTTAAGTCCTCCCGACCTTTCGCAGACGCTGTTTATGCTTTCTTCAGGTCATGGAACACCAGCCGCGAAAGCCCGACGACTAGGAAGATCTAACAATTACGCATCCAACATGCAGTTGTAATCTTTAAATGTCTGCAATCATAGTGCAACTTACATTATTAAATTCGTTATTGTAGGCATTATCTTCACCTTCCCCTAAATTCATAATTAAGGTGGTTATCCGGAGAAGTGGTTAAGATAGCGTCGGTTAAGGGAAAGTCCACCTCTTGTAATACTGCAACAAGGGTGAGATGAGTATTACACAACCAAGCTAACTGTGCAGTAGGTGAGTTGGTGCTTGTAGCGGACTGGGGTGGTAACAGAGGGCAACTAAGGATACGATTAGTTGAAAGGAGTAGAGGCGTAGCTTAGGTGCGAATTTGAGTTTTTCGGAACGGTGTGGCTGAGGATTTCTTTATTTTGGGGTGTGACGCTGCGCGTGTGGGTAGCATGATCCCTGCCTTTCGAGAAAGCTTATTGTCCTCATTTTGGAGGGTCGAAATTCCTTAAGACATGTTACCCTTGAAGATGAAGGCAGTATCTATAAGAATAAAAAGAAGGTACAGAATCCTTCGTAGTTCTCGCAGGCAAAAAAGTTTTTCTGCTGCACAATTAGGCTTGGCGCATACTGAGCATCCCACTGTTCTTTACATGCAGCATGGCAGTTGTCGCGGTAGGTTTGTGGCATACGAAGCTTCTGTCCGCCGTCCTTTTTAACCCCGTTTATTTCGTAGAAGAATTGTGCCGGAAGCGCTGACCATGAGCTTCTAAGCATTCCTCGCATCTTATCGTCATGTCAGAAATCTTGAAATGTTGTCATCTTCACCCCCAAAATTACCCTCGACTTCTGCCAGTTGAAGTGGGTTGCCTTACATTTTCTGTTTCTCAGTTAATTTCTCGAGTAATGCTGTCGGGGTTAATTTAACGTGAAGGTTGGATTTCTTTCTTCCGGGGGGGGGGTCTTTGATTTTACGCATACTTACTAGACCTTTTAAGTTTATATAAGGGAAACATTACGAATTACATGAGGGTTTTCGTAGCCACAACATGTTATTGTTTCGATTACGTTCGTACATAATGTAAAACGTGCATCATTCAAGAAAATACAAATTTTCGTCTATTATTGTTGTCCAGCGCTGAACTTATAGTTCAAAAATGCCTCACACTTCCTGTATCTCGTTGTTTAAATGATACTATTGATGCCTGTCTGTTGGACAGAAATTTTGGCACATTTTTTCCACGAAACGTACTTGGCAAAATTATTGCAAATGAACAGTCTTTGCTAAACAGAAAACATTTCTCACGCGCATCAACAACCAGCACATATGAGATTGGGCGACCATCTCACGTTTCAGTCCTCATTAAAATACCTAATTAACGGCTGACTTGCCACGCTTAAGCAGTCCCTTATTTCGCCACTCTTAGGGAACCATTAGTGGAATGCTATGTAATAAAGATAAAAAAAAAAAAGGGGGAGCATGGTAGGGATGAAACGAAAAAATTAGTTTTTCACTTCATGCACATGAACTGAGATGTTATGTATTACGGTGCATTTGATACACAGCTTTCTTTCAACTGAATGGTACGTACACCAGATTCCCAGGTTTTTGGATTAACATTAAAGGTGCGTTAACATGCTTTCATGGAATTTTTACATTATCCCACCAGGGATAATTACAGTTTCAAATGTATCTCTGTACCTCACTGATCAGGGTTGGCTGTGACAGTGCTGATTAGCAGAAAGAAACAAGTACAGAATGAAACAAATAAGATAGAACTAATTTTAATAACTTCTGTTACTGACTTTTATAAATCCAGGTTTTCATGATCGTAATATGTTAATTTGGGAACTTCTCCATACAGCAGAACACGCGCACATGAGCGCCATTTCTGCTGCAACCCATAACATTGTAATAACTCTGTATTTTTGGATAATGATGAGCAGTTACACACATAGCCTAATGTAGCACAGTGTTACATCACAAAATTGAAGTTTTATTAAGAAAGGGAAGGAAAATGCCACAGAATTTGTGCTACTGAATTCGGTTCACTCTTTTATCCATCACTCTTAACTACCTTGTAATATATATAATTTCTGTTGATTCATTTTGTCTGTTTCTTGCATTTGCCACATGTACGAAACTTTTTAAATGCCCCTTATATATCCAAATTACATTTCATTACTCATTCCATGTTCGTCGTTTCAAGCATCTGTCAGTCCTGACACTACATTAAAGGTTCATGATGTATGATTCTCCTATAGTGAAGAAGTGATGAGGGCCATCTATTTTCATTTATTTCATACTGCTTATACAGTATATTCGTGGCCACCCTCCATATGTAGAGGCTGTCATATCCGTCTTATGTCTTGATGCAGTGTTGTGATATGTTGTGAAGCTAAGTGATGTATTTTCAAATTAAGTATTCCTGAAATGAAAACCTTAATATGATCAAATGAAATGTTACTCCTGCAGCTAAAATTTGGATTCTGGACACAGAAATTATAGCCATGTGTGTTACCTGCGATGGGGTGGACTGGGGATGTAGCGAGAATAGAGAATATGTGATATGCATATAAACTGTTGGTGAGGAAGACTTGCAAACTGCCACTTTTAAGACCAATGAGGATGTGGTCTTTGCTGTCGATTTGATTGATCTGGTACCTGTACAAAGATATTCTTGAGCAGGGCTGGCCAATTTCAACCCACAGGAGGGACACATAATTTTAAAGTACTCGCCTGAGGGCCGCACTAGTGTGTAAATTTATCGAAAAAGGGGGGGGGGGGTTTAAGTAACCAGAACGCCATTATTTCGAAACAAATTGTATTATTTAAACTATTCAGGTGATCGAGAGCCGCATGTGTTCCAGTCCTGTTCTAGAGGAACAGTGATGCTCTATTCGCTGTGGCCTGGACGGTCTGGGGATCGAATCCCGTTGGGGGGACGAGATTTTCTGCACCCATCCAGACAGGCTGTGGGGTCCACCCAGTCCACAGTGGGTACCTTGTCTCTTTCCCTGGGGCAAAGCGGCCAGGGCACGATATTTACCACCCACACCTATGTAGCACCGAGGTTAAAGAAAGAGTAGAGCTATACCTCTACTCCCCCTCTGGGTCTTCATGGCCTGTTGTAGGGCGAACATTTTAACAGTGCTGCCACGTGAGCCAGTGCCTTAGCTTGGGGAGACAGGTGGGAACAGCTTGTAGGTCAGGCAGAATAGCTGTTCATCAGTAAAACAATGATCGGGTATTTGTTAAGTGTTGTCATGTGTCATGTGTACAGAAATGGGCATTTGGATGTTTGGTGGACAGGTGACGTTCAACGTTTCCACAGTGTTGTTGCTAAAAATTCAAGTGTTCTGGGATGCCACACTGTGTTGATTGCTAAAAAGTGACGGATGTTTCAGGGACACTAACATCGGTAGTAGTTTACATATTGACATGGCATGACATCCCAGAAGACCTTAGTCTTCCATAATTGGTGGTCCTTATTTTTACCACTTAAAATCGAACTGCAAACTAAGTGTGTTAAGTGTGGCAAATTTTTGTAGATGTAGAAGAAGGGCAGAATCTGAACCAGAAAATTTTGATTACCACAACAGTCTGCTGTTAAATGTGTGTCTAGCAATAAAATTAAACTTTTGCAAATTGTTGGCCAAAAATAACTGTACTATTCTTTGTGTATTTATATATAGATATTCTTAAAAACACAGATTATTTATGAAAATGAGAATTGTAGTGTGTTCTGTAGCCTGTGTGCTATTGAGTGAAAACACTGACATGGGTTACTAAATAAATTGAACTATTTGTCGAATTTAGCTTGAAAGTAGTAGATCTGAGGCGTATTTAGAAGCTAGAGGGTTCAAAATGTTTGCTAAAACTTGCTATCCTGATTGATTTTTTTCTTTTTTCCCTTTATCCTTCCCCATTTAATGCTTTTATGGAACCAGAAAATTCCTATGATATTATACATGGTTATGACTCAATAACTTGGTCACTCACTTATCTAGAATCTTGGCCACAGTTTCACATATAGTGTTATGCTTTCTGTGCAAGTTCAACCTCCATATGTTGGCTGACCTAAAGAGTTGTATATTGCTTGTATCATACTGTGCATGGGCTGAAATTCTTATTCATTAGTAGAACTACCTGTTTCTACTGAACCTACCTTTCTCCACAAGTTTGGACAAAACATTGGCATTTTCTAGTGGCAACTGATAATTGCACTGGAAGTCATTGACAGTTTTATGTACCTGCTGTCCAACACAACCACTTTTCTTTTCTCCGTAAACTGCACATTGGCACAAGTGATAGTGGACAGTTTGATTTTCATAGTGTCAAGTGCTGTCCATGAGTTGTCCACTTGTATAAGTTGGCCAGTAGTGAATGGTACCAAAGTTTGCCACTATAGATGCGATTTACTGTACCTGTGTTATAATATTTGTAACACCACAACTTTTGTTGCAGGCATGTAACAATCTGTGATAAGGTCCTTCACAGGTGTAATACTCTGTTTGTATCATCCACATGCACTTGCACACACACGCCACATGAATAATTATTGTGTTCCAAATAGGTCTTAAAATGTAGAATAGAAATCATTCATGTTCCTCTTTATAAATAGAAAGTTTTATGTTATTTATGCACAGTGAAAAACTACAGAATATTGGAATTTTCATTGAAAAGCCCAAAAGCCCAAAGTCAAGTTTAGACACTCAGTACACAGTAGCCTCTAAGGAAGTGCATTAAGATCCCTAAATATGTACTTTGGAATCTGCCTATGATTAGCTTCCCTTGGTCTGTTGCAGAGAAGATATCAGTGGTTGTACTGTCAGATGATAGTATGGATGGACAAAAGGCAGACTTTGAAACATGGGCATGTAGATCAATAGTCAGTTGTGTAGGTAGTATGAGTACTGTATTTCAAAGCTCCTGTTGACTCTGTAGCAAGTAGTAGTAGTTCTTTTGATTAGAAGGAGTAATTCTTCATCAGCCAAAGTGCAGTTTGCAGTAAGGAATAAATGCTGAGAGATTTGTGTGCAGGCACTGTTCATTAGTACATTTATTCATAACTTTCTGTTTTGTTCCTTAGTTCTGGAAGTGCAATCAAGGCATGTTCAGTGGTGTTCGGTTACTCTGGTTAGACAAGAGTGTCGTTAGAACTACCTGTTAGTAGGGAACAGTTGAGCTCAGCCTGTGTCACTGTTTTTGTATAGCCTTGAAAGAAAAGAACTTACATTATTACTTTTGTATTTTTTTTCTGTAAACCAGGAGTGTGTGACCTTGGTGTTATGTAAGAGGATACTGTTTGAAAGTTTCTTACTTTGTTGATGGACAAAACCCAAGAAAAACAAAATTTATAAATACTAGGCAGTGATGAATGATCTTTACATTTTTAAAATGTATTTTAAAAATTCAAAATCTCCACCACAGAAAGCTTCAGGACATAGAAAACAACATCTGTAGTTTGCTTTATATACGTCCGTTTTTTGTGAGCTTCCTACTTTATGCAGTGTAGTTGCAGTAGCATTGTGATGCAGGTGCAGAAAGCTGGCTGCAGTCATTAATTTTACAAAAGCAAGTCTGTGGCCATAGTCCATCTGCATGTTGTGATGTGGGCTATGAGACATGCTGGGTGGGTATCCACCTGCCAGAGTGCTCAATTAGATAAACAAAGAAGGCCACGCAATATGAATGTTGAGCACCTTGTAGACCTTAGGTATGATAAACCAACCTTCAGTTTACAGATGAACTCCCATTGTCAAAATGTTCAGCACAATGCAGAGCTTAGGTGTGTTAAACCAACCTTCAGTGTACAGATGACCTCCCATTTTCAAAATGTTGAGTACCTTGCAGACCTTAGGTGTGATAAATCAACCTTCAGTTTACAGGTGACCTAACATTGTCAAAATGTTCAGCACCATGCAGACCTTAGGTGTGATAAACCAACCTTCAGTTTACAGATGACCTCCCATTTTCATAATGTTGAGTACCATGCAGACCTTAGGTGTGATAAACCAACCTTCAGTTTACAGATGACCTCCCATTTTCAAAATGTTGAGTGCTATGTAGACCTTAGGTGTGATAAACCAACCTTCAATTTACAGATGACCTCCCATTTTCAAAATGTTGAGTGCTATTTAGACCTTAGGTGTGATAAGCCAACCTTCAGTTTACAGATGACCTCCCATTTTCAAAATGTTGAGTGCTATGTAGACCTTAGGTATGATAAACCAACCTTCAGTTTACAGATGACCTCCCATTTTCAAAATGTTGAGTGCTATGTAGACCTTAGGTGTGATAAACCAACCTTCAGTTTACAGATGACCTCCCATTTTCAAAATGTTGAGTGCTATTTAGACCTTAGGTATGATAAACCAACCTTCAGTTTACAGATGACCTAACGTTGTCAAAGAGGTGGCAGATTCCATCAGACATTTATGCATGCTCAGTGAGAGTCAACAGGATTTACCCGCAAAGAACACAAACTTTCCAGTCATTGGTTTATCACATTATAAGTAAAGGTTTGCAAGTTCAGTGGTAGAGGTTAAAATTTTGTATTTTAGTACTCCATTGCGCTTCTGTGGAGGGGCAGTTTGCATCCTGCCATATACATGTGAGTCAGTGTGTGGACAAATGTTACACAGTGGAATGTCATTGGTGACCACTTTTTCTTCAGGGCAGTCAGTGCCTACTGCTAAGTGAAGTTTGTTCTTTTTATCCTGAAACTTTCATTGCTGTAGGTAGGTTTGATGTTTTGAGATACATTGTTGAACATGTAAAGATAGTGACACCCCATATTATATTTATAGATATTAAAAGCAGTTATGAATTTAATGGTGTGTGTGTCAAAATATGCAATTGTAACTCTGAGTTTATTAGAACCAATCCTTATTTTTGTGCTTGTATTTTTTGCTTTGTTTTATCAGTTATTTCTTCACGTGCAAATGTAAGTTATGAGGTACTCAGAAGGAGAACGTAACCTGCCATTTAACATTTAGCTGTGGTGGTTATTTCTTTATTTTGTTCCATTAATTTTTTCTTCTTTTCCTCTTTACACTCCTTTACACCAAGAAAGCAGAGAAAGCGGCAATGCGATTCCATCACCGGCAGGCTATGGTAAGCTTAAATCTTAAATTACAATTTATCAAAGGCCGTGATATACAATAATAAAGCGACTTTTTAACAGATGTGAACACAAACTGATCCACTGTTCCCCAGCTGTTGAATGACAAAACATAATGTGCTTGCTCACCAACATGAAGGTTAATGAATGTTTGAGATAAATTCTGTTAGTCCTGTAGGGAAGAAAACACACACACACACACACACACACACACACACACACACATATATACCATTTACTTGTAAGCAGAGTGTACTTAGTAGTAATGAACCTTTATTCACTGTGCATTACACTGGTAATGGTGTGTGTGTGTGTGTGTGTGTGTGTGTGTGTGTGTGTGTGTGTGTG
>JGI20166J26741_11549585_pt1 | contig 12180 bp, 3 predicted proteins | sample TergutCu122P5_FD_26741 | JGI IMG/M metagenome (IMG submission 26741) | reverse complement strand
TCCTGCACTGAATAGTCAATGAATTTTGAAACTGTTTCACTCATACTCTTCGTACATTTTAACGTCTCTTGCATGTGGTGTCTTCACTATCAGGTTCACATTGCTCTTTTTTTTTTCTCACTCTACAGGAGAGTTTGTTTTAAAGATTCCTTCCATTTCATGGTCTGAGAGTGACTGTACTGCCTTCCTGTAAAAAAATCCAGTATCAGTCTTTCATTATCTAATAACTACAGCATATACTATACTCTATTTTTGAATTTCAAATGCCTCAATCACAGGAAGAATGGGCTGAAATAGCGAATGGATTTGCTAGCAAGTGGAACTGTCCTCATTATATAAGCACCATGGATTGCAAATATGTACAGATATTAGAAACGGAGAACAATTGTAGTATGTACTACATCTACAAAGGGACATTCAATACAGTACTGTTCACAGTAGTAGATGCACATTATTATGTGATTTAAGCATACACGGATTGTCAAGGCCGCCATTTCTGATGGTGGTGCTTACAAACAAACAGGCTTTTCTAAAAGAATGAAACAACCACCAGCTGAGCACTTTACCCACAAAAACATTGGCAGTTCCATTCGTACTTGTGGCCAATGATGCATTTGCCTTGTCAGTGAACATTATGAAACCTTATGCTGGATACAACCCTGGAAGTTCAACTTCTGAGAGAATTTTCAATGACAGTTTACAGGACATGAATAGTTGTTGCAAATGTGTTTGGCATCCTATCAGGTAAATTCAGGGTTTTCTCGAAACCAGTCGCCCTGTAACCCAAAAAAAATTGAAACAGTTGTTTTCACATGTATCTACGTACATAATTTCCCACGTCGGAATACCACCTCAAGAAATTTCTATTCGCCGCCTGGTACATGTTATTTGAAAGATATGTACAATCACACAGTCATTCCTGGATCTTGGAAATCAACCGAAGATAAACACGGTTTCTTAAGTTCGCAGAATGTACCAAGAAGCTCACTGAATGTAGCCAAGTATTAACAACGGGTTTCGGGAGTATTTTATTTCAAAACAAGGATGGGTTTCATGGCAATACATGTACATAAAGCTTCTAATCCGCTTTGTTGATTAAAACTACAAACACGCAAGAGTAATACAGTACTTAAAACTTAGCTCTGCATTATGCGTACTGCAACTGTCTCTCGACTCGTGTCCGTGAAAAAGACACAATAACTGTACATACCCAAACCAGACGGCCTTCTTTGGAAAATTCCCGCTTCTCCTGGAATCCACCAATTCCTTGCGTTCCCTGCGGAACTGCGTTTTCGACGCCTGTACTTTCTTCACCATCCCTACCTCAGATTTTAGCCAAAGTATCATATGCATCACTTTTCTTGTTACGGTTTTTGTACTCTGCTGTTTGGACATCCCACCAACAGGACAGCGGATGTAAATCTTCAATTAGGGTCAAAGTGTTCTCTCTTGTCCACATTCTGTGCATTTGTCCCGTCTTTTGCGCATGATGGACGGATGACGTGTTTCCGAACTGCATCTTGTTTTCCATTTACAACGGGGGACAAAAAACACGAAACATTTGTTTGTGGACTGTGTCCGAACATACCGCCAACGGTCAGCAATACAAACTCAACTTGTTTGCCAACCGCTCACATACACTGTTTGTCAACGTTGCCAATGATGGGTGCAGGTGTGTACGTCTACTAACAGATGGCACTGAGGTCAACTCTTGTCAATTTTCCAGCAAGAAATTGATAGTACATTCAGTTCAAGGTTATGTTCAGGAGTCTTGCGATATGTATTAATGCCATGTGCTTGCCGTTATTCGCTTTTATGAAAGAAAAGAGTTGAAATTCACAACAAAGTGTTCAAAATGAAGCCTGCTTTAGCAATTATCATGGTGTTTGTTGGATGTTGCAGCAATGTAGTGTTCCTTGAGTTATTGGTGAAGTAAGTGTGCACTTTCTGATACGTACATACGACGATGGCCCTTGAATTCGCTAAAGTGTTTAGTCATCTTTTAAAACTTCCCAATTTTGTTAAGAATATTTTCGACTATCATGTTCATATACGTTAGAATGCTGCGTAAGGTAAATTTTGAGGTATGTAGTACGTTAAGGGGTTTATTTTACGATTGTGTCAGTATCTTTCACTGTATAACGTCAACGGCAAGGTGATCCATGAAGTAGAAAAGATTGGTAACGAAGTGGCCGTAGTCTGTTCAAAGCATGGGGCACAGCTTTTGTCTGAGGGACCGAGAGAAATCACGAAGAAACGTCACAAAGCCTGAGTCCGGGCCGAGATTCGAAACAAGCACAACTCAAATGCAAGTCTGGGGTGTGGTGAACTAGTGACGGTTTACATTCTACATTACTTCCATTCTGGCTATTTAAGCAGGCTTCACTGACACTGTAATGAGGACAAATGGAGGATCAAATGGAGGATGGGTGGATGAACAACTGATGCGTGCCAGTATCTTTGCGAAGGGCGGCTGTAACAGGTCACAGTGGCATGTTCTGTTTATATGCTTTTGGTACTGCGTAAAGTCTTCATTGGTGCAGAATCACTTGAATCACCCAAATAAATAATGTGAATGAATAGTTAAACAACTTTTCTTGGCAGTCTGAACTGTGGAATTCAGGATTGTCCACATTGACCAACCCTGTGCAGTTTAATTTAATTACATTCTGTGAATCCAAAACACGTGAATACCTTGGAACAAGCCTACATACTGTGCGTTACGTTCATATTAGTTTTTTTATCCAACCAACCCTTTCATGCACAATTCTGTATGCTACGTTACACTTATTGATTAGCTACTACAACAGGTTTTGATGCACCAGGTGTCATCCGCAGGGAGTCCACCACATAAATTTTTGATCTTCTGGCAGCCAAATAGATATATTAACACAGTCCGATCACTTAGGTAGAATGTAGCTTTTGCACCAAAGCACAGTTTCCAGATAATTCTTGAGTCACTTGATGGTACATTATATTGAAGTATTTTATTGACTGGCTTTTAACCATCAATCATCAAGTGACTGACAACAGCTATTTGGGAACTGTGCTTTGATGCAAAGCTGCATTCTGCCTAAGTGATTGGATTGTGTTGTATATCCATTTGGCATACCAGAAAATCTAATAGTTATATGGTGGACTCCCTGAAGATGACAATTGTGTGTTGAAACACGTTGGAGGAGCTCATCAATAAGTGTAACTTACTGTATTCTTTCTTTTGAGTGATTCCCCAACGTCTGAATTTTGTGTGTTGATGTTTTGGAACACTCTGTAAGCTTACACCACCTATGAAGATGGAACAGATGTAGTGTTCTGAAACATTGACACATGAAATACAGATGCCGGGAATCACCCAAAAATTAGGATACAACTTTCAGAACATGGCGAGAGTTGAAATCAAGTGTAACTTAGCTTATAGAATTGTGCATAAAAGGGTTGGTTGGATAAAATAGCTAATAAGTCAGGAAAATGTTATGTACATATTGTAGTAGCTGGTACAACACAACAGATTAAGCTTAGTTTAGCATTGTGTATTTACATTACAGTATTCTTCTACATTGTGGAAGTGAACGTATAAATAATTCTTTAGGGGTGATTTAAATTCTTTGGGGTTATCACTTAAATTTTTGATACTTTGTGGGAGACTGTTAAATACATTTATGCTAATTGTATAGATTCCTTTTTGATATAGGGATACGTTTTATGGAGGTTGATGAAAGTTGGATATTTGTTTAGTATATATATTTGATAGAGAACAGAATTTAGATTTTATTGTTGTTGTTAACCACAAATAAGAGACGTGATGGTATATTTTGTGAAAGAAGACGTAGAATTTTTAGACTATTAAATAAATCTCTACATGATTCTCCACTTATGATTCTTGTAATAATTCTAATTGTACTCTTTTGTATTGCAAATATTTTTGCACTATTGAAAAGTTCCCCCAAATATTGATCCATAGTTCATAATGGAATGAAAGTAGACATAGTAAAGCATCTTCAGTGCTTCCTGTGACATACAGGGCTTGACTGATCTCATTGCTTAGCACGCTGCACTTAATTTGTGTGTAATTTGTTCAGTATGAGTTTTCCAAGACAGTTTACTCTCTTCATATATTCGAAGGAATTTTGTATTATAAGCATCAGAAATTAATTTATTAGCGCAAGTAATGTCCGGATCAGTTTGAAGGCTATAATTAGTTGTAAATTGCATGAAATTGGTTTTACCAAAATTCAGTGAGTCTTTTGGCTTTGAACCATTTATTTGTGGATTCAAATTCATTTCAAATCATTTTAAAATCTTTGAGATTAGACTAGTATCATTTGCAAATAAAATTGGTTTAGATTTTCTATTAATAGTTTTAGAAGAATCATTTATATAGAAAAAAAAGTAAAGAACCTAAAATTGATCCTTGAGGATCAATGTAAGAACCATCAAAATTGTAACTTTTCATCCATTTTTGTGTGTGTGTGTGTTATTTTTCCTGTAATTGTGCTAGTAGTTTACCATCACCGGAATCCTCGCCACCAATAGTCTGTGTTAAATGGATAGTTTTATTTTTATGGCTGCTTTGACTGTCACATATTTTCCCTTTGGATGTCTCACTTGTGACACATTTTCAGTGGAAAGTGGTGACTTATTGTGTCTCCAGTTGGTCGTCCAGGAAAGGAACAAGGAACGTCTGCTCAATTTTAAAATTGTCCTTGTATTCCTTTGCCTTTAAGTCATGTCCTGAAGGTGAGGAGACAAGTCCTTTATTTCCAAAGCTTTTGGCATATTTTCACTAGTTTTCCAACATTTATCACATTTGTTGACCTTGCATTTTTTTTAATCATCCACTCCAGTACAGTCAGGTTTGTCTTGGAACTTGTATTGTGACTGATATTTGCAACATTTTGGAATGTTCTGTAACATTTGTAGCACTTAGAGCCATTTGAACTTGCACAAATACAAATTAAATTTGCACGTCAGAAAATGATTACAAAACTTGGCATGCAAGGAAACATAACTTGGTCCTACTGGAATCAGAGGGAACTGAAAGGCTGGATTAAATATGATACATATCTATTCAGGTCACCTCAGGATTCAACATATCAAACCATTCAGTGCAGCAAAAGACCACTAAAAGAAAATAAATTGTATGTTCTCATCACTTGCATTCCCAGTTAGGATACTCGCCAAAGAATTATTTATGTTATCACAAAGTTTTTCAAAGTAACTGGCACAGATCTTATGGTATATTTTGCATAAATAAAGGTAATGGGTTCAAAGTCAAATTTTTAATGAAACGTAAAATGAAAGCCCAACTTGAGTATTTTCAATTGGTAAAGGACTAAACCCTCTATCTTAATTAGGACCAGAGTCATTAAGTATTTTAGCGAATCAGAATGCAGGAGCATTTCAAGAAAACTTGAAATTTCAAAATGTTGTGTCACTGCAACAAATGAACACTTTTTCTTACATTTAACTTCCAGAGAAGACCCAAGCAGCTCGTAAATTGTTACTAGAATAAGAGATGGTCATGCAAATTTTGTCCCTAAACTGTGTTGATTTGACATGAAATGGCCCAAGTCATTAGTCACTGAATACATGGAGAAGCCTGACAAATGGAATCATGTGCAAGTTAAACAATGCTGAACCGAGTCTTATCTGGTGGCAGGTTTGCAGTGTTTCTGAACAACTTCTTGCTATAGATCATCTATCCACTTTTCTGCCAGTAAAATTCTCCAGCAAAAAGCTTGGAGCAAGTCACTTGTACAGCATTAATAATAGGGGATTGGTGGATGAAACACAGCACTTTGCCCTTTCTATCTGACATAGAATAAACCCAAACACCACTTACACAAAGTTCTTCATGGGCTGAACACTAAGAAATGACCTACAGTATTCTGCTAGCTGTAGAACTGGTTGAGGATCCTAGAAGACTGGAATCCTCAATTACACTACTGTGAAAATTCCCATGTTTATGCAGAACTGGTTGTTCCAGAATTTTTAAACCTGCAAGTTAAAATGAAATTAGTCCATTACATTTATTAAATAGATAAATTACAGGGGTGTGACAAATATGTTTTTTAATGTGTGCATTCTCTATGTCATCAACTGTGTGTGGGCAGTCTTTCTGCAGTAACAAAGGAATTCAATTTTGGCAGGGCTTATCAGTATAAATACTTTTATTTTAGAGTTGTTCTAAATGCACAATATTTTGCCTACAGTTTCTGGTCAGCAGACCTGTGAATTAGAGTATTTACTGTAGACTGAAGGGCAAGGGTATGGTATATTGGTCTGTGGCATTTAGCTAGATAATATACCTAGATAATATGTAGAATATATTTTTTCACAGCTGGCTGGATGCTGTCACTACATGAAATAAATGTGCTAACGTATGAATATTTGAAGACATCATAAAGTCTGCCATTTGTATGTCTGCATTGTGTTTGTAGGAAGTCTTTTTTTTAAATATAATTTGGTAATGCTTGTGAGAAGGCTCCAGTGACATATTAGCAAGTGACCATGGCTTTATTGAAGAGGCCTTTCAAATTGTTGAATTGTTTAATAAATGATTGTCAACCAACCATCCAAACTGTTGGTTCCACTCAACACTAGACCTGAGTGCACTGGAAACAAAACTTTTCCAGTGCATGAATAATTAGAACAACTATTTATGTATGTAGAGTACTGTTGAAAAATGAAATGGAAGTAACTGGGAAAGTCTGCAATTTCTCTGCAAAAAATAAATCAGTCTTTTTTTTTCCCTCTTATGTTGCTGAACTGTACATGATGCACCATTTAAGCATTGTATGGTAAATGTACACTGTATCGTGACTGAGTTGTTCTACATGTGTTTATTTTAAAGTACTAAAGGACTTTAGGAGCTAACTTCTAACCTAGCAATGAGTGAACACAGCAATACAACTTCCTCAGCAGTTAACCAAAGAGGCTTAACAGCAACAGTGTTATGTATTGTCAAAGAGTGAATGAGGACCATCAAAGTCTGAGACAACACTTGTCTCTGCTGATACAATATCTCTTAGTTGCAACATAATGAATATTTTTCATTATGGAAAAACATGAAATTTTATGGATGAGTTGCTCTTGCTGATGGCAACATTGTTGTTTGCAAAGCATATCCTGCTCATATAACATTCTTCAGTGTACTGTCGAAATATAACCATTCCGAGGAGGTAAACGTTGAAATCTTTACCCCCATAAAGAATTTAGTAAGTTATGAATGTATTGTAGGATTTTTGCTTTTTCTCTCTTTCTCTCTTTTCCATGATTGAAGTTCATTAATGAAGGGAGAATTTCAGTTTACCAATTCACAAAATGCCATTTACTTCCTGAGCACTCTTGAGTGTAGTGTTCCATAGCCTTCTCTGTGTCTCAGCCTGACGGTAGAAGAGATCGGATGAAAGAGCAAGTTGTTGTTAATAAACTGTGGTAACATACTGGCTGAACAAGGATTACAGTGAGAGTGCAGACAACTCAACTTGACCCATCTGTTCATTACCTGAGATTAGACCAACAAAGAAGAGTCATTGAATCAATTGATTTTGATATACAGAATGAGCATGTCACTAGAAGACCCTGACACTTAACAGTACACCACCATTTATGTACGGATTAACAGTCCTGACAAGAGGGCAGGGAAGCTGATGTGAATTACCAGTCCTGTAGGGGGCCTGGGGCCCAACCGCATTGCGAACACTTTTGTCTTCATCGATAGTATCATTATTAGCCCATTGTACAAATTAACCCTTTCACTCGAAGCCAAAGGCACCCTGCATCAAGTGATACTTTCTGATTTAGTGTATTTTAGCTGGTCTGCCCTTGCTGGGAGGCCAGAAAAAGTTTTTCACTGGGCCCCAAACCCACTGTGGAACAGTATTTGTCGGTACATATTTTAGCCTTCGTGAAATTGCATCTTCTCATCCTAGGATTCTAGTGGTCTGGTTCAACCGTTATTGGAACTGATTGTCACGTGGTTGATGGTCTCTAGCCTGTTTTATTCTTGTGTTGAAAAGAAGTGCACAGTTGAATAATGTTTCCCTGGCCTGCAAATAATGGTGAATGAAATCAGTGAAGGAGGTGCAGGGAGAATTTCAGTATCAGTTTGGATGTAGGTCACCAACATCAAAGTGCAGTATTTAGAAGCTGCTGAAAAACAATTAGAGATGCTGTGAAACTGTGAATTAGCACGATGGGACCAGGATAAGTGTGATTGGGCAGTACAGTATGTGAAGGAGTGACAGGAAACTTACACTTACAAATCATGGCACAGGTTTTCTCAAGAGACCCTACCGTCCTACATGACATGTGAAAAAAGTGAAGAAAGCAAAACTGCACCATTACTATATGTCAGTGATGCAAGAGTTGCTTCAGGTGGACAAGGAAATGTGTCCATTTTCATGTGTTAAATCAGCCATTAATGATGCAACAGCCAAGGACTCTGGATCTCACATACTTTACTGGTGAAGCATGGTTTCAATAAACAGAAATATGTGGCCATTTAAATCCACATGTAGTGCATAACCACTGAATTCCACAATAATTGATATGCATGTTGATTTTCTATACCCAGTCAGGGCTTTTTGTTTTGGCTATTCTGTCAGCACAGATGTTTCTCATGCACTTCAGTGTATTTAAGGGCCAGTTGACTGATAGTCTAACTACTGGCTTCATCCAGCAAGAATGGACAGTGTGTCCCACACAAGGGAAACTGAAAGATTTTTTTAAGACAGTCCGTCACAGGATTACTTGCTGACCAATTCCCTAATTTAACTTTACCAGATATTTTCTTGTGGGGCCTAGTTACACAAAAGTCAGTTCATTGGTAATCTCAAAGAAGGCACTCACTAGTAGATTTTCAACATGTTAACATGTATTTGCCAGTTTGAGCATCACATCGAGTTGTGCATTGATGCCAGAAACAGCATCTTATGTGAGGGAATGGAGTTTCACAAAGACGGAGGTATGTACCTACACTTATTGAAACTGGAGCGAAAGTAATGATTTTATTGCTGAATATTTGGGACATCTAGTGAACAGATCACTCTATATATAACTGCAGTCGGAGGTAATTCCCCCATTTTGTCACTGCCAATAGAGCTAGAGCCTGTCTCCAAAGTATAGACTCTACACGAAACAATGATGTGGTTGATAGGCCAAGACAATTTTAGTGCATTCATTTACCACAAAGTCTTTTGTGTTTTTGAGACCTTACTTGTAAATTGGTTATTTTGCAGCATCTTTTCTTCATTAATTTCATTTACTTCTTTCCAGGGAAGATCCATCAAGTGGCAATATAATTACATTTGCCCAATTTTTTATTATTGCACTTGAAGGTTTCATCTTTACAGCTCACTTTGGGACAAGGAAACCAAGGATTGGAATCAAGTTAGTATATTACTTGTTTTAGCTAGTTTTAGTTGATACCCTTAAAAAAAAAGGTTAGCTCATTTATTTATACTCAGTGGTATGTAGTGGTAACCTGTAAATAACATCAGGAGCCCACAGAATTTTCCACAGGTGACATCTGGAATTCATATTCAAAGGAAGAGTAAAATTATGTATTTTCATGTAGATATACCAATAGAAGTATTGTGTTTCTTTAATTCTGAAGGAAGTATCAACAACAAAACTTGTTCTTAGAAATTGCATTTGAAACCATAAGTATGCTAGTACAGACCATATGAATTAGATTTTTTCTCCTGATTTATTTAAGCTCTTCAAATGTATATGAAAACAAAGTTCTGAAGAGAATATTTGGATGTAGGAGGCATGAAGAAACAAGAGGCTGGAGAAGGTTACATAACTTTAAATGCATTATTAATATGCTTCACTTGGCGCAGGGAAACATGGATTTTACATTTCTAAGGGGACCATTTAAAAATTAATGTAAAATTTAGGTTAGTGTGAACTCAAGGAAGTGAGAATTTGTGTACCTAATGACATTAAATTCACTACAATAATAGCATACCCCATTAGTTGTAATCTGCTTGAGTACAGTGCATAAAAAAAGGCAATCATCATGTTATCATCGACGTCTCACCTCATGAGGTATTTCCTTGCTGGATGAAACCCAGTGCTGACACAAATGTTGCTGCAGGTCATCTTTTTCTTGAGTAGAGAAATCTCTCCTCTTCTTAGGTTTACTCATAGTAATGAAAAACGGATCGCCAGTACAAATTAAAATAAAACTCTCGTGTAGTTTAACTCGCAGCAGATTCGCGAATCAACATTAACGCAGCAGATTAGTAAGTGTGGAGCTTGCGGTCACTGTAACGAATCGTAACCGGGAAGAAATGACTTAAATAAAACTGATTGCCAGTTCGATTCATACGGCAAAACTTAACTCGCATGCAGAGTCGTTTGTACTACATAGGCTTGGCGCCTTTGAGATGGAATCACGGATGATATATGATGCACGGTTCGCCCCGCTGGCTTGAGCATGATGCCAAAGAATACATCTCACGATGGCACGGATCATACGTAGAAAACGTTCGTACAGACAATAGAGTCGGTAAATCGTAGGCCTAAGCGAAAAGCAGCATTCGTTCATGATTTCCAATTGAGAGTACTTAACATAAGCGTGCAAGAGTATGCTTAATTTGATTATGTAATCAAGGAAATCTGTAGAAAGAATAAACGCAAATTCAAGGAATGAACAAGGGGCTGAGACTGTTATGTTTACCGGTGACACAAACATTCCAATAAAGGCCGAAAATGAAAATATTGTAAAACGAAAAATAAATAGAATCATTAAGCAGTTACAAACATGATTTCATGCAAATAGTTGATGATAGAGATGTCAAGTATAAATACGAAGCAAAATGTTGGGCTTTCAATCCGACTGAAAATTTAAAATGGGATGTTACTATAAAAAATTAAGATCGTAAATAAGTAGAAGTTATTATTAATACAATTGCGTAAAGACAGCAAGTTCAAATATTGTGAGAAGTAACTTGTACAAATTCACAAATTAAAAACTTGCATTTGATGCATGGCATACTTAGGGCGGGTGATGGGGAAGGTAAAAAGATATGTAAACTACAAAATGGAGTGATAGATTAATCCATAATGCTGGGAGAGCTACTTTCAGCAGGGAAATCTTCTAAACGTTAAATATATGACTAGTGTCATGTTAGATAAAATGGAAATTTTGTACTTCATAAAATTAAGTAAATTGGAACAAAATGTAGATAGTCAACATCAGATATCATATCTTCATTCACAATTTTGTAAAACTGGTACTTCAAAAATGTGTAAAATACATGGGGATAAAACTATATGATATGGCCACAAGTAATTTAAAGATTACACATGTTCCCAGAAGGAAAATAAAGGTGTTTTTATTGGTTTAGTTTATTTATTCATCCGCTTAGTCACACAGGTAACACTGGACATGTCAACTTCAGTTTACAGTTTATATATTACAAAACATAACTTATAATATATGGACATTCAACCAATATAATGTAATAAGGAGCAATATAAAATTTGAGCAGTTAGATGTTACTTATCAAACTTGCCTACTAATATTATCCAAACGTAATCTCTATACACTGAATAAAATGCATGTTGTAACAGAAATGATCTCAATGCGCCTTTAAAAGATAAGATGTCTTCCAGCATTTTTATGTGACTGGCACCATGTTATATTTATTTATTTATTTTGCTCTTTCCAAAGATCCGTTGTCAGTAACAACCAATGGATATAGAACCAGTCATATATAGATATATAAATATATTTTTTCTCTACAAATACAGAACTACTCATGAGTAACAGGATGGAATTAACATCTGTTATTTACAGTCAACAAAAAAATATAATGCTACAATTTTATCCTTAATGTAATATAAAATTTATCATACATGTGAAAACATATCTCAATATTTCATACAAGAGACAGAAAAATAAATATCAATTTAGTATATAATATATAATAAACCAACAAGATGCAACTCTGGCAGTATTGTGTTTATTACCAACTACAAGTGTGCTGTACATGTTTCAGACACCCTTTGCGTCCATCATCAGGAGCACTATAAACTGTAACAGCAGCCATTGGTGTTTGTCATGCTGTAATTTATAAAGTTATGTATAAATAAGTGTTATATGTCATACAAGTGGTAGAGTAGTAGACTGTAGTGGGTTTATAGACATAGAACTAAATTATAAGT
>JGI20166J26741_11549474_pt1 | contig 12181 bp, 10 predicted proteins | sample TergutCu122P5_FD_26741 | JGI IMG/M metagenome (IMG submission 26741) | reverse complement strand
AATCTGTCGTTTTGAATTTGACAACTTCAGATATTTTTATGTCTCCCTATTATTATATGAAACCCAATGATGTTATCGTCGTTGATCCCAATTCCACGAGGAAGAAAGATGCGCAATATGGTTCTGCAGACAATTACAGACTTACTGTCATTTCCACCCTTATTGGCTCAGTGTCAGTCATTGTGTCCATGGTTCTTCTTGTGATAAATAACGCTAAATGATTTTTTTATTGATAAAAATCCACGTTCAATGAGTAAAGAAAATAAATCCGAAAAAGAACAAGTAACGGCATTTTTGCTACTGTGCCTTAAAAACTGGTATTATTTTGTAATCAGTTTTATAATCTGTATTGGTTTGGCGTTCATTTATATGAAAGTAACAACACCTGTCTGGGAAATAGATGCTGAAGTATCTCTTACAGATGATGATTCTTTTGTGAAATCGGGCAGTCTAAGTCAATCTAAATCCGTGATGAATGTTTTAGGAATGGGAGGCGGAAGTCAAAATGTGGAAGACGAGTCGAAAAAAATGGCATCTCATGGTTACATCAGAAATGTAGTTAAAAATTTAGAGCTAAATGAAATTTACGTACAATCGAAATTTTTAGGGATTGTTCGTACACAATTACATGATCAACCGCCGGTAATAGTATCGTCAGATCAAGCCTTACCTGACACACTAAACGCAATGCTCGAATTTATTATCGACCTAAAAAGAAATGATGCGGCCGACGTTAAAATAAAAGTGTTTAAAGAAACCATAGGAAAATACCAAATCAATACTTTCCCCGCTGACGTCGAAACCCCTTTCGGTAAATTTACACTATCTAAATCGGTTTATTATGAAGGATTTGAAAAGCCATCTAAAATAAAGGTTTTGTTTACAAGTTATGATTTTATGGCTCAACTTTACATGGATTTAATTGTTGTGGATTTCAAAAAGAAAAGTTCCGACTTGATTGATTTGACCATCAATCATGAAAATCCGGCTTTTGCCAAACGCATTTTGAATGAAGTCATCAATGTTTATAATTCAAAATGGAATGAATATAAAGATATACTTTCCGAAAAAACAACTGCCTTCATTGATGACAGGCTAAAAACTGTAGAGACTGATTTGGGAAATGTCGATCGTGAAATACAATCATTCAAAAGCAAGAACAATTTAACTGATATAAAAGCGGATGTAACGTATTATTTCGGAATAAATGCCAAGCTTCAGACAGAATTAACCGGCGCCGAAACTCAAGTAAAATTAGTCGATATCATCTATGATTTTCTGAAATCGGAAGACAATAAATATGCCTTGATTCCTTTCAGTATAACGACTTTAGATCCTTCTCTCGCGGAAGTAATCAATAAATACAATGAACTCATGTTGACCAGAAACAATTTGCGCAGCAACAGCACAATAATGACTAGCTCTATTCAAAATATGGATCAACAAATTGATGCACAAAGAAAAAACCTTTTACAATCTTTAGTAAATATTAGAAAAGGAATGCAAATTACGTTGGCAGAGTTAAAAAAGAAGGAAAAGGATATTAATTCGCAAATAAGTAACATACCATCTGCCGAACGAGAATACACTATATTAAAAAGAGATCAGGAAATTCAACAAACAGTTTATCTCTTTTTAGTTGAAAGGAGAGAAGAAGCTATGTTAAAAGCCGTATCGCTGATGCCTAAGTTAAGGGTGATAAATAAACCTTATACACTCAACACACCTGTATCGCCGAATATGAAGAAAATAGCGCTTCTCGTTTTATTTTTCGGAGGTTTTTTATTTCCTGTAACAGGGATATACGCTTTTCCCATCATTAGAAACTATTTGAGGAACCGGAAAAAATGATTGGTGGCACCAAAGAGAAAATAACGAACTATTTTAACAAAGGACATGAAAGAACTGCATTGACAAAGAAAAATATTGCAGCATCTTTTGTAATTAAAGCAATTACTATCCTTTGTTCAGTAGAGTTGATTAAGAATAAAGCGTCCTTTATTTGGAATAAATAAGTGAAACAAGTATGGTATTTTTAGCGTTAGTTATAGTAGCCATTTTTTTGTATATTTGGGATTATAAAGTCTCAGCGCTTTTCTTATTTTTTTTCTTTATTACATCCGGTTTTAATTTATTACCTGCAACAGTTACTAAATTCATTTTTTTTTCAAAAGGCATGGATTATGCGATTATTTTGCTTTTTGGAATTACAATTATCGAAAGTTTTTTTGTCAAAGGTTATCTGAAACCGGACAATTTTACAAAATATTTAATTCTGTTGGGTGTCTTTCTTATAATCTGTATGTCATACAGCCGGTTTATCATGGGATTGGAAATTGCGGGTATCATCCGTACTTGCCGTTATATGTTCCTTTGGGTGGCATGGTTCTTGTTCAGAAGTTTGAAAAAAGAACAATTGGAGTTTTTGCTGAAAGGATTATTTATAGTAACTATCTTTTGCGCTATCCTTTTTATTCTCCAAATATTTCTCGAAACCAGTATCTTGAATGAAGGGTTTATTAGTATCGTTGTTATTTTTGGAATGAAATTTATGCGATTTTATAACCATCCTGATATGCTAAATTTTTTCACATTAATGGCAATTTTTCATAATCCGTTTAAAGGTGTTTTAAAAATAATAACAGCCGTAATTTTATCAGTGGCGCTTATGGCTGCTTTTCACAGAAGTTTAATAGGATTCTTTATTTTTTCTGTAAGCGTTGGATATATTTTGTCTTTACCAAACTTGAAAAGGATAAAAGTTATGTCAATAGCAGCAGTTTTTCTGGCAGGAATTGTAGTTTTTGCAGGATATAAATTTATTCATTCAAGAACTTATGTAGATATTAAAACAGTACTCTCCGGCAACCTTTTAGATATAGCTCAAGATATAGATATTGAAGCTATGCAAGAATCTACGTTTACCTTCAGAATGGCCCTCTTGACGGAAAGAATCATGTACATACAAGAACGTCCTTTAGCTATGATCATCGGAACGGGATTGATTCCGGAAGACTCTAAAAAAATAGAATCAATGTTTAATTTCACTATCGGTTTGTCAGACGAGTTGACTGGAAAAACCATGCAAGTAGATAGTGGAGATATTTCGTATACCATGTTATTTATGCGATTTGGATATTTGGGTACGGCGCTGTATCTGCTTCCGATGATCGCTATGATTGTTTTCTTCTACAAAAAGAAGGAGAATAGATATGCTCTTTTTTCTTTTGCATTTTTTGTTTTGGCTTTTGGCGTCTCATTTTTTTCATCTAATCTTACTAATCCGGTAAATTATTTATTACCAATGATTTGTTATCATATAGTTCAAAAAAATAAAAATGAATATGAATAATCAGATGAATATAGGGAAAAGAGATGTAATATGGAATTATGTTGCTACTATTCTGCAAACCGGTGTAGGCGTCATTCTTTTACCTTTTATATTAAAAATATTTCCACAAGAAACAGTCGCTATTTGGTCTATCTTTTTAACGATCATGGCTCTAACCGGATTATTGGATTTTGGATTTGGACCGTCTTTTACTCGTAACGTTTCTTATGTAGTGAGCGGTGTATCGGAGTTAAAATCCACAGGTTACCAAATTGTTACGCCTGAGAACAAAGAAATAGACTATGCTTTATTCAAAGGGTTGATTAATTCCATGCGCTGGTTTTATTCCCGCATAGCAATTGTGTTGTTTTTGTTATTAGCTACTGCCGGCACTTATTATATGTATGTTGTTTTGAAAACTTATACAGGCAATCATCAGGAAGTATATATTGCTTGGATAATTCTATGTTCAATTAACACCTATTCTCTTTATACTTCCTATTATGACTCATTGATGTCGGGTAAAGGATTGATTAAAAAGGCAAAGCAAATACAAGTCTGGGGGCAGGGTCTTTATCTATTAGTCGCTGTTGTAATGATTTTACTGCATTTTAATCTTATTGCGCTTGTTAGCGCACAAGCCTTATCAATCATATTACGAAGAATATTGTCATACAACGCCATTTATACGGATGAATTAAAAAAAAACCTTAACAATGCAATTGCTAAAGCCCGGAAAGATTTCATTAAACCCATACTACCCAACGCCGTTAAATTAGGCGTAACGTCAATCGGATCTTTTCTGGTTTCCCGTTCCGCCACTCTTATTGGAGCGCTTTATTTATCATTAGACACTAATGGTTCTTACGGCATTACCATACAAATTGTTGTAATAATTGCCGGTATTGCTGGAGTATACTTAGGTACTTATTTACCCCAGATTGCGCAATACAGGATAATCAATAATATTTCTGCCATTCGGAAAATTTACTTACGTGGTTGTGGAATGATGTTGTTGACGTTTATTGTTGGCGGACTTACTTTATTGTTTTTAGGGAATTGGGCTTTTGCGTTGATACACAGTAAAACGCCACTAATGCCGCAGTCGTTTATTGCTGTAGCTTTACTTATTTATCTTTTGGAAACCAATCATGGTTTTGCCGGAAATATATTGGTCACAAAAAATGAAGTGCCCTTTTTTAAAGCGGCTATATTTGCCGGTTCTCTTACATTAATTTTGCTTATCGTATTTTTTCGATTCACTCATTTGGGAGTATGGAGTATGATTTTAGCGCAAGGAATTGCACAAGGAATATATCAAAACTGGAAATGGCCCATAGTGGTAATGAAAGAATTGAATATTTTTAAATAGACTGTTTTCATTATGAAGATGATAAAAAAGATAATAAAAAGAATAGAAAATCCCTATTTTCGTTTGGGAGTTGGTTTTTTTGAAATAATGAGATTAAGAAGTTCTTATTCTCCAACAACAACAGTTTTATTCGGGAAAAAGATTGATATCAACAGTCCATTTTGGTATATACATGGATTAAATGAAATATTTTTAGACGAAGTATATAAATTTAATTCCTCCAAAGAATCCCCTACTATAATTGACTGTGGAGCAAATATCGGATTAAGTGTTTTGTATTTTAAAAGACTGTTTCCTGATGCAAACATAACGGCATTTGAGGCAGATATTGAAATAGCAAAAATACTGACGAAAAATTTGAAAACGTTTGAATTGAATGATGTGAATATTATTCCCAAAGCAGTATGGAGCGCTAACAAAACTTTGTTGTTCAAGTCAGACGGTAGTGTTGGAGGACACTTAACAGGCAATGATTCAACGCCGACGACAAAAATTGAAGCAGTAAGATTAAAAGACTATCTTACAGAACCGGTTGATTTTTTAAAGATCGATGTTGAAGGCGCTGAATTTGAAATTTTAGTTGATTGCGAAGATAATTTGAAAGATGTTCATAATATTTTTGTGGAATATCATAGTTTTTTGAGAAACGAGCAAATGTTAGACCGCATTCTATTAATTTTAAAAAACGCAGGATTTAAGTATTACATTAAAGAGGCATGGAATAATCAACCTAAGCCTTACGTGAATACAAGAAATTCTCAGTATGATTTACAATTAAACATTTTTGGTTATCGACAATGAGTATAGCTTTTACTATTTGTTCAAATAATTATTTGGCACAAGCCAAAGTGTTGGTCGATTCAATAATTGAACATTCATCTAATGTTAAATTATACCTTGGACTTTGCGACGAAAGATCAACTCTGATTGATTATTCTGTTTATAATTGTGAGGTAATAGAAGTTAAAGAAATTGGGATAGAAAATTTTGATTCTTTATGGAAAAAATATGATATAATTGAACTATGTACTTCAATTAAGGCGTCTTTTTTCAAGTATTTAATTAACAGAAATCCCAACGCGGATTTTATTTATTACTTCGACCCTGACATTTGTATGTATCAAAGTATTATTTTTTTAAATAATGAATTTGATGACAATACGGATATCCTTCTAACGCCGCACATCACTACACCAATTCCATTAGATAAAAAAAGTCCCAATGAAAATAGTTTTTTACATTGTGGTATTTATAATCTTGGATTTTTAGGATTAAGAACTTTATCTTCTCATTCTAAAAAACTATTGGATTGGTGGGAAGAAAGAACTTTGACTATGGGATTTAATAAAACGCAAGAGGGCTTATTTGTTGACCAGCTTTGGATGAATTTAGTACCCTTGTATTTTGAGAAAGTAAAAATAACAAAAAAGTTGGGTTATAACGTTGCTCCATGGAATTTGCATGAGCGACGTTATATTATAAAAATAGCAGAAGGAAATTATAATATGCCTGATAACTCAAAACTTGTTTTTTATCATTTTTCCGGTTATAAATTTAAGTTGCCAAATCAAATGGCGTATACCAGATATACTTTTGAAGATGTACCACAATTGATAGAATTATATGAAACTTATCATAATAAATTGATAGCTAATAATATACTTGCTCTTTCACAAATAGCGTGCGTTTATATGGAAAGGCAAAATAAAAGACTTAAAAAAAAATTGTATAAAGCGATAAGATCATTTATAAATCCTATTTTCAGTTTACTAAAGAATAAGATAAAAAGCTATTTCGTATATGAATGAAAATATCAAAGTAAAAGTTCTGGTAAGGAAAATATCCGTATTAACTTCTCTATATCGTTGCGAAACATTTTTGGAGGATTATTTCATCCATCTTTCAGAAATCAACGGATTGAATCAAATCGAAATATTGCTTTTGCATAACGACCCACAGGAGAATGAAATGAAAATCATTAATCATTGGCTTCCGAAGATGCTTTTTGTCAGACACATAATCATCCCTGAACGAGAAGGGTTGTACGTTACTTGGAATCGCGGAATTATGCTTTCTCAAGGAGAATATGTAACAGTTTGGAATGTAGATGATGTGCGTTTTCCTAATAGTATCTTACAGCAAGCTGAAGCCATGGATAAACATCCCGAAGCTGCTATTGCTTACGGTGATATCTATATCACAGAGACTTATGGTAAAGTGGGAACAACAAGAACCAATGCACCTCTTTACAACCATAAAAAAGAGTTTTTTAAATCCCATTGTGTTTCATGTTTCCCAATGTGGCGTAAGTCTATTCATCCTGCCATCGGTTACTTTGATGAACAATTTAAATGTTCGGCTGATTTTGATTTTCAAATCAGGGCTGCGCTCCATTATTCTTTTGTAAAAGTTGACGAGCCTTTAGGCTGTTATCTGGAATATCAATCTACAAAGTTAAGTTTCAATGGTTTACAGGAGTTGGAAAATAATATTATCTATTTGAGGTATGGTGTTTATGAAAAAGTAAATTATTTTACTGTTCGTTTTTCTCTGAAAAAATATAAAAAAAATGCCTTGCTTTTTTACAACGAATGGTATCCCTTTTTGGAAAAACAACCATTCAATCTCCTGTATAAAGTTACCCATTTTTTACGTGGACTAATGCATAGTATGATAAAACAAATCAAGACGAAATGTATAAAAGTAGTCTTAAGAGGAATTTGTCGAGTTTTCCATCAATTATTTAGTCTCAAACGATTGGATGCCAAAAATAAAAAGAAATAATAGATGATTTGTGTAATTATTTTTTCTTACAATCGGTCCATGCAATTGGCATTGCTATTGGAAAGTATTTGCCAGTATGATATTAATAAATTGCTGGATATAAATATTTTATACACTTATTCTACCGAAAGCCATCGTGAGGGATATGTTCATTTACAATCCAAATTTCTTCACTTTAATTGGGTGGAAGAAAGGATTTATAACCACCCGCTAAGAAATTATGATTTTGATTTTTTCTACTACCATAATATTTATTGGTGGTTGAAAAATAAAAATTTAAGAAAGAAAAAGAGCAATTTCAAATCTGCTATCCTGCAGATTTTATTGCAAAGTAATAATGAATTTGCGATGTTTTTAACAGACGACAGCCTGTTTTACAGGGAAATACAAATTCCACAATTACAGTTGCAGAAACTTCGGGAATTTCCACTCGTTTATTCGTTCAGCCTCCGGCATGGCGCTCATCAGGACGGCGGACTTTACAATGAATCGTCCGACTCAATCCAATGGGATGTCTATCGAAATGATTTCTTAACGGATTGGGGTTACCCATTTTCCATAGACGGACATATTTACGAAAAAAATGCTGTCAGGTTGATTATTGAACGAATGTTGTTTAACAATCCGAACACGATGGAAGGAAATATCGCTTGTTTCATAAAAGAAAAAAAATATTTTCCGCAAATAGTCGCTATGAAAAACAGCTGTTTGGTCGGATTTGAGTTGAATCAAGTGCAAACAGTAGTCAAAAATCATCATTTGGATATCTCTCAAGAAAAATTGAATCAATACTTCCTGGATGGGTATTTCATCCGGATTGAATTTAATAAAACAAATATGAAATATTTCCGTCCGGAAATCACGCGTTTAAGTGTTCATAAAGGAAATAACGAAATTATACTTTTATGATTGGCTATATCAACAAGTTACAGAAAAACAATGATGAAATATATAAATGAACTATAAATGATCAGTTTCACAATAATCACACCTGTTTTCAACCGTGAAGATTGCATAGGTCGGTGCATTGATAGCGTAGTCATGCAAAATTATCCGGCTATCGAATATTGGATCGTAAATGATGGCTCGAATGATAAAACCGATGCCATTGTCGAAAGTTATGTTAATCGCTACCCGTATATTAAATATCACAAATTCAAAAAAAACAAAGGTGTGAATGCTGCCCGTAACTATGCCATACAAAATGGTACCGGCGATTTCATCATCTTTCTGGATAGTGATGATTGCCTTACAGAAAATGCTTTGAACATCATTCAAAAGCAAATATTATCTCATCCTGATTATTTTCACTATTTGTTTGCACAAAATGATAGAATGGATTATTACAATCAAAATCCTTTATTGAATAAAACGAGCAGTGAGACAGTCGAATTATATTTCTCTGATTTCTTGTCAGGAAAAGTCTCAGGCGATTTTGCCCACATAATGTCCAGATCGCTTATCCAACCCTTTCCTTTTGATGAAAAACTACGTATTTATGAAATTCTCAATTTTCTTCGTATATTCAAAGCTGGGAAAAAGCAGTTGTTTACGAAAAAAATCGTAGTTGAGAGGGAAAGAAACCGCTTCGATTCGGTAACGAAAGAAAGTCTTCTGAATAACAAAAAAGCGATGGAAAATCAATATTTAGCTTTGAAAGAAACCATAGCTCTATTCGATGAAGATTATTTGAATTTCCATGCAAAAGACATCCTGTACAATCAGATAAAGCGAGTTTATATCTTGGGAACTGCTTTAGGATATTATCAAGAAAACAAGCACATGAAGAAGTTTACAGGAAGATTAGGTTTGAAAATACCAAGATTATATCAAATAATGGATTGGTTGAAATTAGGATTTCTTCTTCGGTATGGAATATTTTGCTATTCGTTGATCAAAAATAATATTTTCCAACATATTTAGTTTTTTAAAAATATTTTATGTAAAAAAATTTTTCCACTACAAAAGAAATACTTACTTTTGTGATTGAAAGAGAAAGCGTTTTTTTTATTTAAACTTTCTTGATAATAAAATGTCTAATAGTAAGATTATTAACTAAAAATTGTAGGAGATATGAATATGAAAACAAAGAAATGGTATTTGGTATTTGGGATGATATTCATTGCAAGTTCCATAATGGCGCAGAGCAATGCTTTTGGGGACGATGTCTATTATTCCCGCAGAAATAATAATGCAGAAGTTACTACCCGCAATGTACCTGCAGTTGAACCCGTAAGAGAAAAGACACCTGTTGTGCTGGAAGCAACAGTCCAAAGCGAAAGAGATGTTGATGAATATAACAGACGCTATATCAACAATAATGAGTATATTGATGAAACGGTTGATGAATCTGATTCAACAACACAATATGCAGATGGAGAATTGACCCAGAAAATAGTCAGGTTTCATAACCCTTCAAAAGTTATTATTTCCGGAACTGACAAGGTAAATATTTATTTCGACGGTGAAAACTATCAATTGGACTTTGATGAACCTTCTTCCGACGGTATTACAATAAATGTAAATTCTTGGGACTCAGGTTGGAATTCATGGTCGCCCTATTGGGGTCCCGGTTGGGGTAGGGGTTGGTACTCATGGTACTCTCCTTGGTACGATCCTTGGTACATGGGTTATTATTCTCCTTGGTACGGTGGATCGCCTTGGTATACCGGTTGGGGCTGGGGTTGGTATTCTCCCTGGTACTCCGGTTGGGGCTGGGGCTGGAACTCTTGGTATTCTCCCTGGTACTCAGGCTGGTATTCTCCGGGGTATTACTGTGGAGGCGGGGGTTGGAACCGACCGGGCGGCTGGTATGGCGGAAATAATTACCGCAACAACCAAGGATATAACAGCAATCGATATGCTCGTAACAATGTAAGGGATAATAGTTTCGGAAGCGCCCGAACAAGATCATCGGGAGTCAATGATCGCAACAGTTATTCAAGTACAAGATCAGGAACCTCTACTCGCAGCAGCATTTCGAGAGATGATATTATCTCCGGTTCCACCAGACAATCGGCTACGAGAGATCAACAAAATATGAGGCAATCGATAACACGAGACCAATCAACAACAACAGGCGCTACTACTCGTTCGTCTGTAACCCGTGGAGACTACAATTCGTCTTCTAATAGGGGAGGAATTTATTCTACTCCTTCTACTCCTTCGTCGAGAACAAGAGTAAGTTCTGCAAATTCGTCTTCTTCTTCATCTGTTTCGAGACCTTATTCTTCATCTTCGCGCTCGAGTTCGTCAGGGTCGTATAGCGTTCCCTCTACGCGTTCAAGTAGTTCGTCGGGATCGTATAATTCATCATCATCTTCGCGCTCAAGCAGTTCGTCCGTATCATCAGGCGGAGGCGGCGGATCTTACAGTTCAGGCAGCAGCGGCGGCGGTGGCGGCGGTGGCAGTCGTTCATCCGGAGGCGGAGGCGGTAGGAGATAATCGAAGATCAATGAAATTTATTAATTATTAAACATTTGCAATATGAAACGAAATATATTCCTATTGGTTGCGCTTTTTGTTTCTGTCTATTCTTTTGGACAAGGTGAAATAGATGCTTACCGGATTTCGAGAAATGATTTATCCGGGACTGCACGCGGTCAAGCAATGGGTAGCGCATTCGGAGCTTTGGGAGGCGACGCGACAGGGATAGCAATTAATCCCGCCGGAATAGGTATTTACCGCAGTTCTGAAATTCTTCTTAACATCGCGATGAATTATAAACATACAAACGCTCTTTTTAACGGAACAGAAACAAACAAGGGCAATACAAACTTTACCTGTGATAATTTCGGTTACGTCGGAACTTTTCCATTAGATAGTAAAACCGGTGATTATTCGATTAATTTCGGATTCAACTATAATCGCTTGAAAAACTTTACCGGGAATTATCAAGTTTCCGGTTCTGGAATGGGGACCTCTTTAACTGATTATATTGCAGATATTACCACTCTTCAGAATGTTCCGCTTAGTTGGTGGCCAAATACTTCCAACGAAGCGTTTCAAACAAATAATCGACCACATTGGTTAAGCATTTTGGGATGGTACTCTTATTTGATGGATCCGGCTTCTGAAGCTAATAATGAAACAAATTATACGAGTATTTTAGGCAACGGCGAGAAAGTGAATCCGAATCTAACAGTTCAGGAAAACGGTTCGATTGGCGCGTATGATTTTACTTTGGGAGCAAATCTTAACAATAAAATCTATATAGGCGGATCATTCGTCTATACGGATATAGACTACAGGGCGGATATTACGTATAGTGAAGATTTTGAAAAAGGCGGAGGTTTTGATTTTAGTAACGGGTATAATACGCAAGGTTCCGGAATTCAACTAAAAGTGGGTGTTATTGCGAGGCCAACGGATGCACTTCGTTTGGGAGTATCTTATCATTCGCCTACGTGGTATAATTTAACTGATTATTACAGTGGAATTTTAACACCTTTCGGCATTACAACCAATGATGTACCGATATATACTCCCTCAGGCAATGGAGATGATTATCACAAGTATAATTTCAGGACGCCTTATTTGTGGACGGTTAGCGCTGCATACATTATCGGACAAGCAGCTGTTATCAGTGTGGATTATGAATACAAAGATTATAGAAAAATGACCTTCTCTCCACGATATGTCAATGATTATGATTATGGCAATGAGAATCAATATATTAAGGAGGATTTCAGAGG
>JGI20166J26741_11549252_pt1 | contig 12182 bp, 14 predicted proteins | sample TergutCu122P5_FD_26741 | JGI IMG/M metagenome (IMG submission 26741) | reverse complement strand
CGCTGCGCGTCGGGATAGGGTAGGGGACGCAGTGCGTAGCGAGAACACCGTGAATACCGGCAACCTTGTTGCTGCACGGTTCACGCACGACACGAGCCGCGCCCTCGATGCGCAACTGCATACGCACATGGTCTGCGCCAACGCGACACGCGACAATACCACCGGCGAATGGTATGCACTGCAAAATAAGGATATGTTTGCCGCTGTTGGGTATGCCGGACGCGCGTATCAAGCAGAGTTGGCTCGTCGTGTCGTCGCCCTCGGCTATAAAATCGAAGAGGATAGGGAAAATGGAAAAATTCGCGGTTTTGAAATTGCCGGCGTCACGGTCGCCGACCGTGAATTACAATCGACTCGACGCGCACAAATCGAGGCCGGCATTGCTGAATTTGAAAAAGAGTATGGCCATAAGCCGTCCGCCGCCGAAACGCACGTCATTGCAACAGAGACGCGCAGCAAAAAGCTCTCTGAAATTGCCACTGATGAAGTGCTCGCCGCGCAGCTCGCAAAGTATGATGCAGCCGCGCAAACGCGGCTGCGTTCGGTCGTGGACGGCGCGCGTGGCGCGCCGCAACTCGGCATCGAGGAACGCGAACGCCGTGCCCGCGAAGCGGTGCAATTCGCCATCGAGCACCGTTTTGAGCGCGACGGTGTATTGCCGTGGAAGGCTGTCGCGCAAACTGCATTGGAAGAAAACTTAGGCAGCGTCAGCGTGGCCGACGTGAACGCCGCGCTTGCCTCTGCTGGCATGGTTGAATTGAACGGCGGTAAGTCCGGACCGCGTCAAAATACGCTGCTCACCACACGGGAATATCTCGCCGCCGAAGCGCAAGCCGTTGATCTGGTCAATAGTCGCGCCGGTTTGGAGATGCCGCTAGGCAACGGCGGCACGCTTGATGCGCGGCTTGCTCCTGACCAACGGGCCGCTGTCGAAACACTCCTCGCGTCACGCGACGGCATTATGGCGATGCGCGGGCCTGCCGGCGCCGGAAAAACATTCACGCTCAAAGAATTTGACCGCAAACTTGCCGAGGCCGGTGTGAAGTCCGTTTTTGTTGCACCGACGCACGCGGCGAAAACCGTGCTGCAAGAGGACGGCTTCAAAGAAGCCGACACCATCACGCAGTTAATGCTCGACCTTCGCACCGGCAAAAAAAACTTGGCTGGCAAGGTTCTCGTCGTGGACGAGGCCGGCATGTTGTCGGCGAAGCAAGGCCGCAACCTTCTGGACGCTGCGACAAAAGCCGGTGCTCGTGTCGTCCTCGTCGGCGATGAAAAGCAACTGCTCGCCGTCGAAGCCGGGGACTTTCTCGGCACGTTGCGCAAATACTCGCGGCTACAAGTAGCGGAGCTGACAAACATACGCCGGCAACGTGATGAGAAATATCGAGCCGCAATGATGGCGATGAGTCAGGGAAAAGTGAAAGACGGCCTCGAACAACTCGACGCTCAAGGCCGCATCCGCGAGTGCAAAGGCGAATACCTCGACCGCGCCGCCGGCGCATACTTCGACCGCCTGCGCTCCGGGCAAACCTGCCTCATGGTTGCGCCGACATGGGCGGAAATCGACAAGCTCAATGCCTCGGTGCGCGCAGAGCGCGCCGACCTCGGCGAATTGACTGGCGCGGAGCGCGAAGTTGTAACGGTGGACGTGGCGAACCTCACAAAAGCGCAGCGCGGCAGCGCAAAGTTTTATGAGCCGGGCATGATGGTAAGCCCGGTGATGCGTGTCGAAGGTCTGCGCAAAGGTGATTGGTATAAAGTTGAAAGCGTGGACAAGGCGACTGGCCGCATTACCCTCGAAGGTGGGCGCAAATTGGACGTGGCCGCAAATAAGGAACGGCTGCAAGTCGGCGAAGAAAAAAAACTCGGCCTGCGTGTCGGTGATAAAATCCTCCTACAAGGCAACGATAAGAAAGCCGGCCTCATCAACGGCGACATGGCCGTTGTGACGAAATTGGAAAACGGTGAAATCAGCATCAAAACCTCGCGCGGAAAAGATGTGATGATGCCGGCATCCTACCGGACATTTTCGCATGGATACGCGGTAACGGCGGAAAAAAGCCAAGGCGCGACGGTTGACCATGTGGTTGTCGCCGGCGCGAACATCAGCGGCCGCCGCATCTACGTCGGCACCTCGCGCGGTCGCGCAACTGTCGAGGTTTTCGTGCCTGACAAAAAACCTCTCGTGCGCTCGGCAGCTCGCGGCATCGAGGAGCGCGAAACCGCGCTCGGCAAAGGAGTCTCGAAAGTGCAGGCACCGGCGCAAAGCCGCTCACGCGGGCGAAGCCTCGGCGAACGGCTCACGCGATTGGTGCGCTTGCAGACAATGCGCATCCGCCGCTTCATGCGCACTCGTGAAAACGCGCAAACGCACGCAAGAACCCGCGCACGCAACACCGGACTTTCCGTCTAGTAATACAAAAACAATACAAACGAAATACAATGAACGAAACCAAAAAAACAACGCCGGCAGCGACAATAAAATGCTTCACGCCAAACGATAACTGCATCGCCGTCGAATTTCTCGACGGAAAAATCCAAGGCTGGCCGCTGCACTGCCTTGCCGGTTGGACATTCAAGCCCCTGACGCTATCAAAAGAGGAAGATGCGTCGAAAAAAATGGACTTCATCGAATTCGATTTCGGCATGTGGAAAGCTCACCTGCACGGCTATCGGCTGATACATGTCGTTAAAGCTCTCAAAGCCGGTCAAGGTTGCGAATGTATCGAAAAAGGCGAACGCCACGAGGCTGCCAGCGTAAAAGATGAACCCTATATCGTGAAAGCCAGCGCAAAACTCGATATGCTGGTGCCTGTATAGACCCGTTCCCTTACTCTATTCCGCCAGCTCGATATGTCTGACAATGTCCAACATGCCAAGTGCGTTGAACAAGCGAATATCACGAAGGCGACGGTTATCGTCAGCATGGCACGGATGCAGCACATTCATTCGAATATATTTCGCATCCGCCCAGAATAATTGCCCGCCATACGCATCCAATTCCTGCCGATTCCCCGCATCGTGATAGGTGGTAATTTTTTCCTGCAACTTCACGCCTTCCCCGTTAAGCGAGTAATGCACAAGGTGAGACAGGCGCCATAATGTAAACCCCTTGGATCGCAACCACATATCCGTTTCGCCAAAAGTGGTTTGTCCTTCATATATAGGATTGAATTCAACTTCAATATCTATACATCTCACAGACTCCAGAAGCGCGCCAGCCCCTGTCAAAATTTCCAACTCAGAACCCTGAGTATCAATCTTGAGGTAATCTATATAATCAACATTGTGAGCAGCCGCCCATTTTTCTATAGTTGTCACATTGACCGTTGTTATTTTATCTAACTTAATATCATTCGATAATGTTGGGTATCTTTCCGCCAGATACTGAATGGGTGGATGCAAAGAGCTGCATGCCGGCTGTTTCGTAATGTAGAGATTCCTCATTCCTTCTTGGCCTGCCAATGCAATCGGAACACAGGTTACAATTCCTTCGGGAATATCTTTGTAGGCTTGCTGCAAGCGACGACACTCCTCTTCGTCAGGATCGAACCCATAAATTTTGAATCCTTCTTTGTCGGGCACTGTCAGAAATCGTTCGGCAAATCCCCAGCGACATCCAATATCAGCGACTACTAGTGGTTTTTGGCTATCTATGTTTAACATATTAAAGGTTTTGAATCGTTAAAGACAGAAAATATGATTTTCAGCATTTGTCAAGCAGATGCTTTCTTTCAATTAGTTCCCCTAGCCGCCCGGCGATGAGGGCGAAATGACAGCGCGTTAGACGCGCTGCCAGACGGAAGGGATACCCACCGACGCAAAGCGTCGGCCCGACCGACAGCGCGCCCATCGGCGCGCAGCAAAGGGGCCTCATTGCCGGCCCCTCTGCACTCCCCGCTAAAGTTTTTCGCTTTGAAGCGGAGCCGCTAAATGCTCTGGGCTGAAACAAGGAACCACCGCCCGCAAGGGTGGTGGTTCATATTGGGTCAGCATAGAGCGTCCCCGCACCGATTCGGCGCTCGGGGCGCACTTCTGCGGAGCCCTATCCTCCGAAACGGTGACTAAAGTGTGTGTGCTCTCGATACGGATGCAAGCCTTATTGAGACTGGCAGGCCGACGAAGCAGGAGCGCATGGCGGCAGATTGGCATAGAGCGCGGCTCCGCCATAAAGCGAAAAACTTCGCGCCGGTAGGCGCGTTTTGAGTAGGCGGAACGCGCAGCGTGGGGATTTTTGGGGTCTGGTGGTATGCGAGCGCGTTCGGCTGATTCGGTTTGGGGCGGTCAAGCATATAGGTTTCTTCTAATCTGTTATAGTATATAGGATGGGTGACAGATTTCACGCCGGAAAGGGTGACAGATTTCACGCGATTTGTGGTATTTCAGGGGTGACAGATTTCACGCAAATGGGGTGACAGATTTCACGGGCGTTTTGTAAAAAATGGCAGGGGGTGACAGATTTCACGCGGCTTTTTTTGTAAAAGCCCTGCGTGAAAACTGTCACCTTGAGCGAGGGGTGACAGATTTCACGCGGCTTTTTCGGGGTGACAGATTTCACGCAAGCCATCAGGCAGCGAGCTTTGGCAGCGGGATTTGTTGGCCTGCCTGCAATTTGGGCACGGGCATGGGGCTAGATTGGATTACAAAGCCCCCATTAACGTCTTTGAGCGCGAGCTTGGGCCAGAACATGCCCACGAGCTTTAAAGCCTCTTTTGCGCGGCGTTTGAAGCCTTTGACGTCACCGTAGTCGCTGCCGACTTGCTCGTGCAGGGATTGCCACGGTATGAACACGTCATCCTTGACGGTGTTCATGCGATACGCGAGGAACCCGTAGAGGTCGAGCGCGAGCGGGCTTTTTTTGATGCCCCCGACCGCATCGAGGTCGAGCGGAAAGCCGTGTTGGATTATTTCGTCAAAGAAACGCTGGTTTAGCAACACCTCGCTCGGCCAAAGCTGCTTCTGGTCGGGGTTGCTGGTGCGCTTCTCATCCCACCAAAGGACATATTGGTCGGCAATGGAGCCATTTGCCCCCATGATGATTTTGTCGGTGCCAAAGGCGAAGCGAATGTCGGCGGCAAACAGCCGCACGATTTGTTTTTTCAACATCCGAATATAGTGCGTGTCGCGCGGCAGGCCGATGCGCCGCAAAAACTCTGACATTGTATCTCCCAAACCGATACGCGGGTTTTTAGTTTTTACCGCCTCGCTCGCTAGGTAGATGAGAATGAGCCGGGGCGTGGAGCCGTAGGGATAGCCGATTTTCACGACCTCGTTGTTCAGGCCGACGCGAAAGCCCTGCTGGATGGTGAGAATCGCCTTGCCGTTACGACGAACCCACACGTCGAGGTCGTTGCCCGGGTCTTTGTGCGGCAAGCTCGCCTGAACAAACATTCGCGTCGAGAAGCCGATGGCGTCGCGCAAGTCGGGCGTGCTCCGCCAGATTTTTTGCCCCTGCGCGAGTCGGTTGAGTGTTAGCTTTGATAAGCCCATAGGGTTAAAATCGGTTAGTTCAATCAACCAGCTTGAGGCCGCGAACGCGCTTGAACTCATCCACATTGAATGTCGCAAGCGCGTAATCGTGGTGCAGGCATGTCGCGGCAATAATCATGTCATGCGCGCCGATGCGCTGGCCGGTCTTTTCAAGCTCCGCCCAAAGCCGGGCGTGAACGCGGGCGATTTCCTCCGTGAAGTCGAGAACCTTGGTTTGTCCAAGCAGGCCGGACACCGTTGCCGCTTTTTCGGCTTTGTGGGAAGCGCTGGCGCGTTCAACGCCGTGCCACATTTCAGAGACGGTCATTGCCGAAACAGCGTAGGGCGTGCCGACATGGGACTGAAAAAACGTCCGCAAGTTAAATTTGCCGCGCTCGTGTGCTGCGAGTAAGGTTGTGTCAATGATTATGCCGTTCATGGGGTTAGAGGTCGAATTTGCTTACGGGCGGCACGTTGAGGGCATCGCGTCCGGCCTCAAGTTCGTCAGCGAAACGCTCGTGCTCGGCCTTGCTCATGTGTGGTCTGGTATCCAGCCATTTGAGCAAATCCGCGCCGGTGCTACGCTTGCCTTCGGGCACGATACGCACCACTGGCCGCTTGCTTCTTGTAAGCGTTATGGGGATTCCCTTGTAGTGAACGCGGTTTATCATTTCCGAGAAACTTCTGGCCGCTTCGGTGACTGTCATAACTTCGGTGGTCATAATGAAAGACAGAAAGTATGATTTTCAGCATTTGTCAAGCAGATGCTTTCTTTCGATTAGTTCCCCTAGCCGCGCGGCAATGAGCGCAAAAGCTGACGTTCGCGGAGCGAACGCAAGACAGCCGTGCCTACCCTCGACGCGAAGCGCGGGCACGGCTGCAAGGACGCGGGACGGGACACGAGACGGGACGGCGGACGTGGACGGCGGCAACGCCGCCGCCGTCGCCGCCGCCCGCAAGTGCCCGCCAGCGCAATGAAAGGCCGGCGCGAACGCAGAGGGAGCGGCGCAACGGCAGGCCGGCGGCGTAGTGCAAGGGCAAACAGTCCGCAAGCGGCCTTGGGCGGCTCCGGGCGCGCCGAAGAACCCTGAGCGACGAGGAAGGGTTCGCCGGCGCGATGCCGAGCATTTCGCGGTTGCGCGATATGCGAGAGCAAGGAGACGCCCTCGCGTAGCGGTCTGTTTGCCCTGAAACGAAGCCGCTGGCCGGAAGTGGAGCCGCGCCATCGAGGAAGCTCCGGCTCCGGTCGGTGGCCGCGCAAAGCGCGGCTGCTGGTTGTTGCTCGATGCCGGTTTGATGGCATTGAGCGGGGCGTTGCGGGGTATCCCCGCATGAAAGGGGTAGGCGATTGGGCCGCTCGCGGCCTAAGCCGAGGGGAAAAACATTCCCCCCCCCCGCAAAGTTCAATTCATGGCACAAAATAAACCGAGTGAAAGGGGACGCCGAGAAAATGAAGGATGAACGGAATGGACACCGCAAAGATTGCGAACAGCATGAGCCAAATCAAAAGCGAATCCGACTCCTGCGGCGGTTTCTGATTAGACATAACGGATATTGTGCGATTTAACACCTTGGTAATCAATTAGTTATCTGCCAGCGTATGGGGCCGAGTGGGATTGGTGCTCCAACCAGTTTTTCATGTATATCGCAGCTAATTCAGGGCTTCGTATGATGAGGAGATTTTCGGCATTGGACGATTCCGCCGCCATCGTGAAATTGAAACTACCGGTGATGACAGTCTGGCCGTCGATAATCATGATTTTATTGTGCGCGATAACATGCTTGGCGTCGATGAAGGTCGGGATGCCGGCATGGGCCAAGAAGTCGGCAGAGCTGTATTTTTCGGTGCGCTGGCTCCTATCCAAGACGATGCCGACTGTGACGCCGCGCTTGTGGGCGTTTACAAGAGCAAGGGCGATGTATTTGTTCGTGAAGGTGTAGGCCTGAACGTAAACGCTGGTTTTCGCAGCGTCTAATTCTTGGACGATAGCCTCGGTGCAGCCCCCTTTCGGAGAAAAATAAACCTGCATGGTGGCAGGGATTGGCTGCGCGGCGAAGGCCGACGTGGAAACGGCGAAAACAAGCAATGCGAGAACTTTGAGAAGGTGTTTCATAAAATTAGATTTTTGGTGTTGTTGGTGGTGTATGTGATGATGAGTGAGCGCAAAATTCGGGCTGGTCGCCTAGCGCGTGCAAAGCGAGGCAACGCAAGTCTGCACGCATCGCATCGAAAATCTGTGTCGAGCACGGCTTGGCCGCGCCCTTGTCAGCGTAGGGATGAGGCGTTGTTGGCGCCTCACTCCACTTGAGATATTCTAGGATGCGGATTGCGGCAGACCCCGGTGTTAAAGGTTCGCTCATTAAAGCGCCTTCGGGTCATAACCGCCTTCGTCGGTTTCGGTGGCTCTGCCCGCTTTGGCGAGTCTGGCGCGCTCCTCATAAATCCAATCGTGCGCCATTAGCGCAAGCCGCTGAACAAGCGGCAGGTCGTTGGTGTTGTAGCTGTCGCCGTCGTGCCATTTGCCGGCCTCGTCGGTATAGCTGTGGACGAACGTCACGTTATGGAACGTCTTGCCGTCCTTGGTTGCGTGCGCCCAGATAGCGCATTTGACGTTACCCCTGCGGAATGATTGCACGGGTTTGCTGCTGGCGGTGTTTGGTGTGCTCATGCTGTGTTGGTTTTATTTTGGTTTTTGGTTGAGGGTCGGGGCGGTTACTCCCCTACCCTTTTGCAATACAAAAGACATACAAAAGAAATACGCGGCTTACTTGAAATCGAACGCGAGGCCGGGAAACGGTTTTTTGCGCGCATCGTAATAAACGACGGGGTCGCTCTTGAACGGCGTGCCGTCGGCTTTCTTAAAACCGCTCATGCGCACGCCTTCTTTCTTTGCGGCGAGCACCGCTGCCAGTTCGTCGGCGGTGATGGCGCGATGCGCGAGTTCTTTGAAGAAGCGGACGGGCCGCCCGTCCGCTTCATAGCCGGGCACAGTGTAGTAGGTGCCGTGGTCTTGAATGGCTCCCCCACCCTTTCGCGGACTTTGCGTGGTCGTTGCTACGGCCGCCGGCGCGGTGCCGAGGATTTCGACGCCGGGGAAAGGCTTTTTCGCGGCGTTGTATTTGGCTTTTTGCGGGCCGGAAGGTGAGCCGTCGCGTTTTTTGCAGTCGGCGAGGTCGAGGGTTTCGCCGGCAACGAGGCGGGCGATTTCCTCCGGCGTGAGCTGGTGCCCCCAAAGGTCTTTGTAGATACGTCCAGTGAACGCGCCGGACGCGCTGTAGAAATCGCCGTGGTCGAGAATCTCGGCGTCTTTGATTTTGACGCCGGTCGGTTTGCCTTCCGGCCCGCTCGGTGCCGGGTCGGGTTTTTTGCCGAGGATTTCGAGGTATTGCCGAATCTGCGAGACAATGCCGGCAACGAAGTCCTCTCCCCTACCCTTCCCTTTCGCTATGTCGTCAAGTCCGTCCTCCCAAAGTGCTGTTTCCGATGGGTCGGCAAGTGCCGGCAAGTCCGCCTCAAGCGCAGTGATGAGAGCGCGGGCCTTGTCGGTGCTGACGAGCTGCGTGCCTTTCAAGGGCGCGATAAACTCGCGTTTCTTGATTGTTTCGATTACCTCGGCCCGCGTCGCCGGCGTGCCGAGTCCAGACGTTTCTTTTAGACGCGCCTTGCGTGCCGGGTCTGAAACGTATTTGGCGACACCCTCCATATCCTCAAGCAAAGTTGCCTCTGTGTAACGCGCCGGCGGCTTGGTTGCCTTGGGCAGCAATTCGGCGGCGGCAACGATGCCAGGCGTGCCTTCTGGCCGCTCTGCGCCGGGAATATCGGGCAGCGTGACGGCCTTCGCGTCGTCGCTGTCATCCTCAACCGTGAACGCGATTTTCCAGCCGCGTTTGCCCGGCGTCACGCCTTTAACGGCAAACTCGCGCCCGTCGAGGTCGGCGAAAATGCGCGTGGTCTTGTATTCATAATCCGGCAGGAGCGAAGCAAAGTAATGCGAGGCGATGAGGACAAAGGCCTTGCGCTCGTCCTCGTTCATTTTGTCGAGAGTAACGGGTAATTTCTCGAAATTTGGGATGATTGCGGGGTGTTCGTATGCAGCCTGTTTCTTGTTGTTGAACACGCTGCTGCGCGGCGTGAATTGCTCTGTGGCAAGGTGCGCAAACTCCGGCAATTTCGTGAGCGCGCTGGTGATGATAGGAACATGCGCAATGTGCTCCTCTGGCAAAAATTCAGAGTCAACGCGCGGGTATGTCGTCGCTTTGTGCTCCTCGTAAAGAGCCTGCGCGATGTCGAGAGTATGCTTTGCCGTCCACCCCCAAAGGACGTTTGCGCGCTTTTGCAGCCGCGAAATATCAAAGAGCTTCGGCGGCGCGGTCGTTTTGTCCTCGACCGTGCGGCGCACCGTCGCTGCCTTGCCGGGCAAAATATCAACGATGCTCTGCGCGGCAGCACGGTCATAAAGGCGTGCCTCCTCCTTTGGCACATGGACTAGAGTTGCCTTCTGGCCGCCGGCCTCGATGGTCGCGCTCAAATCGAAATAATCGCGTGAGACGAAATTTTCAATTTCGCGGTCGCGTCTGACAACAAGCGCGGCAGTTGGGGTCTGCACTCGACCTATCGAAAAAAAGCCGACGTTTTTCTTCGTCACCGCGCGGGTCATATTCATACCAACTAGCCAATCGGCCCGCTGGCGCGCTTGCGCGGCGTAGTAATTATTCACGGTTTCCGTGCCGTTTTTGAGCGATGCGAGTGCCTTGCGCACGGTTGCCTCGTCAAAAGCGTTTGCCCAAAGCCGCTGCAACGGGCCTTTGTAGTTGGCGTATGCCAACAGCTCGCGCGCAATCAACTCCCCTTCCCTTCCCATGTCGGTTGCGATGACAACCTGCGAAGCCTCTTTGATAAGTGCGAGGACTGCCTTCAACTGGTCTTTCGCGTCCTCGACCGGGCACAAGCGGAACGTCTGCGGGACGCACGGCAGCACGTCGAAACGCCACGGTTTTTTGAATTGTTCGCCGTAGCTTTCAGGTTCCTCAAGTTCAAGCAGGTGCCCTCGGCACCATGTAATAACACCGCCGTCAGTCTCGATGCTGAACGCTCCGGTTTTGCGTTGGTTGCCAAGGACAGCGGCGATGTCGCGGGCGACAGATGGTTTTTCTGCAATGAATAGGCGGTAGGACATGGCTTATTTGTATTGCTCGTGTATTGCTTTTGTATTTCTAAAAACAAAACGAGCATGGGCCTGATACCGTCCCTATGCAATTACTAAGTTAGTAACTTAACAAGTTACTCCCCTACCCTGCCCCAAAGACCGCGCCAGCGGGCGCGGAAGTTTTTCGCCTAAAGCGGGGTCGCTGGCTCAACGCTGGCCGCCGGCCTTGCGGAAGTCCTGAACGCATTTGTTAAGCGCCCACTTGAGGGCGGCGGTCGCGGTTGGCTTGCTGCCAAGCATGGCGGTAAGATGGTCGCGCAGCTCTTCAAGGTTTGAGCTGCCTTCGTTTCCAAGCCGGAAAGCCTGCGCGCGCGCGTAGGGTGAGTTTTCGGCCTGCGATGCGGCCTGCACGGTCTTGGGCGTGGCGACGGCGGCGGCGAAGGCCTCGGCGTTGGCCTGATTCGCCGGTTTGAGCATTTTGATTTTCGGACTGGTGGACTTTTTCATGGTGTAATACGGTGTATTGCTTTTGTATCACTTTGCAAGATGATTTCTGATTTCGCGCACAAGGGCGTCAATTTCAGGGTGTGGGTAAACCGCGGTCAAAGCGGCGCGCGTGTAACCGGTTCGCCGCATGATGTGAGTTGCAAATTGCGGCACCTCGGCTGCGTCGAGGCCTGCGACGGCCTCGCGGGTTATCACAAGCCGCTCGTCAATCTGATTAAGGACGGCAAAGATGCGCAGGGCAGGGTAGGTGGCGCGCAACGCGCCCAAGGCGGTGCCAAGTGAAGTGATGTCGAGCATCGAGGCCTGCGTTGGCAGCAAAACAATGTCCGCAACGCTATGGATGTCCTTGAACGCGCCGCCGATGCTCGGCGCGGTGTCGATAACACAAAAGGCATCGCCGGCCTCCTTTCGCTCCCTGACAGCCGCGCCAAGGGGCGTTTTCAAGTCTGCGCCCGGCAAGCCAAAAGCCGCGCCCCATCGGGCGGCGGCCTGCTGCGGGTCGCGGTCAATAAGAGACACGGGCACGTTGAGCGTCCGGTGCAAGTTCTCGGCTATGTGGACGGCGAGCGTCGTCTTGCCGACGCCACCTTTTTGACCAGTTACGGCTATGGTTTTCATAGGATAGGGTAGGGGAGTATGACGAAAGATATACAAAAGCAATACAAATCTTTGTATTTCTTTTTGCAATACAAAAGCAAGCCTGCCCCGCTTTGCTTTCTTGATTAGTTCCCCTAGCTCGCGCGGCAATGAGCGCAAAGAGACAGCCGCGAAGCGCGCTGCCAGACGGACGGGATACCCACGGCGAAACGCCGCACGTCCGCCGTGTATTTCAGTCTTTGCTGCGCTTGAGCCGTTTGTTGGCTGCGCGGATTTGGTCGTCAGTGATTGAGTTTATTTGCGCGCTGTTGAGCAGCAAAGACACGGCACGCGAAAGCGATAGTCTGACTCCCAAATTCCAGCTACGTTGTATTAGCTGGCGCACTTTTGCCTCATCATTTGGGCGAAGGGTTAAACTGCTGACGCGGAAACTCATAATATCCAGTGAGTTATGAAGTT
>JGI20166J26741_11549141_pt1 | contig 12183 bp, 9 predicted proteins | sample TergutCu122P5_FD_26741 | JGI IMG/M metagenome (IMG submission 26741) | reverse complement strand
TCTGTGGATGGGCGGCGCCCCTACAAATGGGTTCGGACGTAGGGGCAAATAATTATTTGCCCCTACATAATTCCCCGGGAAAGAGCACTCACAAACACCAGCCACCAGCACTAACCACCAACTACCAAAAAATCCCGCCATCGGCGGGATTTTTATCCGCGTTTGCGATACGCCATTGCCAACACGACTGCGCCGGCGATAAACATTATGCCGGACAGCAACTGTCCCATCGTCAGCCCCCAGCCGGTTAAAAATCCCAGCTGAACATCCGGCTGGCGGAATAGTTCCGCGATAATTCTAAACACCGCATAAAACATTGCGAACGCCCCGGACAGCGCGCCCGCGCGTTTGCCCATGCGCGTCCAACGCCACAACGCGAACATTATCAGGAATAGCAGAACGCCTTCTAGTCCCGCCTCTAACAACGGGCTGGGGTATCGCGCCACGGCATCGCCGATAGGCGTGCCGTCGGTATCAACGAACACAACGCCCAGCGGTCCGTCGGTTGCGCGGCCCATGACCTCCATATTTATAAAATTCGCTATGCGCCCAAAGAACAGCCCTATCGGCGCGACAACCGCCATCGGGTCCAAAATGCTGAAAGCATTTTGGACCCGATGGCGGATAGTGGGGGCATTTTGTTTTTTATCTGAACTCTTAACTCTCAGCTCTAAACTCTGTTTCTGTATTTTTGTTCGCTTTGCGAACAAAAATACAGCAACGATAACCCCCAGCAATCCGCCGTGGAAAGACATCCCGCCGTGCCAGACCATAAATATCTCCAACGGATGCGCAATGAAAAAGGGCAGGTTATAGAACAATACGTATCCCATCCGCCCGCCGATAATGACGCCCAGAATCACCGCCGCCAGCAAATCGTCCCAGAACTTTTTTTCCTGCCCCCCTGTGGGGCGGTTCCCGCCTGCGCGGGAATGACAAACAAGATTTTCTTGCGCGCTTGTTTTGCGCGTTAGAAAATCTTGGATGGGGGTATTTGATTGCGCTAACTTTTTTATCAGCCAATATCCGATTATGAACGCGGCGATATATGCGATCGCATACCAGCGTATTTGCAGCCCGAACAGATCTATGGCGACGGGGGATATGGGATGGATTATTATCGGCATTTTGGTTCCTTTCTGGATTTATTGATGGGCGAATTCCCCTCCGCAGAAGGGGTAGATTTTCTTGGCGACATCGTCACCCCGAAAATCGGGATGGGCATACAGTTTTTTATTCCTTGATTTATATGTTCCGTTCTATTATATATTATTCAACCGAAATAAAAAGGAGAAAATTATGGTCCCGAAAAAATCCAATCCCGCCCAGACCGCGCCGGCCCGGGCCGGAAACGACGGACTGGGCATGTATCTGCAACGCATATTCGCGCTGATGTTCGGGGCGATTCTGCTGACCGCCGTGTCCACCTATGCGACCATGATGTGGGGGACGAGCCTGGCGTTTAATATCAGCGCGGACGGCTATGTCACCGGCCTGACCCCGCTGTTTTACATCGTCATGTTCGGCGGATTCGGACTGTCCATATTCGCCCAGGTTCGCGCGTTTTCCATGCGGCCGGCGATCGGCGGACTGCTGCTGGCGGTTTATGCCGTCCTGATGGGATTCGTGATAATGCCGCTGGTGTTCTTTGCATTATCAACCAATCCGTGGTCGGTGCTGCAAGCGTTCGTAATCGCCGCGGTAATGTTCGGATGCATGGCGCTGTTCGGATATAAAACCAGCAGGAATCTTGGCTTTCTGGGCGTATTTCTGTTCATAGGGATGATCGGCCTGGTGCTGGTCGGCGTGGCGTCGTTCATCTGGCCGATGCTGACGGGCGGCACATTCGGAACGATCGTCGCCGTTATCGGCGTGATTATATTCGCGCTGTTCACGGCATATGACATGCAGTTCTTGAAGAATGCATACGCGACCGCCGGCGGCACGGACGAGCAAAAAAACCAGCTGGCGATATTGGGCGCGCTGCACCTGTATATCTCGTTCATCGCGATGTTCCAGTATATTCTGTCGCTGCTTAACCGCAGATAACCGGGCATTGGGCACTAGGCGTTAGGCACTAGTGAAAATGCCGCAACTAATGCCTAGTGCCCAGTGCCTACGAACGAAGTGAGTAAAAATGCCACATAAAATAAATCCGAATATCTGCATCGGCTGTCACGCCTGTATGGGCGTGTGCCCGCAAATGACAATATCGTCGCCGGACGGCGGCAAGTGCGTAATTGACCCGTCCAAGTGCATAGACTGCGGCATGTGCGCCGCGGTCTGCCCGGTCGGCGCAATCGCCCGCGATATCCCCGCCGCGCCGCAACCCGCGCCGGCCCCCGCCGCATCAAAACCGGCGTAAAGTAATGCGACGGGGGATCGTAGGGGCAGATATTATCTGCCCCTGTATTTTGCGATTGATTTTGCATTTTATAATGATAAAATTTGCTTTGCAAAAAAAGGAATACCCATGCCAGCCACCACGATCAACGATATTGTCGCGCTTTGCAAACGCCGCGGATTTATATTCACGGGGTCCGAGATTTACGGCGGCCTGGGCGGCACCTATGATTACGGCCCTTATGGCGTGGAATTGATGAAAAATATCCGGGAAACCTGGTGGGACGCCATGGTTTACCAGCGCGATGATATAGAGGGTTTGGACGCCGCGCTGATTTCCAACCGTCTTCTCTGGAAATATTCGGGGCACGAGGGCGGATTTTCGGACGCATTGGTGGAATGCAAGAAATGCGGGAACCGCATGCGTCAAGACAAGATGAAAGACCCGGCAAAATGCGACGCCTGCGGCGGAGCGGATTTGACCGCCCCGCGGCCGTATATGCTGATGATGGGGCTGAGCATCGGCGCGACCGCGGATGGCGCGGTGAACGCATACCTGCGTCCGGAAACCGCGACGACGACTTATACCAATTTCAAAAATATTCTGGATTCGGTACCGCACAAGTTGCCGTTCGGAATTGTCCAGATCGGCAAGGCGTTCCGGAACGAGATTTCTCCGCGCGGATTCGTATTCAGAATGCGAGAGTTTGAACAGGCGGAAATGCAATACTTTGTAAGGCCCGGCACCGACATGGATTGGTGGGAAAAGTGGAAACAGATCCGCCTGGACTGGTGGGTGAACGCGCTGGGAATTCCGCGCGAAAAATTCCGGTTTCAGCCGCATGAAAAACTGGCGCACTATGCAAAGGCCGCGGCGGATATAGAATACGAATTCCCAGACGGATTTGACGAAGTGGAAGGAATACACAACCGCCAAGACTTTGACCTGGGGTCGCATACAAAGTCCCAGGATGAGTTCGCGATCGCGGCGACGGTTCAGAAAAATACGGACAGCACGGCGAAACTGTCTTACAGCGATCCGCAAACGGGCGAGAGCTTTCTGCCCTGTGTCGTAGAAACGGCGATGGGCGTGAATCGCGCGATGCTGGCCGTGATGCTGAACGCGTATGCGGCAGAGGATTTAGGCGACGGCAAATCCCGCGTGGTCTTGAAATTAAAACCGAAACTGGCGCCGGTCAAGGCCGCGGTGATTCCGCTGGCGCGCAATGTTCCGGAACTGTTGACGGCGGCCGAAAAAATCGTCGCGGATTTACGCGCGCTTGGCATCGGCCGGATAGAGACGGAAAACAGCGGAAACATTGGCAAGAACTATCGCCGCCATGATGAAATCGGAACGCCGATTTGCATAACGGTTGACCATCAGACGCTGGAAGACAAGATGGTGACGCTGCGCATGCGCGACGACATGTCCCAAATCCGCATTCCGATTACCGACGTGCCAAAGAAAGTAAAAGAAATAATCGGTTAAATAAAAATCCCCGTTTTGGGGATTTTTTATGCGCGCATCTGACCGTTCTGATACCAGCCCGCAGTAGCCATGTTATAGAGCGTTGGGCCCGGTTGCGGCGCGGTTGTGATGGCAACCTTGTTGGAAATTGCTTGGAATTTTGCGTTCCACTTTGATATTTCGGATTCCATCGCCGCCATGCTTTTCTTGACTTTTGCGGTCGCGTCTGTCTGCATTTTTTGCTTTTGCTGGGCGTTCGCTTTTTCCACCCATGGGGCGGCCATGTCAAAATCGTTGGAATATTTGGATTCGGTTTCCTGGCCCTTTTTAATTTGTTCGCGCGCGTATTCGGCCAGATATTCCGCCGCGGGATTCATCTGATTCCTGGCGGCCCACGCATTTGCGATTTCCGATAGTTGCGCCATCGCATCGCGGCTGGTGGCGCGTATGGTCTTGCCCTGCAGGTCGTGCAGATCGGCCAGCGCCATGAATGTTTCCAGAAATATTCCGCGCAGCTTTTCTTTGTCTCTCGCGGGCAATTCCATATCGCGGCCGGCCTGGGCAATCGTATCGCGAACCTGAAAAGGATTGGAATTTTGATTCTTGGCGGCCGTCTGATAGGCGGCGTTTATCCAAAGCTGTAATTTATTTTCCATGGCGACCTCCCTTTGTTCGTGAGCGTCCCCATCCCGCTCATTACATTATAATGCGACCGCGGGTTATTTCAAGGGGGGCGGCTGTATATACACGAAATATTTTGACTTTATTCATAAAACTTGGCACGATTCGCCCAGTCGTTCATAAAAACGCGTTCTTGCCAATAATGGGGGATGCGGGAACGGCGGCCGGCTCTTGCCGATAACGGGGGGTTGGTATTAACAAACAAAGGAGCCTTTTATGAGAAAATCAATCAAACTGGCCATTGCCGCGCTGTTGGTATCCGCGCCGGCCGTCGCCAATGCCGCGCCTGTGAATCTGGAAAACCCGCTGTATCTGCCGGGGGCCGGGAACGTGTATTCCAAAACCAGCGCGGGCGTGATGTATAAAACGCTGGAAAACAACCTGATCAACAAATATAACGGCACGATTGGCGACGCTCAATTCCCAATCTGGCGCGTGCGCGAGCAGCTGGGCGTCGGCATCACGGATCGCTTTGCGGTCCAGGGCGCGTTCGGATACACCGCGAATCCCGACGGCGACCGCAATGGAATGAGCGAAGGCCGCGTTGGTCTGATATACCGCCTGTTGCAGGATAACGCGCCGTTTGTTTTGGATATTTACGCCGATGCGCATTTGGGCGGCGTTACGCCGATGAAGATGGACGCGATGAATAACAAAAATCCGGCGACCGGGATCGGCTTTCATTACAACAACTATACGACCGGACAATACGGCGTGTTCGGCGGTATGCGCGTGGGACACACGTTTGAGAACAAGGTTACATTCGGCCTGTTTTCAGAATTCCTGTATACTCTGCCGGGGGATAACACCCGGATCACCACGACCGGTCTGACCAATATTGCGGGTTTGCCTTATCCTATGTCGGTATTCCGCGCGCACGGTCTGCCGGATTCGTTCTCGGTCAACCTGAAACAAACATGGGACTGGAATACGGGTCTGAATTTGGGGTATGAGATCGCGCCGACATGGACGACCAACTTTGCGCTGACTTGGAAACATCACGCAGAGCACACGATAACCAAAGTCAACCTGGATCCGTCCAAAATGACGCCGCCAACGTCATTGGTTGTTCCTGGATTGGTTGCCGGACTGACGACCGGAATGAACGATGCGTTTGACGAATTCATATTCGGCCTGTCGGTTGCGAAAAACCTGACGGATAATACACAGCTGGCGCTGTATGCCGAATACACCGCCGACAACGGCCAGTGGAATTCCGTGAATACGACAAGGTTCAAAGGCGAAATAGGCGCGCGCTTTAACGTGCAGTTCTAAAAAATGCCGCTTTCGCGGCATTTTTAGTGGCTGGTGGCTCGTGCTGGTGGCTGGTGCAGATATGTCCCAACCACCTCGTCTTTTTTGCTCGCATAAAAAGCTCCGCAAAAAAACCACCCCTCCAAAGGAGGGGAACACCAGGTCGCGCGCCGCGGTTCCCCTCCTTTGGAGGGGTGCCGCCATAGGCGGCGGGGTGGTTGGCGACGCGCACCAACCACCAGCACCAACCACCAGCACCAACCACCAGCACCAGCCACCAGCACCAGCCACCAGCACCAACCACCAGCACCAGCCACCAGCACGAGCCACCAGCACGAGCCACCAGCCACCAAAGAATAAAAATCCGCGCTAATGGCGCGGATTTTTATTCTTTCGGTTTCATGGTAAATCGCGCCTTCAGCGGGTCGGTTTCCAGTATCTCTATGCTCAGAATGTCATTTCCACGCTCAAAAGTTTGCAATTTCCGGTCATCATGGGTGTTTTTCCAGCCCAATTCATACAGCGCGTCGCGATAAAACCGCTGGAACTGGCGCCGCGATACATCGTCGCTGGCGATCGTGGTCTGGATGATTTTCCCGTCCGGCACGGAATATAGGAATCCGTCGTCAACAATGACGTAAACCTTGTTCATTTGCGGAACGTCTTCAAAGTTAGCCAGCCAGTCGCCGGCCGCAACCGCGTCCGCGGCGCCCAGAGAGAACAGAACGGCGCATGCCGCGCATACGCGCAGGACATCAATGCGGGAAAAAGCGAAAAACTTTTTCATGGTTCTGGATTGGGTTGCGGTTAATTCCTCTCCGGCATAATATATCAAAAAGAATCCGAAATTTCAATTGCAAAAATCATGTGTATAATCATAATTATTGGAATTATAGCCAATGCTGGCCAAAAAGATAATTTCGCCCCATAGGGGCGCGCGGAAAAGCGTCCTGGGCGGCTTTCCAGCCGCCCCCTATGGCCCCAAAATAATTTCATAAAATATATTGACATTCTTTGTTTTTGTGCTATTTTATTAATTAAAAGAGGTTCGGTAATGCCAGAATTAAACAATTTTGATGCAGTTTATGAAAATATAAGGGATTATTTCCGGGGGCTTGATCCCGATCCCGATATCCTGATCAGTCATGCCTTTATCCAAGGAAAAATCCCATCCCAATACATGGAGATGGAGAAGGAGATAGTAGATCGGCTCATCGGGGATGGCTTTTTAAGGGTGGATGAAGATTTAAAGTTATATACTTCCGACTTGTATAAACAGAAAGAGCAGATAACAGAAGGAATAGCGGAAGTGCAATTTATCCCGGCACAAACGGACAATAACACGCCGGAATATGAAATTGTTGAGGTTTTACCCAATCCGGAAATCCACGCGGAATCCGATGTCCCGACAATTATCTCCGTCCCCCTGACTCCGCCAACGCCGAAAGAAAAAACGCTGAAAGAAAAACTGACCGATATTTTGCAGAAAGACAATTATGGCTCTGCCGCATCTGAAAGCAGGGATGCGAAAGAATTCATGACGCTTTTTGGGAAAGCTTATGCCAAAGGCGTGGATGGCATAAGGAATGAAATGTTCTTCCGTTTGCTTATGGACAAAATTATAGCGTCCGAATTCAACAAAGATTGGATTTCCGCCTGCTGCAAATATTTGGACAAAACTTCTGGATATTTTATTTCAAGTTACGTGCTTTACGATTACCTGAATAAGTATCCGAAAGAGTTGGAAAAAATTGGCGATAAGTTTAGCCTTGACCTGCTTGTTTGTTACGTCATGCCAGATTTTTGGTCCGGCAATGCGGAAATACCCTCTCCGATCAGCCGCGGCTATGCCGAACTGCTGGTCAAAAACTTGAAACGCGAGAAAAAGCAATTGGGCGAGACCGGCAAAGCCGTGTCAAATTCAGAAATTATAAACGCGATACAGAAATCCGTGGACAATACTCCGCAGATAAAGTTTAAGAATTATTTTGATATATTGGGCCTGGGCGTTCAGAAGATTAAGCAGAACGAGCAAATATATGATATTTCTCCGCAGGGTTTCTTTGAGAATGCCACCATATCGGAAATAGACAATCTGAAAGAACAAATATATGCGAAATTTCCCGCGCCGCGCAGCAAAGATGTAGCCTCTGCGATAGAAATTCTGTTTGATAACAATAGATACAGGTATTATCTGAGGGGATTCAATGCTGTTAAAACCGGAAAGCAAAAAGTTGCGGAACTGGAAAATAATATAACTGAAAATATCAGAACCGGTATTCGCATGGTTTCAGACGGGAATACGCAATATAAGGAATATACCGAACAAGACCAAGAAGACATTGGATTCTTTGATGAGTCCGGCGTTCTGGACAAACTGTTGTCCGATCCGGATGCGGCCCGCGAATTTGTTAACAACAAAGGCATGATTTTTATAGACCTGCGCACGAAATATCCCGACGCGCCGGCACCGGGCCGCATTGAAAAAATCAAAAGCCAGGTTAAAAAATTATTTAAACCCGCAGAAAAAAAGCAGGACGAGCATAACAAGGCCAACGAAAAGAAAAAAATAGAAGATCAAAAAAAGAAAGAAAAAGAGAAAACGGACGAGGCCGCAGCCGAGCAAGAAAAGCAGAAAAAGAAAGAAAAAAAGGAAACAGATAAAGCGGCCGCCGATCCGGAAAATAAGAAAAAGAAAGATCAGGAAAAAGCGGACAAAGAAGCGAAAAAAACGCGCAAAGCGGCGGGAAATAAAGATTCCAAATCTGATGGCAAAGGTTTCGCTTGGAACGGAACCGTCGTAAGATGGGGCGTGACAATTCTTACCGTTGCCGCTATATCTGCGTTGGTTATTTATGGATTGACAGAACTCAAATCTTACGACCGCGGGGAACCGGACACATCCCAGACCAAAGAAGCGGGGCAGGGCGACAATACGCAACCCGATAATATCGCGCCCACCGCGCCCCCCGTGCCCGCTGCACCTGCAGCACCCGTGATTGACACGGATTCTCTCCAAAGGGTGCTGAACGAAACCCAGGCCCGTCTGGAGGCCGAGAAAAAGAAAAATGATGAATTGGCCGCGGCGAACAGACGGCTGGCCGCCCGTATCAATAATGCCAGCGCGCAAATAAGTTCTTCTGGGGCCCCGGCATCCCGGCAAACCACGGTTACGCAATCCTCGCCCGCGCCGGTTCAAACAACGCCGTCCGGAAATATCGGATCACAGCCTTTTGTTATGGAATGGCACCGCACCGGAAATGTCGCCATGCTGATACTGTACGCCAACAAACATCCGGAAATATTCAACTATCTGCCGAAAGACAGCGTCACGGCCAAGGTTGTGGAAGGATTGAATAATTTGAGAAATCAAAAGACCGGCATAAGATAGTAAGTTTAAGTTGCAAATTGTTCTGAACAATACGAAAGCAAAACGAAAATATGTAGGGGCAAATAATTATTTGCCCCTACAATTATGATTTTACAGAAATAAAAACGGTGGCTATCGCCCCCGTTTTTTACTGTTGGATATAGTTGTGCGATATGATGTAATCGCGGAACGTCGGTATGGACCAGGACTTGCCCAGCTTTACCTGTTGCAGGCTGCCGACATTGCACCAGATGCTGGCCCCTTCGGCAAACCAGTAACCCAATCCGCCCAACGCGCCCACGCCGGTCCCGATCAGCAATCCGCGTCCGGTTGCGGTTTGGAAGAACGGACGCTTGCTGCCGAATTCCTCGTCAACGCGCATGTCAAATTCTTCCGTTGTGGAAACGGTGACCGCTTTTACCTTGGTCTCTATGGTCGCCAACAGTTTTTCCAGCGCGGTCGTGTCAATGGCATTGACGGCTGCACCCGGGTTGCTGGCCAGATAGGCCTTTAACGCGCTGGCGGCACCGTATGCGGCCATCAGCTCGTCACGGGTGTTTTCCAGCTTGAACGTGTCGCAGGTTCCCGTGGTTTCAAAGCTGTTTGCGATAACGTCAAACGGGGTAGAGCAGCGGAAGGTAACCCATCTCAGTCTGCTTTGTCCGCGCAGCGGCTTGCTGTAATTCTGCACCTGGGGCGGCGTGCATCCGCCTTTCTGGATGGCTTGAACATTGCTAAGGTTCGGCAGTTCGCTGATGAAATACTGAATCCGGTTCGCGCGCCACACATCGTCGGATGCGGTGGAATCGGCGTTCGGATTATCGGCCACCGGCCCCAGCCCGTCGCGGAAATAGCATCTGCCGCCAACGGCGATGCCGTTCCCGTCCAGCGTGCCGAATGTTTTGCCCTGGGCGGTAACGCCGTCCGGACATCTGATCTGGTCGTTGAATCCCTGGCAGTCAACGCATTTATCGTCTTTCTGACAGTATTTCACGGCATCCAGTCCGCCGCTGTCGCACGCGTCGTCGCCGGTGATTTTGATGCGTCCGAATTTACCCTGGCCCCTGACCTTTGGCGATACCAGTTCTTTGAACATATCTGCGACACAGACGTTTATGTTGCCTTCGGTCGCGGCGATAAGGTCTTTCAGTTGCTTGTCATCCGTTGATGCGCCGGGTTGCAGCGCCACGCCCAGTTTGCCGGCCAATGCTTTGCGGCTGTCGGGATCGCCCAGGTTGTATGGCACGCCGTTCCAGGTCAGCGTCGCTGTCGCCGTCCCGCCGGTAACCGTGAAATACGGATTCCCTTTCCGGGATGCGTCATGGCCGTTGTATGCGTTCGCCGCGACCTCGTTCTTGAAGTTCTCGGCCTTTTTATTGTCATAGTGATCAATAATCGCGCCGATTCCCGCGCCTATGCCGGCGCCGCCGACAATCATAACCGGAATCACCCATTGGGACGAGCGGCGCATGTATGTGACCTGTTCAAACGATTCGGCGCCGCACTTAAATACGTTGCCCATGGGGGCGTATGCCATCACATCCTGGCCGTTGACCCTGATAATTCCGTTCCAGTTATGCGCGACCACCGGGACCAGGCATTGGTTCGTGGCTTCGTCAAACACGCCCTGGTGGCCGTCGGCCCACAGGCCCGTGCACGCGCGTTCCGCGACGCATTTATCCACGCCCAACGCGGGGATGATATCGCCGCAATCGGTTGTGATGCAAATGTCGGTCGGCGGGTTGGGCTGGGCGCAGCATTTTTCTTTGTTAAAGAACGGTTTTTTGCAGTAATCAATATTATCCTTGCAGATTTTCGGATCCGGATTCGGGCCATAGCAGCATTTGTCTTTATCAAAATACGGCGGCTTGCAGAAATCTATTTCATTGCAGATATTCGCGGGCGGATTAGGCTGGGCGCAGCATTTGTCTTTATTGAAATTCGGCTGCTTGCAGTAATCTATGTCTTGATTGCAAATATTTGCCGGGGGATTGGGCTGGGCGCAACACTTCTTATAGTCAAAATTCGGCTTTTTGCAGTAATCAATGTTCTGGTTGCAGATATTTGCCGGGGGATTGGGCTGGGCGCAGCATTTCGCATAGTCAAAATAGGGCGGCTTGCAGTAATCAATGTTCTGATTGCAGATGTTTGCCGGCGGATTAGGCTGAGCGCAACACTTCGCATAGTCAAAATAGGGCGGCTTGCAGAAATCAATCGGCGGCGTGTTGCAAATATTTGCCGGCGGGTTCGGCTGGGCGCAACACTTCGCATAATCAAAATACGGCGCGTTGCAATAGTTTATCTGCTGGGCCTGGGCCAGCGGCGCGCTGGGGACCACCATGTTTACGTTTGTGTTAACCCCGGGCGCGATAGGCATTGCAATCATGCGCGAAGCATTGGCGGACATAATCGCGCCGGATATGGATCCCGCCTGGCGCGCCGGCGCATCGGCGGCGACCGCGGCGCCAAAGTTCGCCAAAATCAATGAAACCATGGCAAGTTTGGTTAAGAATTTCATTAAAAACTCCCTCTGTATGTTTATGATATTATACCGCAATTGTGCGCGTTGGTCAATAGTATTTATGGATTTAAGATTTACGGATTTAAGATTTGAGATTTGACTACCCCGGAAAGCTATGCAAGCAAGCTTGCAAGCTTTCCGGCCCTTCTGAGAAGGGCAATTTAGCGCGTTTAAATGCTAAGCGAATGAGCGCGCAATTCCCCTTCGCAGAAGGGGAGGAAAGCTTGGCAGCTATGCTGCCTTAGCTTTCCGGGGTAGTCCAATCTTAAATCCGTAAATCTTAAATCTATAAATCCCTTTAATCCCCTAACACCTGTTTCTGCAGCCCGATCAGCTGCGAGCACCCCTTGGCGGCGAGTGCCATCATCGCGGTCATTTGTTCCGGCGCAAAGGGATGGGCCTCTCCGGTGGCCTGAATTTCTATGAACTTTCCGTCGCCCGTGCATGCGAAATTCGCGTCCAGTTCGGCGTGACAGTCTTCTTCGTAATCCAGGTCCAAAATCAGCTCGTTATTCCAAAGCCCGACGGACGTCGCCGCGACAAAAT
>JGI20166J26741_11549030_pt1 | contig 12183 bp, 16 predicted proteins | sample TergutCu122P5_FD_26741 | JGI IMG/M metagenome (IMG submission 26741) | reverse complement strand
AAATTTTTTATTGCTATTATTGTATCAAAGATTTTCACTTTATTTCTTTACATTTTCATGTCTTTTTTATTGCGAAGATTTTTTACTCTTTATTTCTGGACACTAGCTTGTGTAAGCCATACATTTTCATCCGAATATAATACTTCTATTTTTACATTTCCATCATCATCTTGATAAAAGAGTATCTCATTTTCACTCATATCTTTGATTTCCATACAACCACCTCTTCATTCAATCCTTTAATATTTTAATATTCATACAACACTTTTTGTATAAACAATATTTATTTCTAAATCTTATCTGCTTCTTTTATCAGCTTAAATAATCTTTCATTTTTATAAATTCTTTCTCTACCAATTTTTTCAGATGATAAGAAGTGATTTTCTTCTAGTTTATCTAAATATGTAATTGCTGTTCTCTGTGATATCCCCAAGCTTTTTTGCATATAAGGCAATTTAGTATAGAATTCATAAAACAATGTTTCTAGTAATTCTTTCGAATATATTTTAGGTAATTGCTCTCTTAATTCTTCTTGCATTTTAGACATTTCCTCTTGTATTTTTCTTATAATTAACATAGTCTCTTCTGCCATTTCTTCAATACCTATTAAGAAATATAATATCCACTCTTCAAAGCTTCCTGTTTTTCTTATTTCTGTAAACATTTCATAATATTGCGATTTGTTTCTTATAATGTATTTACTTAAATATAATATTGGACTATCCAACAAATCATTTAAAATCAAATATAATATATTTATTATTCTGCCTGTCCTGCCATTACCATCATAAAAAGGATGTATAGACTCAAATTGATAATGTATTATTGCAAGTTTAATAAGTGGATCAATTGAATCTTCTTCGTTTATATATTCATCTAAGTTTTTCATATATTCTAAAACTTCATCTACATCTGGCGGACTATATATTGTTTCACCTGTTGCTGCATTTTTTAATACAGTGCCTGGTAATTTTCTTATCCCAGCATTATTATGTTCTATCTCTTTTTGTATATCAACTATAATATTTGTATTTATATATCCTTTTTCTTTTACTAAATTATACCCTTTCCAAAGTGCGCTTCTATAATTTATTACTTCTTTCGCTGAGTTACTTGCATCTTTACTTACTGTCATTGCTTTATATAACTCATCATATGTAGTAATAATATTTTCAATAGCGGAACTATCTTTTGCTTCATTTATTGTGATAGCATTTATTAGGATATGTTGATTTGGCATAGTTCTTGCATAACCTTTTAATTCTGCTAATACTTTGTTTGACCTAACCAATTGTTTTAATACTCTGGTAGTTTCTAGTTCTCTATTTGGTGGCAATAATTTTAATCCGTGTTTCAATTCCATCACCTTTACCCTCCACACATATTATACATGCAAATTTTGCATATGTAAATAGAATACTTGCAATTATTTTGTTTTTTTGCAAGTATTTTTAAAATGCTTGTAATCTTTGCATATATTAATTTTATATCTCAGATTCATGCTTATAATGGATGATTTCATTTATCATTTCCGATTGCACAGTCTTTTCAAAAACTATTTGGTAGAATAAATATTATCACCATTATCTTTTTCATAAATAAAATCATGCTTCCCTCTAAATCCAACCCTGTTTTTTCCAATAAGCCTTCTCCAAAGGATACCAGTTATTTTTCTTTTGTGCTATTTTCATTAAACTAAATAAAAAATGCGTTTTAATCCCTGGTTTTACATGACCAACCTTATGTATGATTTTACTCACAGTCTTTTTAACAATTCGAGAAATCTTATCTTTTCTCTCTTTTGATACATCATTCCAATTTGTAGCAAACAATGGAACAGCCAAACGAAATGATTTAGGAATTCCCCACCAAAAGAAATGTCGCCCCAATTCTTTTGCCACTCTTCTGGCACCAACGCTGGCTGTAGTTGTAATCACTATACCAATTTTTGAGAATACAGAAGGATGTGGGCGATGAGAAATCAAATGATAAGCCATATGGTCAAGAAAACATTTCATTTGTCCAGACATTCCCAGCACATACACTGGTGAATCTAAAATAACAGCATCTGCTGAATCGATCGATGAGATTATAGGATTCACATCCACATAGTGAGGACAATATTCTTCACCTTTGGCAAAACAAGAAAAACAGCCAGTACAAGGTGGCACTTTCAAAATGCAGAATTCACTTATTACTGTATCTGGACGATGTTTTTTAATTTCATCTAATAAGAGATCAGCAATTGTATGAGTGCTGCCAGATGGTCTGCTATGGATAACTGTAATATTCATAATTCATACTCCTTGTTTTTCTTTTAAAATCTATAATATTTCATAAAATATTATATCACAAAATTTTTCAGGGACTTCCACCTCTCAACGTGATTCTTTGTCAGGACCTTCTTGCCCTGCATGTAGTTCTGCGTTAGTATGTTCATTCTGTGGATGTGTCCTGTTAGGGCTTCTCGTATTTCTTTTGACTTTTATATATTTTTGTGCTTCTTGCAAGATTTGGTCTCTACCTATTCTTGTCTTTAATGCTCTTAATACTCTGTCTTCTGCATAATTTGCAATTGCATTGTCTATATTTATTCGTGTTTCATCTTCTGTGAAACCTTTCTTATACGCTAAACCTCTTGCTAAATTTTCGATAACACTTACCCAGTCTTCATAAATTTCGCCATGTTTCAGTCCTATTTCATGTGGGAGAAGTTCTCGAAGAGCTCTTCTTTCTTCATCAGTAAGTCTATACTCTGGTTTTAAATCTCCTGTTCTTGTATGTCTTTCAGTTTCTGGTACCTTCAATTTCCTTAATGCATTTATATAACATTCTTCTAAAGATGTATTCACAACAAATCACTTCCTTTAATAATATTAATTCTGTGTCCCGGAAATCGGCTTTGCTGCCCTATTTTCAGTCACATCTCCATTCATTCCAAAATACGCCTTCCATATATCTCTTGCCACTTCTGATGTGTATACACCATGTTTTCCATTTTCAACATTTACCACTATCGCTATTTCCGGATTGTCATATGGCGCAAACCCTGCAAACCATGCATTTACTATGTCTTTTTTATTTACATCTTTCAGTCCTGTTTCTGCAGACCCAGTTTTACCTCCAACTGATATATTAAAATTTTTAAATACAGAATATGCTGTTCCCTGTTCATCTGTTGTTACATCTTTCATTCCCTGCAAAATAGCTTTAAGATTATTTGCATCCATATTTACATCAGGCAATTTCGCACTTGTTACTCCAAGTTCTCTATCCACATAATTTTGTACATCTGACATATTCACTTCATTTCCTTGGGTATCTGCAACACTTTTTACTATAGTTACACCCGGGTCTTTTCCCCCGTCTGCAATCATGGCGATATATCTGACCAATTGTATTGGTGTGAAGGCATTATCTGCCTGTCCGTATTGCTGCATCTACAGTATCTCCACCATACCATGTTTTGTCATTTGCACCTGCTATACTCCCTGAAATCTCTCCCGGAAGCTGAATTCCTGTTTTGCTGCCTAAGCCGAACATTTTTATGTATTCCTGCAGTGTTTGTATCCCCAGTCTTTGCCCCATTGTATAGAAGTAATAATTGCAGGAATCCTGTATAGCTGCAGATACATTAACCCTTCCATGCCCATATCCGGCTGATGTATATATCCAGCAATATTTTGTGTCTGTTCCAATATGATATACCCCTGTATCATTAATTTGTTCTGATGTTGTAGTCTTCCCAGTTTGAAGCGCCGCTGCTGCAGTTACCATTTTAAATATAGAGCCGGGTGCATAGCTGCTCTGAATAGCTCTGTTAAGTAATGCACTTTTATGGGGGTCATTGTATATATCCCACTGACTGGTGCTTATTCCATCCACAAAAAGCTGTGGATTAAAATCCGGATAACTCGCCATTGCAAGCACTTCCCCAGTCTTTACATTCAATACTGCAACTGAACCGGCTGCTGCATTTCCTTTAGCTCCAAACCCTCCGTTATTTATTTTGTCAATATTATTTTTTAATGCCTGCTCTGCAGCCTGCTGCAGATTCGCATCTATTGTAAGCGTAATATTGCAGCCTGCTTCTGCATTTTTTGTAACATACTCTCCTGTAGTCTCTCCTGCAACACTCATATCTGTCTGCTTTGTACCGTTCTTCCCCCTTAAATAATTCTCAAACACATTCTCTATCCCTGTTTTTCCTATATCATCATTTATTGAATACCCCGGATATTTGCTCAGTTCATCCTGATTTATAGGTGCTACATATCCGAATTATATGTGAAGCCAGATTTGCCATAGAATAAACTCTTTCCGGATATTCATTTATTGATACTCCCGGAAAGTCAGTGCTTTGTTCTTCTATCTTGGCTATACTGTTTGTGCTTATATTATCAGATATAACATATGATTTCATTGTAGTATATCCTTCTTGTTCTATACCATATCTAACTGCAGCTATTTTTCTCACATCATCTGAATTGTCGCTGTTTATTTCATATTTTTGTTTATACTCATTTAATATATCATCAGCAGATACCCCTTCAGATGCACTGTTATTAAGCTTTTCCCATGCCGTGTCATTATATTTATCTCCATTTGATTCTAATATATTTATAACATTCAGAATTGTATTATTTAAAGTTTGATTATTTATTTTACTCTTATATATTTCAAGACTGTATTTGCCTATAGTCCCTGCCATCACATTTCCGTTTCTGTCTAGTATATTTCCTCTGGCTGCCTGTATGGTCTCCTCTCTTGTCAATCTTGTGTTGGATTTATTATAATATTCCTCACCATGTACTATCTGCAGGTTAAATAACACAAGTAGCAACACTATTCCTATTGTATACACCATCATTGTTAAAATATTATATCTTAAATTCTTCTTATCCATTTTAGCCATTAGAAATACCTCGTCATCATATTTTTTTCTGTAAATATTCTTTCTATCAGTTCACCGCTTTTTTGCAGAAGCGGATAAATTATAATTACTATCATTGTATTAAATACAACCTCTATTGCCGCTATTTCAAGGAATTTCAATACGAATATCGGCATTTGCAATAATATAATTCTAAGTATATATGATACAAGTTCGCATATGAAAGTTATTCCCATTACTATAAGCATTATTGTAATTCTGCTGTCTTTTGAAAAGCTCCTGCTCAGCCTGCCCCCCATAAATCCGGCAAGTCCAAGCATTATTCCGTTTATTCCGGATTATACTCCCGATAAAAAAGTCCAATATAATTCCCATTATACTGCCAAGTATTACACCATATACTTCCCCTATAAACAACCCTAAAAACAGTGCAAGTATTATAAATAAATTAGGTTTTATTCCCGCAATTGTAAACCAACTGAAAAAGTTAGCTTGAATAAAGTATAATATTATAAATACTATGAATATAACTAGTATAGTCAGAGCTTTCTTCATAAATTCTCCTTTTTTAATGTAGGAATGTACGAATTTATGAATGTATGAATGAAAGTAAAAATTTTCGTTTCACTCAAATTTTAAATTATTAATTAAAGAAATTTGACGAAGGAAAATTTCTAACAATCATTCCTACATTCTTACATTCTTACATTCATAAATTAAATCCTTAGTCCTGCAATTTCAATCAAAATCCCCGAAACTACTCCTATGCCATAGACTATTCCTACGATTTTGATGTTTTCTTTTAAGTTTTTGTTTACTCTAAACAGTACGAGCATTCCAAGTCCTGCATTTACAAGCAGTCCGCTCATCATGGTTGCAATGTTTAGAACACCTGATAAATACAGCTGTGTCAGCACAACTGATGTTGCACAATTAGGGATCAGCCCTATTATTCCGCTAAGTATTGGTCCCAAGATTGGTCTTGTTGATATAATGCCTGCAATGTTATCTTGTCCTATGAAAAATATTGCCAAGTTTAGAATTAGTGTAATTATAAATATAAACAGCAATATGTTTAGAGTATGTTTTATGCTTGATTTTAATATTCCTTCTTCTTCGCAATGGCAGTGGTCATGTTCGCATATCTCCCCTATCTTGTCTGAATTTGCTTCATGACTATGTTCTTTTTTTGCAAATATTTTTCTGGCAAACAAGTCTATCGCCATTCCGGCAAGGGATTGCTATTGCTGTTTTTAAAAGTAATATCTTTAATATAATGCCTATGTCTGTTCCATTTGAAATCATTATTGGCAGCATTTCATCAGATGTAGATAAATATATTGCAATTAATGTTCCGGATTGTAATCACTCGTCCCGCATAAAAATTAGCAGCAGATACCGAAAACCCGCACTGCGGAATAATTCCAAGCACTCCTCCAATAATCGGTCCAAACTTCCCAGACTTTTCTATAGCCTTTTTGCTCTTATCACTGACTCTATGCTCTATATATTCCATTACTAAATATGTGACAAATAGAAATGGCAATATACCTATAACATTTTTCACAGCATCCATTATTAAGTTCAAAATTTCCTGCATTTATTCCTCTTCCCTACATTCCTAAATTCCTACATTATTTCTGTCACATAATTGTAACACAATCTTAATATTATTGAAATAGTATTTTACGAAAATTGTAATATAATTGTAATATACGAAAGAAACTTGGGAGATATACAAATGAGTACTAATTCTATATTAAAAAGAGAAGGTATTACTGTTATTGAACAGCTTAATACTCTTAAAGTTAATACTATTGCTATAAGTATTGCCAATAAACTCTGCAGTGCTTTTCCTGAGCACAACTTGAACAGCGGCAGTCTCTTTACTTCTTTCAGCAGAATGAATATGTATATAGCAAGCATGCCTGATGACCATTCTTCTGCAAAATATTTCTATAAGAATAATTCCATTTATTTTAATGAATATACCGATTTTAAAGATATCCCCAATATTGCCATGCATGAATGCATTCATTTTTTGCAGGAAGTAAAAGATGCAAACGGAAATCTTACACACATGGGTTTATATAATATGTCCTCAGGTGCAGGAATTAATGAAGCCGCTGTTCAGCTTATGGCATCAGAGGCGACCGGCATGCTTCCTTCTAAAGAGCTTTATTATAATATTGCTATAAATACAACAAGTCCTAATTATTATCCTCTGGAATGCACTCTGCTTAAGGAAATAGCTTATTTTACAGGCACATATCCTTTATACCACAGCACAATAAACAGTAATGACATATTTAAAAATACATTTACAGCTAAATCAGATGCCAAAACCTATGCCGTTGTTGTGAAAAATTTTGATAAGTTATTGCAGCTTGAAGATAATCTTAATTATTTTATGAGTGAAATGAAGTATGAGCAAAAACCAAGTTCAATTAAACTGCTTAATAGATTAGCTGATTTTAAGAAAAAGGAAATTGTTTCACTGTTTTTTGAAACTCAAAATTTAATAATGAAAAGGTTTTTTGCCAGCGAATTTAATAATATAAGGACTTTAGAAGATTTAAAAGCTTTTAAGCAAAGATGCTACGATTTTAAAGATGTTATAGGTGCTACTGACGGTTATGAATTTTATACCAATTTTTATGTACATATGATGGAAGCATTAGAAGGCAAAAAAGAACAAATCGAAAATTTCGGTGAAATAAATCTGTATGAAACTGCCAATACAAGCCTTGTGTTAGTAGATAATACCAGAACTGTAATTTCTTTTGTGAATGTATTTTTTAGAAAAATTAAAAAATTATTAGGCAGGGATTCTGTTTTGCAGAATATTAATCAGTGGTGAATGGTATCCACAAAGATTCAAGGAAATAAAACAAATGTGAAAATAAACAATAAATTCATGGTATAAAAGGGAATGTAGGGAGGGACCAATGTGTCCCTCCTCTGTTCGCGCAGAGCTCGCCTCTGGTAAAAGCCGTGTCAAAACGGGGCGACACATTGGTCGCCCCCTACATTCCCTTTTAACATTTTACATTCTACATTTTACATTTTACATTTTTCAAATCGTTCCAGAAATCAATTTTTTTGTCTTCGTCTCTTAGAAGTGCTGCTGGGTGAAATGTGGGCATATAGGCTATGCCGTCCTTTTCTATCCATTTTCCTCTGGTTGATGTTATTCCATATTCTTTTCCTAAAATATTTTTTAATGCCACACTTCCTAATAATACTATTATTTGAGGGTTTACCAAATTTATTTGAGATTTTAAATAATCCATACAAGCCTCTACTTCATCTGTTTCAGGGTTTCTATTATTGAGCGGTCTGCATTTTACTATATTTGCAATATATACTTCTTCTCTTTTTATTCCAAGTCCTGCAAATGCCATATCCATAAGCTTTCCGGCTCTGCCCACAAATGGAATTCCCTGCAAATCTTCGTCTGCACCGGGTCCTTCACCGATAAACATTATATCAGCATTTCTATCTCCTGTTCCGCAAAACTACATTTGTCCTATTTGCATAAAGTTTGCATTTTTCACACTTGTTACATTCTTCTTCTAATTCTTCCCATGTATTGTACATATTAATAACTCCTCTTCTTCTTCCCAAATAAACGCCTGCGTTCTATTCCTATAACTATAAGCATATTTAATATAACTACATAACTAGGATATGCTGCTGATGCAAAGTTGAATGTCTCTATAGCGGCAAAACTGGTAATTGTAGATAACACCCCTGTAATATATGTACTGCTGCTTTCTGACTCCGGATGTTTCCATGCTTTTATTAAAGTTGGAGTTGCTGAAGAAAAATCACTTAATATTGAAAATACAATTGCAACTACAGGCTGCTTTGTCATATACCAGAGTATTAATGCCAATACCGCTAAAACACCGCATCCTAAATCAAATTTACTTATGTTCCAATATGCTTCTTTTTTAAATAAGGATATTGTAAATACCACTAAAGCCCCAAATCCCAATATGAAAGTAGGCACCACCGCCCATGTAACACCTGCTGCTATTGCTGCAAAAGTTGCTATTAATGGCGTTACACTCCACATAAACCATGTTACTCTATTAGGTTTAGCCTGCCCTTTCAGCATATCTTTTACATAAAAACCTATACCTGTCAAATATATAATTACTCCCACAAAAACTAAATATTTCATTGTCTCCTCCATCCCTATATTCTTACACTATTAAGAATTACATCAATTTTCTCTTCCAAATCATCATCATTATTTTTTATTATATAATTTGAATTATCTATATAAAACTGGTCATTTTGCTGTATATTCAGCCTATTTTCAGCTGTTTTTCTATCTATATTATCTCTTTTGCATATCCTGCCTAATTTTATTTCTCTATCTGCAAGTACTGATATAATTACATCACACATTTTGCCAAGCCCGCATTCTACTAAGCGTGGCACATCAATTATTACAGTGCTGCCTTCCGGCAGTTTGCCAATCTGGGCTTTTACTTCATCTACTACATATATATTAGTCAGGTCATTTAAAACTTCTCTTTTATTATAATCACTATACACAATTTTAGCAAGTTTAGGTCTGATTATTTCTCTATTTTCATCTAAAATAGCTTCCCCAAACACTGCTACTATCCTATTATAATACTCATGTCCTTTTTTTGACAGCTCTTTTTGAACATCATCTGCCTCAATTAAATAGCATTTTAATTTTTCTTTTAACATCTCTGCTGCTGCTGTTTTCCCAGAGCCCGAAGTCCCTGTTATCCCAATTACCATATATACCTCTTTCTCATTGCATAGCTTGTTAGTTATTTCTTGCATGTACTGTCCCCCTTGCTAAAGGGGGAAGGAGCGCAGCGGGAGGGGGATTGAACCTTATGTCTTTCTCCAACTACATTATCTAAGCAGTTTCTTCACTGCCTCTGGAACATACGCACTTATGTCTTTGCCAAACCTATGCAGCTCCATAACTGCACTTGATGATAGATATCCGAAGCTCACCAGCCCTAAAATAACATGTGTCCAGCCCTGATATTCTCTCATTTACTTCTGATATATTTTCCTCATACTGATAATCTGTTCCATTTCTAAGCCCTCTTACCAATATATCTGCTCCAAGCTCTCTTGCTTTTTCCACTGTTAAATTGTCGTATACAATTACTGTTACATTGGTTAACCCTTCTTCTGCCATGGTTTCTTCCATTGCTTTTTTCATCTCATCTTTATTGGCTCCAGACAATTTACCATTGTTAGCCCCGATGCCTATAATCAGTTTATCAAAACACTTAGCAGCCTTTTTTGCAATAATAAGATGCCCATTCGTAAATGGGTCAAAAGACCCCGCATAAAATCCTGTCATACCTATTCCTCCTTAATTTCTTCCAGTATCTCGTCTTTTGATTTGTTTTTTACAAATTCATAACTGTTGTAATTCGCATCAAACCCGCATATAGACTTATATATGCAGTTTTTGCATGATGATGTTTTGGTTTTTAAATTGTAGATTGGTTTTATGTCTATGTTCCCTTTTAATATTTCTTCTGCAATGTTTTGAATTATTCTATTTGCTGATTTCTGCAAATTTGTAAACTCTTCTTTAGTTATTGTGCTGTTTCCTGTTTTGCTGATGGTTCCATCACTATTCAGCGATACCGGCACACTCTTGGAACTGCCTGTATCAAGGCTTGTATCCATCATTTTAATTACATTGACATCTGCCAAAATTAATCCCTGCATTTTGAATTTTTTTCTTATTTCATCTTCTAATTCTTTATCTGATAGGTTTTTATTCGACTTTATTACTGGGTCTATCAAATTAAAATACAGCATTCCTGCAGGGACTGCATCTTCTTTTTTTGCGATAGAGTCTATGTATGTTATAAGCTGCAGACTTGTCCCTGACATCATTTCATTTAAGTCTATGTTTTTGCTTGATGATTTATAATCTATAACCCTGATGAATTTTCCTTCTCCGCTTTCTCCTATATCAATTCTGTCTATTTTCCCTGTCAGTTCCACATCTCCGATTATGTCTTTAAACTCTACTTCATTTCCAATAATTCTAAAACTGCTGTTTTTCATTTGTTCCACTATATACTGCAATGATTTAATAATCACCTGTTTCAACCTTTTTGTAAGCACTATAAATTTAGGGGTACTTGTGAAAATGTAATTTTTGCTTTGATTTAATTTTTCATCAATTATTTCGGTTATGCTTTGAGCTATGTCGTTCTCTTGGGCGGACACAATACCATCCCCTACGGTTTCAAAAAATTCGTCAATTACCTCATGCATAAATGAACCCGTGTCTATTGGTCTGATTTTGAACTGCTCTTTTTCTTCAATTTTTAATCCATATTTTAAATAAAATGAAAATGGACATTTTTTATACTGCTCCAGTCTGGATATGCTTGTTTTTAATGTATCTCCATAAAGCTTTTCTATATTATCTTTGCTTAATGTTTCTGCTTTATTTTTATATTCTAATCCAGACGCTGCTCTAGCTAATTTTTCATTCCATTCAGAATTTTCCGCATACCAATTATACACCTGAAGCCATAATTTATCAATGTTTTCTCCATTTTTCAGTTTTTTTAAATTAGCAAGCAGATTTTCAAAACCAGGTTCAGGCATAGATATGTCATCAGATTTGCTGACAACATCGCTTTGTTCCTGCAGCTTAGGGAAAATCCTTTTTATTCTTGAAACAAGTATAGATGGTCTTAATCCTCTTCCATTTTTATCTGATGATAAATATGATAAATACACTTTTTCTTCAGCTGTACTGAATGCCTTATAAATATTAAACTGATCCTCATACAGTGCTTCTCTGGTCGTTTTAGCCAGCTCTATTCCGTTTTCTCTTAGCATATTTCTATCTTTATCATTTAAAAATCCCTCTGCAGGCACACTGCTTGGAAACACCCCGTCATTTAAACCTGTTATAAATAACACTTTAGTCTTGTTTGTTCTTGACCTGTCCACATCCCCTATTACAATCTGGTCAATAACTTCAGGGATTTTACCCAGATTGCTGTATTTAAACCCAGTCTGCAAAACATTATTATATTCAGTAAATGTCATTTTGTCCACACCAAAAACAAGCACTATTTCGTCTAACAAATCTATAAGTATTTCGTAACTTTTCTCATATTCTTCTGCCAGAAAAGATTCATTTATCTGTTTAAAATATTCTATTTTTTTATTTAATTTTTCTTCAATTTTATTCTCTACTAGAAACGTATAAATAGCAGTGGTTATCTCTTTTGCGGTTTTTCTGC
>JGI20166J26741_11548919_pt1 | contig 12184 bp, 6 predicted proteins | sample TergutCu122P5_FD_26741 | JGI IMG/M metagenome (IMG submission 26741) | reverse complement strand
TCACAACATTTGGCTGGGAACAATTCGATCATCCCCCCTACAATCCAGATTTAGCGCCAAGTGATTTTCATTTGTTCCTGCATCTTAAATCCTTCCTTGCCGGCCGGCGGTTCCACGACAACGAGGTCAAAGAAGCCGTTGCCACGTGCTTTACATCGCAGGCGGCATCATTCTACGATGAAGGGATACAAAAACTGGTGCAACGCTATGACAAATGCCTCAACAATGGTGGGAACTATGTCGAAAAGTAGTGTACGGTGTGTACATCAAATGGCAATATACATGGTTTGTAATATATTCTTGCTTTTTTCTTAATAACCCATCGGAACTTACTTTCTGGATAGCCTACGTACAATCGGCACTGTGTATAGCAGATGTTTAATTTTGCTATGGTAAAGCATTTTGTTATATGAACCGTTGCATGTTAAGTTGGCGATACCGGATTTCTTGGTGTGACTACTGCCATTAATGATGATTGTGTTACTTGGCGGCATCTTAATAACGTTTGTTGCTGGGGTTATTCAAGCACCTTTATGAAATAAGACGATGTGATTGATGTCATTTTAAGAAAATATATGTTGCATTAACGAGCTGTATCAACTGCAGAGGTTAAGAACTGGACAGAATTGTGACAATAATTGAGTGCAGATAATTAGAAATGGTGTGGTGTATTTGATTATAACCTCAAATGTCTCTTGAATATATATATATATATATATATATATAGAGAGAGAGAGAGAGAGAGTTCCTTATTGTTGCACTGCAAAAATTGAGCTGTAAAATGTGAGACAAATTAAGTTGTTCCCACTTTCAGCTGTGAAAGCTAAAAGACAAATTTACAGGAAACCTTGAACAAGAAGGCTTGTTGCAGTTCCCCTAATGTGTGAGGTATGTTGATGTGATAATTCCAATAAACAAAATAATTTAGCAATGCATTAGTTACACAGTTTTTTTACATTAAGAGCAAAAACACTACATCTACAGAATGAAAAGAAATGCCAATTTTAAATGTTAAATTAAGTTTCTGTATAGCATATAATTGTAAGAGGTGACAAACATTTCTTTATTCAGCATAATTGTCACAAGTCAATGCTAATTCTAGTTTAGTCTATCATTCATTTGGTCTTTTCTCTTTTAATACTTTATGTTGCAAGAAATGTGAAGCATACATGTAAGTTAGTCCACATGATAACTAAAAACATTCACATTCACCAGGACTTTGTCCATTGTCTTGCTATATCGTATATAATAAATAAATAAAAACTTTTCAGAAATCAACTTATTCTGTCTAAATCACCTGAGGATGGAAGCAGTTAGCTTCTGAAATGTGTGTTTTTTGTTACATGTAGTGTAATGGAAAAAATCCTGGTGAATGTGATTTTATTTATGTGAAACCACTGTCAAGAACTTACATGTTACAAGTAATCCATTTGATACTTCACATTAAAACATATACTGGGAACTACAAAATTATCTGTCTAACCAAGTGATTAATTAACTAATTGCAAGGAGCAGATTCTGTCTTGAAGAGCTCATAGTTACCCAGTTAGACAAGAAATTCCCCACATTTTATGGAACTGGAAGTTTTATTACCACATTCGCAAGTTTCTGCCACTTGTCCCCGTCCTGACCACATCATTTCAGTCCATGCCCTCCAGACTGATTCTTTTAAGACTCATTTGAATACTTTCTTCCCATTTACACCTGTGTCTTCAAAGTGGTCTCTGTCACTCAGGTTTTCCCACCAAAACGCTATATGAACCTCTCCTCTGCCCTATATGTGCCATGTGTTCTGTCTATCCTAGTCCTCTTGATTTGATATTTGGAATTATGTTTGCTGAGGAGTATGAATTATGATGCTTCTTACTGTGTAATTTTCTTCAGTGTCCTGTTATCTACTCCTTTTTAGGTCAAAATATCTTCCTCAGCACCCTATCCCCAAACACCCTCATCCTGTGTTCTTCCCATAATCTGACAGACCAAGTTTTTTACTCATATAAACAACAGGCAAAATTATATGTCTGTATGTTTTAATCTTTATATTTTTGGATAGTCCACTATAAGAAAGAAACTTCTGGACTGGAGATATGTCTGCCCTTAATGTTTTCATGAATGCAGTTTTGATTTGTTGTTGTTACAGTACAGTGTAGGTAAAATATTACCCTTCCCACATTGCAGATTTGTACTGAAAATTACAAAGTCCCCTGTCAGCCAAAATTTCAAATTTTGTTGATTGTCCCCTGTCCCCATTTATGTTAGTCCACTATAACAAGACAGGCACTGTCAAATAGAATAAGAGCAATATAGGTGAAAAAAGGGTAATAAGAATTATTTCTGGAGCAGAACCAAGAGCGTCTTGTAGAGGTTTGTCTAGGAAACTTGAAATCTTACCTGTTCCATGTCAATATATACTGTCTCCGATGCTATTTATTATAGATAATCCAAATAATTTTCAGACAGGTTTAGAAATACATGGACTGCATATGAGAAGTAAAAATCAACTTTTCATTCCAATTGCAAACCTCACAAATGTTCAAAAAGGAATGACCTATTCTGGTATTAAAATATATAACAGCTTGCCCAGCAATATTTTAAACCTTAAGAATGATAGGAAACGATTTAAAAGTGAGTTATACAGGTATCTTTTTAGTAACTCATTTTACTCTGTCAAAGAATTTTTGGAGTTCAGCAGAGACAATTGATTTCATAAATTATTTCTGTTGTAATTTGTATTGCATTGTTTTATTGTTATGTTATGCACAGTATTTGATTTTGGAGACTAGTAGGGACTTTACATTCATGTTACCATACATAGTAATAGATTTCTTTTTAAATAACCAACCAGGTGCACCAGTTATCCAAATTTATTCTGTTATAAGATTCTACATATTTCGGGCATCCTCTCTGCCCATCATCAGGAATTCTCTACTGTATATTCGGCACTGGTTTCATGCAGGTTTTGATGACAGTTTCCAAGCAGAGTCAGGATGGAACTCCATCCTGACTCTGCTGGTAAACGGTCATCAAAAACCTGCATGAAACTTACCAGTGCCGAATGTACAGTAGAGAACTCCTGATGATGGGCAGAGAGGATGCCCAAAACATGTAGAATCTTATAACAGAATAAATTTGGATAATGGGAGTGTCTGGTTGGTTATTTAAAAAGAAATGTAGTAGGGACATTTGTTTCTTTGTGTTGTATTGAGTCGTTTGTTTTGTCTGTGTGTTATGTGTATCTGTGTGTGTGTGTGTTTTATGTGACAAGTTTCATGTCCGACTGTTGTATGACAGAATTTTTAGACCTACAAAATGATATGTATTTATGTATGTAACACCAACTGGCATGAAAGCATTCACTTAATATGTCTGGAAAGATGTGCATTGGAAAATCTTATTTGGGGTGTATAATGTTGAACACTGGAAGGTTTAACAAATGAATGTACTCAGATGCAGGAACTGAAGTATAAGTAGTCCTACTTGTGAAATTAATACTGAGAATGTGAATTAGTAATCACAGCGACATCAGCAACTTAATGTCATTGTTTGCATATCTCACGGTCATGACTACCATACACAGTGATAAGACTGCACAGAAAATGTCAGGTTTTTGAGTGTTCTTTGGGTGGCTCATGGTGTGAAACAGGACAGATGTAAAAGGATGAGGAAAATTTTATTTACATCAGATATCATGCAGATTGCATAATTACCAGGTTCTAGAATGCTACTTCTTCAATGTATTCTCTTACTATTCTATGAATATTTTGTGCTGAATACCTTCACCATTGATTTGAAAAAAATTGTGCTTAAAATACTATTTATTTAAAAAATATATTTATTTCATTGACAGTTTAAGTTGTTTTTACAAAATGCACGTTTCTTTGCTTTAAGCAAGTACCTTTGTAGTGTCTCTCTGAACAAGGGCAGACTTTCTTGGACAGATCTGCGTAAGAATGTGCTTGTGTTTTGGAAACAAATTGCAATAAGAAATCTGTGAGAAATTAATCAATTTTATTTCATTAATATTTATGTATAAAAAAGGGAATCTTGACCCCCTCTGCCTTTAAGAAGTTTTAACACAACTTTAACACAAAAAAAACATGTCTTGTGTAACAGAAATTGTTTGAGCCTTTTAACTGCTTCTGCTGAGATGTAGGTGATAATTACATGAAATCAGTTTAGAATTATCTGCATTGCAATTTTTGCCTGATGTGGCAACTGGCTGTAACAGCCAAATCTATTTTAAGCTTGATACAAGCCCTTTTACCATCATGAAAATTGATAAGCTCCACTGAATATCACCAACACCTATTTGAAAGAAACATTCTACCATATTCTTTCAAAATGGTTACATTTGCTCCCACAAGTCTTTCAACAGTTTACATGCTACAACAGTGAGTATTCTTATCGCCAGACTGACTGCAGAGTGAGCAGTATTATTGGTTGTTATGCAGCAACAATGTTGTCTGCTCCATGCCAATCAGTCTAATAACAAAACATAATGTCTCTCATAAACATATGGTAATTACTCTTTCACATGTCACTTACAACTTTTTCTTTTAGGTTATCATAGTAATGTGATTGCTTATGAATATCCAGATTATACCCACAGATGTCTTACATAATGTATGTTTGATTTTAACTAGGAGATGTGTAGATTATAGTCTTATCTTTCCTGACTGTATCTGATTGTAAACTTCTTCAGTCAGACTTTCATATGCATCAGATGTGTCCCAGTAGTATAACTTGTCTTTGATTTGTACTGGATCAAACCCATCATGTTGCAGGTCCAGCTTTTTCATTTTAAAAGTTCCTGTTAAAGAAACGAATGGTTTACACTAATATCTTCTCTAGCAGAACAGCTTCACAATAGCATTTAAAATGGTGAAAGATGCCATCATTTATTTCCTTTAAGTCTATAATTTTTTTAGCCCTTTGTGATTTATCATACACAAATCCGAATATACAGGGCGTTTCATAATGCTCTCTGTGATTACAAACATTTATAACAAGAAATCCAAAGGACCTACTTTAATGGAATTGTTTACAGCCACAGGAAAACTGAAAAAGTGACACACATGTCAACATGTTGACGCGTGTGTGTCAAGAACTTGAATATCATATCGATGTGTGCCGTGTCACCCATGGTGCATGCATCGAACATCTCTAGTTGTCAAAAAAAACTTTTTCAGTTTTCCTGTGGCTGTGAACAATTCCATTAAGGTAGGTCCTTTGGTTTTCTTGTCATAAATGTTTGTAATCATGGAGAACATTATGAAACGCCCTGTATTATCAGACTCATAAAAACTGGAGTTCCTGCTCACCTGTCATATCAACTTTCCTCACTATCCTGATGAACAGAGGCCTGGCATATGAAGGAAGAGTCTTTTTCAGACCGTCTGCTAATTTTGTAAGGTTTAAACTGCCATCATGATCAACAATTGCTGCCATTCCTGCCCGTCCCTCCAAACCTTGTACCTGAGGAAAATAATACATTCTGTTGTTAATGATTTTTAGACCCACAATTCTGTGCAAAAAGAAACAGTTGCCCATTGACACTGGTGCTTGCAGTTTGCATGTTAAATTTTATCTTGAGAAATCAAAGTAACATTGTGCAAGCAAATTTTGAAAGGAAACAACAGAACTCCCATAAGGAAGTCCCAAAAGGACCAGAGACCTTAAATGTGATTTTTATACATTACATGCCATGCTTGAAAGAAAACTATGTACAAATATTTTGTTTGTGGTATTTAACATTCTCATGAATGGAACTATAATAAATACGGTCTTCTGAGCTGTGGAATCATGCATGCTGCTAGACATGTACCAGCTTTTCAGACGAGTTCCTCTGTGCTGTTTTGCACTGATGTTGGAGGCAACACATTGTTCTGCAGTGTCAGTAAGTGTCTGCTAGACTACACAGTGTCTCATCCCAGAAGACACTATACTTAATTACTTCCTTACTTTCTCCATGGAGCAGAGTCCTTCTGGAGAAACTAACCAGTTTTCAGCTAGTCAAGAAATTCCCTGCATTTTATGGAACTTGAAGGTTCATTACCGCAGTCACAATTGCACACCACCTGTCCCTATCCTGAGCCAGCTTGATCCAGTCCATACCCCCACATCCCACTTCCAGAACAGCCGTCTTAATATTATCCTCCCATCTATGTCTGGGTCTCACAAGTGGTCTCCTTCCCCCAGGTTTCCCCACCAAAACCCTGTATATGCTTCTCCTCTCCCCCTACATGCTACATGCCCTGTCCATCTCATTCTTGATTTGGTCACCGAACAATATTGGGTGAGGAGTAGGTAGGTTTTACCCTGTCATAGGCCACACAGGCCCTTAGGGAGAGTAGAAGTATAGCTCTACTCTATTTTTGACCTCAGCACTAGAAGGGGGTGAGCGGTCAGCGTCACGCCCCGGCCGCACCTTACCCCCACGAAAGACCCGGTACTGTTGGGTGAGGAGTACAGACCATTATTCTCCTCATACACGTAATGTAGTTTTCTCCATTCTTCTGTCACTTCATCCTTCTTATGCCCAAATATTCTCAACACCCTGTTCTGAAACACCCTCAGCCTATGTTCCTCCCTCAATGTGAGTGACCAGTTTTCACACCCATACAAAACAACAGGCAAAATTATAGTTCTGTATATCTTAATCTTGAAATCCCAGAAGACATTATTCTTCAAAAATATTTTTGACTCCTTACTTAATCTACTGTAACTACAGCTATGTTGCTGCACTTCACTGTGAGAATTCAATACCTTTAACTGCAAGTTGTAGCATTAATTAATGATCAGGCAGGAGAGGTTTGAACTTTGAACTATAAAGGCTAGAATGAACACTGAAAAGGGTCATTGAAAAAGTATAAAATCAAATCAGACTTGCCTCTACACCGTACACTGTTGCGTCACGATAATCAACTAAATTGCTGATTACAGCTTCAACTTCTGATGTTGAGACATTTTCTCCTTTCCATCTGAATGTATCACCTGTTCTGTCTTTAAAGAATAAATATCCAAACTCATCAGATACAATAAGGTCGCCTGTAATGTAAAGAAAACGGTATTATAAAAGTGTGATATTTCATGATGAGAATATTGCTGTTTGTGAGACTGCTGGAACTATAAACAGCTGTTTGTGAGACTGCTGGGACTATAAACTGCCATTTGTGAGACTGCTGGGACTATAAACTGCCGTTTGTAAGACTGCTGGGACTATAAACTGCCATTTGTGAGACTGCTGGGACTATAAACTGCTGTTTCAAAACCCACTATTTCTCAGTTGCCTTTAGAAATATTTCAAATGCTGAATTTATTTCGTCTGTGCAAGTACATACATATATCAGTTGAATGAGTTGTTGTCGAGTCTCTGGCTATAAAGATAGACATGATTTATGGGGGCCAGCACTTCACTTGTGTAAGTTTAGGGTGTCTGGAATTGTTTTACTCTATCTGAATTTGTGATTTGGTAATGTATAACATAGATGTAAGTGAAAATGACCATTTCTACAAAAATTTCTACAGATGAGATGAATTTTGATCAGTACATCAGTAGTACTAGTGGTAGTGGTGGTAGGTAGTAAGTAATATAGTAATAGGTTCAAAGTCTGTTGAAAGTTGGTAACTGTTTTTCTTGGTACACAACCTTAAATGTGAACAGACAGGCATGTCAAAGTGACAGCGCATGAAACTTTAAAAAAAGAGTATGTGAACTCAACCCAAAGAATACACTTTGTGAATAAACTTGTCTGAATGGATTAGACTGTAGAATCTGTTATCAAGTTGCTTAGGGGAACTCTCTTTGCTGTTTCATATTTTTATATTGCTGACATTTTTTTTTCTTTTACACATTTTAAGTCTGAGTTAATAAGCTAAGCTCTCTTTAACCTCGCACTAGACAGGGTGGGTGGTTAACGCCACGCTCCGGTCGCTTTACCCCCCAGGAAAGCGACCCAGAACCCATTGTATAGGAGGCTGGGTGGGCCCCAGGGCCAGTCTGGATGGGTGCAGAAAATCTCAACCCCACCGGGATTCAATCCCTGGACCGTCCAGCCTGCAGTGAGTTGCTGTACCAACTTAGCTGTCCTGGCCCACGTTTGTACAGGGCAGTCCAGTTGAAATCCAAACTCTAACACACAAACCTGACAGGGTGCAGCGTGACCACACTACTGCCTGTGTTATCGCCTGGCAGTATTCTTTGACCACTTTGGTCTCATTAGACATTCATTCCCACAAGGAAAAATTTGGCGTGAATTTCATTTTTGTAATATTTTAACAATTGTATAAGTCTGTAATTGTGTAGGTCAGGGCATGTCTATATTGTACTCGTATTGTGTTTTACCTTCAATAGATAGCGGTCCTTATTTTTTACGGTTTTCTTTTACCAAAGAAAGCAGTTTGTTTGTCCATGTTCAAAAAAAATTTCTTAAAATTGTTTTGCATGAACAGGGGAGATGTGCCTATTCATATAGCTTAAAAAGCAGGCCTTGTGCCATTTAAGGCAACCTTTAAACAGTTATGCAATAATTCAGTCCAATATTTATCATGTGGAAATTATTTTTGTGAAGTTAGTGTTCATAAAGCAAGCAGTACCTGAAATGAATGCAGAATCTCCCTTGGAAAATACATCATAGATAATCTTCTTTTGTGATTCAGCCTCGTTAACATAACCAAGGAAAGCCCGTGTTGGATTATGAGGATTTATCTTCCCAATGAAAACACCTGGCTCCCCTGCAAGGAGTTAGAATACATTCTTCAGGTTTCAACTCTTACATGCATGTCACATTTAAATATGAATATAAACCTTATATATTTGCAGACCACTTGATAACTGTTTCAGTATTATGGGCAGAGCGCTTTTACCATATGAAAAAACTTTTCAGTGTTATGAACTATCCAACATACTGAATGCTGTAACACCAATTTCTTTAGAAAATTCTCCATTCATTAAATTTGTTCAATTTTGAAAGCTTTACATTCTGAAGAAATAGTCTTCTACCTCTTGATCTCAAAAACATTTGAACCAGCCTTCGAGCCTACCCAGGCTTTGAACCTAGAACCTCATAAATATAAAGTAGGAGTGGTAAAAACTACATCACAAGAGTTGAACTGTTAACTTAAAACAGAGGTGTTTAGGGCCAGTGTTCTGAAATGTACAGCTCATGGAGAAAGTTATACAGTTTCTAGGCTTAGCAAATGAACCAACTTTTGGTTTTGAAAAATACCAAAGGAACCATTGCACAGAAGGGCAAGAAATTAATGGTTTAAAGATAAAGTGGTCCTGCACCATGCCATTAAGGCATGTCAGGGAAATACAGGTATAGCCACACTCATTCTTAACCACAACATTAGATGGTGGTGAGGGGCAAATTCACTCCTTATCCACATTACCTCTGGGAAAAGAGTCTCTCATACCCATTGAATAGGAGGCTGTGTGGGCCCCAGATCCAGTGTGGACATTTTGAACAGAAGAAATATGCCTCAAATCATACAGCCTGCAGCCTAGTGACTATACCGTCTACACTTTCTCAGCTCCCTGAGTTAATGCTGTAGGTATGAATTTAATCTTGAAGTTAGGAAGCAGCCTGTCTGTATGTTGATGAATGAAGTATGACACTGAGGCACAAATACACATGTTTGTGTGACAATCGGAAGGCACAGCAAATTTACAAGTTTCCCCTCCCTAACATAGAAGAGGTTACATTATTTACTGCTTTAGATTCTGTCCTCACTTGCTAGAGACAGCATTTGAAATTATATTTACCTGGTTGGCACCGTACACAAAGTCCTTGTGCATTACGGATTGGATCCCCAGTGTGTGGGTCTGCTCTGATGATAGCAATAGGATAGAAGGAAGGAAGGATCCGTGAAACAAAACCTATTGCACCCACTGTGTTGTCAAAATTCGCTGTAAGGAAGAAATTAATTACAATGAGTACAATATACCATCTCCATTTTGTTGAAGGTTCCCTCTTCCCCTTCCCCTGAGGGTGAGAGGACTTGCTTGCATTAGTGAAATTGAAAACTATTCCTGTGGCAGCCTGGCTGTTGATAGAATTGTCCATGCTTCACAGATTTCAAGAGAGTTGCCAGAAAAAGAGAGGTACTTTGGTCCTCCAGGTTGGGGGTGGGGTATGGGAACGATGACCCAGTTCCCCAAACATATTATCTTTAGGATTCTCAAACTGTGCTTCCTAAAGGGACCTAGACAACCTAGCGAACACGAGGTTATATTTAGTGATACACAAATTCAAAACAGCGTACACAGTGCATCTACTAAGTTTTAGGACTGACATTATAAAAAGTATTTGCGTGAAAGAATTGACACTTGTATTGTATAGTTTTCGACATACATCCCTTCTAACCGTACACACAGATTTGCACGGTCATACAGCTTCTGGATGCCTTTGTAGAAGTCGTCCTTTGCAATGGTGTTTAATGTACTTGTCATGGCTTTCTGGATGTCTGAAATCGATTCAAAGAGACGCTCCTTCAAGTGGGATTTCACTTTTGGGAACAAAAAGTAATCAGCAGGTGCTAAATCTGGTGAATACAGAGGGTGGTCGAGCACAGTCACTTTTCGTTGGGCCAAAAACTGCTTGACGATTGTCGTGTTGTGAGACAGGGCGTTGTCGTGCAAAAGGAACCAGTCACCAGATTCACACATGCTGGGTCTAACAAGTCGAATTCTGTTTAGGAGCCTTTCCATTACACCTTTGTAGTACACTGCTTTGATAGTTTCACCCTCTGGAACAAATTCTTTGTGGATTACGCCTTGCCAATTGAAGAAAATCACCAACATTGTCTTCACACGAGACTTCTGAAATGGCAATTTTTTGGCCATGGTGAGGTTTCTCCAACCCATGCAGCGGATTGATGTTTAGTGGTCGGACCGTAGGCAAAACGCCACATCTCATTGCCAGTTACAATCTTCCTAAAGAAGTCAGGAACACTGTCTGCTGTGGCAATCAAATCTCGACAAGCTGCAATTCTCCGGTCTTTCTGCTCTGGAGAGTGTGGAACAAAGCGCGAACAAATCCTACATTTTTGCAAATCTTCAACACAATCTTTCTCACTGTGTCTTTGCCAATGTTCACCTCGTCTGCTAGCATTCTTAATGAAAGGTGACGGTTTTGAAGCAGCAATTGAGAAATCTTCTTGACATTGTTGTCATTGCGACACTCTGTAGGCCGGCCACTCCTGGGGTCATCTTCAGAGTCTTCTCGTCCATCACGAAATCGTTCATACCATCGGAAAACGTTCAAACGGGATAGTGCTTGGTCCCCATAAGCTGCATTTACCATTTGGACAGTTTCCATTGCACTTTTTCGAGCTTTAAAACAGAACTTTATTGCTAATCGTTGTTCCATACTCAAATCCATGACGGGGCTTTCACACACAGCTTCGTTTCACTCCACAAATCACAAATACTGCCCAACTCACTCAGACAACACTAAGCACACAACGTGTCAAGACTTGCTCCTATGTGTTTCTCTGGGTAACTGCCTGATGGCGCGCGTAGAATTTGCTCTGCACAATCAGTCCTAAAACTTAGTAGACGGACTGTGTATGTTGGTGTCAGAAGAATATGCTGGGGACCAGGGGCTAGAAGACCAAATCAATTGAGAGGAACCAATAGCTGAGGATATTTAAGGCAGTCAAGAATTGAATTGGCTGTGGTACCAGATAGGGAAATAGTATGCACCTTCTCTTGGTATATTTTTAAAGTTTTAGATTCAGTCTTTCCTTAAACAAGCTTACTTACCAATATTTGCATTACCCTCTGTAGCCCCATAAAATTCAGCTACATGTGGGATGTTAAAACGTTCTACAAATGCTGTCCAAATTTGAGGTCTTAGCCCATTGCCGAAAATCAGTCGTAATTTATGCTGTTTATCCTCTGGTTTTGTTGGTACTGCTAGGATGTAACGACACATTTCTCCAATATATTGAGCAACCTGTGGAATGATATTTAAATCACGTGCTCAAACATTTTATACTAGAAACGTTACTACAAAGAAACATACATGTTTAACCCTTAGGCTACTGGATTAAATTTCACTTGCCATTTAATAATATTAGCCCTTAGGCTACTAATTTTGTATATATATGGAGCTCCTAGTAAAGCCAGAAATGCTAATGTCGTATATATATGGACCTACGTTTGGCAACGCTGAAACAG
>JGI20166J26741_11548807_pt1 | contig 12185 bp, 9 predicted proteins | sample TergutCu122P5_FD_26741 | JGI IMG/M metagenome (IMG submission 26741) | reverse complement strand
GTGACTACACTGAAGGACAGTAAAACTTCGAAACATGTATCTATTTTGTATCAGTTGTAAATAAATAGTTGCCACTGTTAAAGTTCCAACCCTCGTATTTTACTAGATTTCAGCAATTTAAAGCCTCAACTAAATTGCTTAAGACAGCTATAAGAAATAAATCTGCCTCTGTTTTTTTTTTGTTTATTTTTGTGCGCTTCTTTTACCATTACTGGCTGGCAGAATACTTGCATAGACATCATGATATAGACGTAATTTAATGGTTTCAGCTTGAACTCAGGGTCTGTCTGAATTTATATCACCGGGGTTTCTCACTTATATGGCCGCAAGTTGACAGAAGAATTAAAGAAACCTTAATGCGTTGAAATATATAACGACTCTGCCTCAGCTGCGCCAGAAACGCAGACTCTTCAACGCTTTGTAAACATTTTCATTCATTGATTAATATTTTCCTTTGCAGATTGAGAATATCATCGGAGACTCAGATCATGTCATCTGTAGCAGTCGCTTGGAGAAGTTTCTTATTGATAGTAGTATTCCTGAATTTATCAGCTACTCCCATCGATGGCATTTTGTCTTCTGTTCTGCAGATCCCATTCAATATTTTAGGCCTGAATTCATCTCCTGCCAAGAACACCATTGCTCCTTCCGCAAATAATGTGGCTACTCCCAAGATCACTATTGCTCCTTGCCAGAGTAGCACCGCTTCTCCCAACAATAAATTCACTTTTCCCAAAGATTTTTTGTTTTCAGCTGCAACAGCCGCTTACCAAGTTGAAGGAGGTTGGAATGCAGATGGTATGTTAAGCCTGGCTTGATGTTACAAATGATAGCCCGCCGGTTTGATTTTGTGTGCCCAATCTAGGTTAAGTTAACATATTGTTAAGGTGGATTAAAAGAGCTTCACCCAGGCGCATTTTGAGTTTTATTCTTTGTTTTCTTTTCTTTAAAATGTACGTTTTACTAATATTTAAATATCATCTCTGATGTTCTTATTTTGCCTTAACTTATTCTATATCTTATTTCCGATTACCTTTCTAAATGACCTTGGTCAGAACAGTCCGTAAATATTTGCAAGTTAAGAGGGGGTATGTGCACTACAGCGGTTTTCATTTCTCAGTATACCTAACAGTCCAATTTCTGTTTAGATTTTTATCAGAGACCGATAGACCCATATACATTTGTATATTTATGTATGTATGTATGTATTTATTTATTTATTTATTAGGCATGCTCCATTACTTTGGAGTAATACTACGTGCTGTAATTTACATGTTAGTTTCATTTGCAGGAGGTGCAGTGACCAGCATCATGGCGCCAGTCATTGCCTTCCCTTTACAATTTTAAACAATACACTAATGTAATCAAAGCTGTACAGTTACAATTAAAAAATGTATATATATTTATATATTGCCCTGTTACAACTGATCACAGTCTATTGATTTTGTAAAAATAAGAAATGATTTCAAGTGTTTCGTTATTAACTCCTCTTTGCTGACAGGCCATTTTCCGGATTTTAGGACGTTATTCCTGCGAAGTTCTCTTCGTGTTTGAAGTAATGTGCACTGATTAAGTAAATGGTCTATGGTTTGTTCTCCCTTGTTGCAAGGACATATTACATTTTCTATTATCTTAAATCGGTGGAGATAAGACCTGGTTTTTCCGTGTCCTGTTACCATAGCTGTGAAATTCTGGTTTACGCTTATATTCAGTTTAACCCTGTCTCGTACGTTTGGGAAGAACTGTTTTGTTATGGCTGCCTTTCTAAAATTTTCCCATTCTTTTTGCCATTTTTGTGTAGCGTCTTCTTCTATTTCGCTGTACAAGGTACTCTTTGGAATCCTGTTGAAGGAGAACGTAGTATCTCTCATACACGCTGCAGTTTTTGCTAGCTTATCAGCTAGTTCATTTCCGTAGATTCCTATGTGGGCCTTGCCCCAGGAGAATTCTATTGTCCAATTGGTTCTTTCCAAAATAGACATCCTCTTCCTAATATCTTCGATGAGGTAACTGTGGTTGTTGACGGTCTTTAACGAGTCGATAGTGATTCTGCTGTCGGTAAATATACCTATCGTGCGTGGGCTATTTTCCGCAATATCTGTTGCATCTATTATTTCTAGCGCCTTAGCGATAGCTAGTTGTTCAGCTTGGCTGTTTGAACATCTGTTGTCCAGCTTGAACTTGAGTTGTGCTTTAAGATCCTTTCCAACGAATATTGCCACTCCAGATCCGACTCCATGTTCGTTCTTACTCCCGTCTGTGTATATCTGGATTGTTTGTTCCTTGTATCCGTTGTCTTCTGTAATTTTGACCACATCCGGATGAGGCCAATTCTTAAGTTCCACTTCTCGATCGATTAGCTGTGTTTGGTTTCCTTTCTTTTTTCTAATATTGTATTGCTTAACTGCCTCCTCAGTTTTGCTAATAATGGGTGTCATTCCTGTCACGATGCACAGTGCTTCACTTGACGTTGTACGATATGCTTTGGCCATGCTTATGTTCATAAGTCTTTGCACTCTGATATACTTAGTCTGTTGTTTGCGTACTTCATTGCTTCTGTCCAAACTGGTGCTCCATACAGTAAAAGAGGGAGTATCGCTCCTTTATATATTGTCTTTAGCGCTTCATTTTTGAGTCCCCATGATACCTTAGTCGATTTAGATAAGCTGTAAATAAGTTTAGTACATTTTTGTATGTATGTACGTACGTACGTATGTATGCATGTATGTATGTATGTACGTATGTACGTATGTGTGTGTATGTATATGTATGTATATATATATACTGTATATATAATATTGTAGTCACTCTCTGCCGAAGTCCAATATACATATGTATATTTATGTATGTACGTATGTGTATGTGTACGTGTGTGTGTGTGTATATATAATACTGTAGTCACTCTCTGCCGTAGTCCAATTTCTGTTTAGAGTTTTATCTCAGCCCGAGAGACCTATAAGTATATGTACATGTATATATGTGTGTGTGTATAATACTGTAGTCAATCTCTGCCGAAGGCAGGTTGAGCAGGGATAGTAAATAAATCTTCTATAAATATACACTTATGCAAACACATCTTTTACAGGGAAAGGTGTTAATATTTGGGACACACAGACGCACAACCATCCAGACTACGTGTCCGACTTCTCGAATGGTGACGTAGCTGCGGACTCTTATCATAAGTACGCTGAGGACATCAAATTTCTCAAGGACATTGGGGTCAGTATGGACAGATAGTAGGTGAAATGTAGGTAATTCGGATATTATTATTATTATTATTATTATTATTATATTGGTGTAGTGCCCATGAAAGTTTCAACACACATGTCTCCTTATTTCTTGAGTAAAGTATATTGTCATCGTTTACAGATTATGTAGTTTAATTTCAAAATTAACCATCAAACCTTAACAAAACGGAATACAAATTGAGATGACGATATTGTATGAATACTTAATGCACTATATTGCATTACCGCGGGTGGCCATGACGCATTTGACTATTCCATAGTTGCGTTTCCGGGCAAACATAGGCTTGGGATAGACTGACAGGCGAATACGTGACATCGAGACATCTCAAAGTACGTGTAATTATTTTGTGAATTAAGCCGTTAGCAAGAGACGAAAAATACAGCGTCCTGCGCAAATACGAATGTACACATTGGCTTTTATAAGTACAAACAAGCTCAATAGAATGACAGTAGTTTAAATGTCACAATTGAAAGTGTGAAGTAGAAATCCGGGGTTATTCTTGTAATTACTTCTAGATTGTAGGTACAGTCATCCCGTTGTTTTACCAGACTTAATTGATTAACAAATAAAGACAATACGACTGCTAGCAGTTGCGAATGTCTGTTTTTATTTGTTGATCACTTACGTACTTCTAGGTTTAATTTCTTCTCCGATCTATTCACTGTGTAATCTGTCACGTGACAGGTCCATAGACAATCCAAAGAGAATTCTACAGAAAGTACGATCTATTGCTGCAACTTTCGTACTCAAGTATCTGTCCTTTTCCTTAAATCCATACAGTACTTGCTTACGTCTTATTCCTCTTCTTCTCTTCTCTGTCCTTCTGCACTCTTTTCTTCTCTTCTGTTCCATCTTACCTTCAATAGAGTATTTTAGCAGGCAGTTTCTAGACAAGAAGTCACCAATCCAGTCATCCCACCTTCGTTTTGTTTTATGTAGGCTGTTCCTTACTTCCTTCACGCTATATAAATCAATACTGCTTCACTTTCCATTCAACCGGCTCGGCTGATCTCCATCTTTCTCGAGCATAACATTTGTACACTTCCAAGGTAGACTGCGTTTGAAATGTGATGGCACACGCGCAGAACCCAGATTTCGTCTTTCGGCGAAACGGACGAGTCCATTTAAATCGGCTGCCAGTAGTCGACTGAACTGACGCCCCGTCAGTTCAGTCGACTACTGGCAGCCGAGGTGTGCGCATCAGCGGTAGTAATGCTGGATACATCATGTTCTGAGGTAGTTTGAAGAGTATTGGCTACACACTCCATTCGCCAGTTTTCCCTTCATTTCCCCTCCCGTGCGTCACCGTGTGCCATCATATTTCAACTGGACTGTACTTACGACATATTCTCCGAAGTTTCGAATTTTCGCCACCGTACAAATCTACGCCCCTAATATAATTTTCCATTAGTTTCTTCCTTATATTTAAGCCCAATGTTCTGTTGTAAAGCTTTTCCGATTATAAATTTTTATAAGGTGCCTTTGCTCCAAAAATGTCGAATATTCTAACGTTATTTTTTGTAAAAAAAAATAGTTTTCTTTTTTTTAATTCTTCAAAATTCTATTTTTCCGGTCCCGCCTTTCCACTGTTTTCGGCTGAAAACCTGTTAATCTTCTTCGCCGTGTTCTTCCATTCTCTCTCTCTCTGTATCGAAGCTACAGCACTAACGATGCTTTTGAAATATGCAGATAAAGCTATACATAAAATTATAGTATGTTTATTTATTCTTCGTTCTGTGTATTGAATTTAATTTCGCCCGCACGGAGCCCAAATTTGCCGAATTACTTACACCACGTATCACTTGGAGCCAGGTTGACCAGGCCTTCTGTAAGCACCGGTTTCTTCTCATTTTTCTTATTATGTACATAATTTAGCACAAAATTAACTGGTTAAAAAGGTCCCGAAAATTTTCACTATATTTTAGACAACCCAAGAATTTTGAATTACTCCATTTTCTTGTTTGATACATCAGACTTAGAGGTACGCCTCTTTTGATCTATTTTTGACAGATTTTAATCATGTTTATAGATTAGACTTCATTTTCCTCAATACAGTTTATTTCATCTAATGGTTACGTATAAACTCTTCTTGGAATACAAATATACATTTAAAAACACGCACTATTTCTTTTGCCCTGAAACCCAGTGACTGAAACTTGCATGTGTGTTTTCTGTCCCGGCAGGTGCAGTTTTACAGATTTTCCATATCCTGGTCACGGATACTCCCTAATGGACGCGTGACACTCGTTAATCAGGCTGGTATTGACTACTACAACAACATGATTAACGGACTGCTAGCCAGCGGAATTCAGCCCGTGGTCAGTTACTGTCATACATGAGCTTTAAGCAAACAAGTTGTCTACCCAAAGACGCGATAAACCAAAATGTTGGGTGACATATTTACTGTACTATTATTATTATTATAACGGCCATGATTATATTTTCTTCTTTATCATAATAATCACCATGATCACCATCACAACATGCGAAGAATTTATGCACAACATAAACTCACAAAAATAAAATTTTGCCTGTTGTTTTGTATGGATGTGAAACTTGGTCGCTCACACTGAGGGAGGAACGTAGGCTGAGGGTGTCTGAGAATAGGATGATGAGAATATTTGGGCCTAAGAAGGAGGAGGTAACAGGGGAGTGGAGAAAACTACATAATGAGGAGTTTAATGATCTGTACTGCTCGCCCAATATTGTTTGGGTGATCAAATCGAGAAGAATGAAATGGGCGGGAATGTAGAATGTATGGGGGACAGCAGAGGTGTATACAGGGTTTTGGTGGGAACACACGAGGGAAAAAAAACCACTTAGAAAATCCAGGCGTTAGATGGGAGGATAATATTAAGATGGAACTTCAGGAAGTGAGATGTGGGGCATGGACTAGATCGATCCGGCTCAGGATAGGGACAGTTCGCGGGCACTTGTAAAGGCGCTGATGAACCTTCGGGTTCCATAAAAGTATGGGAATTTCTTGACTAGATGAGAAACATTCAGCTTCTCAAGAAGAACTCTGCTCCATGGAGTAAGTAAGTATTAACTCACGGTAATAAACATGCTACGGCGCCTTCAGTTTTCACCGTGAGAAATGGTCAACGTGAAACATCATTCTGAATAGATGCGCTGTCTCCGTCTTTATAATGGAAGAAGATGAAATTAAAATCCCCCACCGAAACACTGATACCCAGCTGAAAGGATCTGAAGTCACATGAGATAAGAGAGCGTTTTTTGTAAGAGAACAAGAGGGCAGTATATACCTGTTCGTTGACACAGAGGAACTGTTGTGGTTATGACCTACGGTGGAATTAACGAATCCATCGGTGTTCCTTTATTAACACTGTCCGTATTATTTTAAATGTTTTACGAATTGCCTTCAGCGTTTCCACCAGTATTCCCCCACGTATTACGACCAGTGTTTCTTTACGAACTCTATCTTCATTATCATCAATGCCCATTAATTTAACCCGTCTTCGTAATCATTACTATTCCTTTATGAACTCTGCATGTCAGGTCTTCTCTCTTCTGGAATGTTACGCAGTGTAGACTGGTAGTAAATTACGGAAGTTTCAGGAAAAGTTATCGGTACCCTTCTCAGGGGCAGGGGAATATCGTATTTACACTGCGGCGGAATTCTGACATCACGCAACTCTGCCCGTCTTATCATCAAATACTCAGAACTTATTACTGTAAGATCTCCATTCGTATTTTAAATAATGTTTCTTTAACAACTCTGTCTTCACTAACAGGTTTTCTTTGAATGCTTGACTTGTATTATTATTAACATTTTGCTAAGTATTCTGCATTGCCATAAATATTGTAACAGAGGGCAAAAGCGCCTAGTAATGTGGCGACCCGCGAAGCTTCTGCAGTCAAGGCTGCCGGTATGCCAGAAAAGCCCCGTACCAGAAAGAGAGAAAAATGCCTAGTAACGGGTAGCCAGCGCTGACTAGACAAGAGGAGAAAATTCCCAAAATGCACTGAGTAGTGTATAAGGCCAGCGGACATTCCCAGTCGTGTTACGGCGAGTCAGTGTGTGGCGTGCAGCAGAGCGACGAAAGTGGCGGCGCAGTAAATGGAATTTAGCTGAGGAACTGCAGAGTGTGGAGCGAGGGTAGAAGCGAGTCTGTGAAGTACTTTGTTCGTGACCGGTGTCAGTGCTGTGAGCATCAGTAGACAACTGAACTAAGCAGACTGTAGGTAGGGCTATGAGCCTAGAATATTGAAAGAACGAGTGCAGGGTTATATCTTGTGAGTGATTCTTGAAATTCTTGTGAAGTGTTTTGTTTCAATTCCTGGATGTTTTAATTGCTTGAACTGTCGTGACAACAAACACTGTTACTTTTTAAACGCACGGGCCTATCTGTTACAATATTCTTGTGAGAGCTTTGTGAAAGTTAGCATCAATGCTCCTTAATGTGCTCTGTCAGCATTACAGACACGGTTCCTTCGAGTGAGTTCTCCGTATTATTTTCAGTACTCCTTCTTTAATTTTCCTGCAGTTTTGTGGATGATTTTTAATAATCCAATACGTATTACCTTCCAAGTTTTAAGAACTGCATCCGTATTACTATCAACGTTTCTTAATATGCTCTATTCGTGTCACAATCTTTTCTTTTTGCAGGTCACCATGTACCACTGGGATTTGCCGCAGCCACTTCATGACGTCGGAGGATGGGCAAATATTAGTACAGCCAATTTATTCGAGGAATATGCCAGGCTTCTATATAAACGTTTCGGCGATAGAGTGAGTGACTTCTTGCTTAAGAAGGAAAAGAACAAATCTGTTATTCTATACAAAACAAGACGTCCAGTGTACGTACAAAGTAACATTTGATGCATTCGCCTAATATTTATAACTCCTCAGCCATCCTATCAGCCTGATAATTTTTCTCGAAGAAATCACTTTTATGGCCAATTAGTATCGTCAGAAAAAATAAAATTTGCTTGGTTTTCATGTAAAGTGCGGACACCTTTGTTAGATTGTAACTAAATTTGGATTTTCTAGACAAATTTTCATAAAAGTTCCCAATGTCAGAATTCACGGAAATTCATCAAGAGAAAGGCGCACTGGTACATGCGGACAAATGGCAGAAATATGAACGGGAGGACGGATAGGGCAAAACTCATAGCGCTTTTCGCGTTTATGGCAACGTGCCTAAATAGGTCCAAAGTTAGTTTCCTCCTCATCCGTAAGTAAAACGGTTGCTATTTACGTTAAATTACGGCTATGATTATCAATAAAGAAGTACCGCTGCTACCGTTACTACCACTGTTACTATTGATCATAATAATACACCTTACATGCATTCAGTGAGCTTCTTAAAGAGAAATGAACATCAATTAAACCTTGTGTTTTGATTCGCAGGTCAAATGGTGGATATCGATCAATGAACCTTTCATGATAGCTAACGGATACAGCGAAAGCAAGGGAAAGGCACCGTCCCTCGGCCAGCATGGGAGAGCAGATTACCTGGCAATCAGAACCATGCTGCTTTCTCATGCAAAGGCCTACCATGTCTATAAAAACGAGTTCAGGAATACACAAAAAGGTAGTGCTGTTTATCTGGTAGAGAGATAAATCGGATTTGAAGCACTGTTAATTCCTCTCGTAAGTAGGGACTTACTTACATGTTATGGAAAAACGTGTGCCGAATTAAGATTTCTAGCAATCTGTCAACAGCGACGTGTCATTTTCTTCACATAGAAATAACATGGGTTGCAGGAAAAAGTTTCAGAAGACTGGCTTGTATAGGCAAGGAAAGAGGTGCAGGTAATGCAGGGATTTATTGCGGCGAAGAGTAGCCTATGCACGATATGTCCAATTATCGGTGCCTAGGCAGTGGTTAGGCCACTAGGTGTATGATCGTAGCTGAAGAGTACAGCAGTAAAATGGAGTCTAAAAACAAGGCACAGAAGGCTCTGTTTTATGTTCACACCTCGTCATCCTGAATAAAATTCCCAGCATTCTTACTGACGATTCATGCAGTTTCTGTCTTTGTTTATATTAGTCATTTTATTGTCGATAAATTATTATCTTTAAGATAGACCAGAAGCTGATATGTTCAATTAAATTTCAGTCCTTCTTAATTTTATTGGACCTTCCTAATACCATATTCAATAACAAATTTAACAAGATAGGAAATTTGCGTATAACATAACACTTAGGCACATTCGTAGCTTTGCATCCTGAAACCGTGTAGGTGAGCATGCCATTAACCCACGGGGCCTCACATTTTTCGGTGTTGTTAAAAAATATATAAAATATTGCAGTTACGAGGTCTGTTACTATATTTCCACGAAGAAACATGTCTATGTTTATTGCGTTTCTTTTAAATTTGTCTGTCATACATAACCTCAGACTTTCATCCCTTGCAATTCTTTTGTAATTTATGACTTTCAGACTTAATTCGTACTACGTTATGGGCATAGTCGAAATCTATATACACACAAAATGTCATATTTCCATGTATGAGAAATTAAATATAGACTTAGCGTCTGTATTTGTCTAAAGTATGCGGCATAAATATTTCATGATTTGTTATTATATTTTATGACCTGTCTGGCTGCATCATAATTTTATAAATGTCTCGTAAGAAGTTGACATTTTGAAAAAGATTTTAACGAAAGTTCATGATACAAAATTTCAAGAAAAATTCGTCCATTGGGTACGGAGTTACTCCACCTGGGCGGTGGGACACATGGACTGAAAATAATTCCAAGAAAATGGTCACTTCTTGAAAATTTGCGAAAGCGCCTATAATAATAAAAATAAAGGAAAACCTTGATCAGAATTTTCTGAGTAGGAAAATAATTAGATTATTTATGCTGTCTTCATTAATTTGCCTTTGTATATGTAATCATTGACAATCTGCTTGTTTCATATAGCCTAAAATTTTGGCCTTTCTCCTTTCTAAGAGTTAGATACTGATAAATCAAAAGTCAATTTGCTATTTGTGCTTTTAAATTATATCTGATGCCTTAAATGGTCTTAGGTAAAGTGACCATCGCCCTTAACATCGACTGGCATGAGCCTCGCACCAACAGCACGGCAGATATTTTGGCAGCGGAGAGAGCCATGCAGTTCGAGGTAGGTGCTTCTGTTGATACAGCTTGTCTGAACACGGCCATAGAATCCTGTCACATTGGATCAGAAGTTGTAATAGAAACCGGACAACATGGGTGACCCGTGTTACGGTTCGGTAGATACCTCCTACCACATACCTGTATCCTTCATAATCCATAAATATGGTTATCGATTATGTAAAAATAGCGATATTATTCGAGTGAACCAATCAAGATGAATGAGATAGGCGGGGCATCTAATAGCTACAGGGGAGATGAGAGGTGCTTAGAGGGTTCTGGCTGGGAAAAGTAAGGGCAAGAGAACACTTGGAAGACCCAGGTTTAGATGGGAGAATAATATTAATATTCAAATGGCCTGAATTAATCTGGCTTAGAGTAAAGACAGGTGGAGGGTTCTTGTGAATGCGATAATGAACGTTCGGGTTCCACAAAATGCGGTTAATTTCTTGACTAGCTGAGGACCTCTTAGCTTCTCGAGAAGGACTCTGTTCCAAGGAGTTAGTTAGTTAAAATCACAATTATTTCCACTGCCCAAAATACAACATATTTAAACTATAAAAGAGACAGACGTTTGTTTTGACAGTAATTGTGTTCTTAATGTTAATTCTTCTTACACCTTTGAGTAGTTTGCTCTTTTCGACGTTTCTGAGGAAGTTGCTTCTTCCATGTTCTTTGTCGAAGTGAGCAGGGAAGAAGTTTTTCTGTTTATAGTAAGAGACTCTCTTTCGGAACCACAGGAGGAACAAAAAATAGATATTCCGTTTAGGTTCAGTTCGGCCTTGAAGACACAACGAGCAACTACTTTCGAAACGCTGGCAAGTCACCTCACTCTAACGAGGTGCAAGACCCTCAGAGTAGAATGACTGCAAACTCTAAATAGCGCTTCCAACATTTCCTACCTAATTGATGTGTTTATAACACAAAATACGTTATTCTCTTATTTTCCTTCTTGTTTTTTTTTCTTTCTTGTTGTATATTGACCATGTAGCTTAAAATTGGCAGTGCGATCCCCATCAACTTCTCCCTTGTTTGTTACCTATCGTATAAACATTAATGCATGAACTGACTTATTTCCTTTAGATTAATAGTTTCACAAATTTCCCCAAAAGTATAGAAGCCACCACAAAACTGCAGGTGCCCGAAGGGTGACATGAAGCAAGTTCTGTACTGGGGACTCACAAATATCAGACGCCACCGTACAAAATTTAGTCGCCCGAGCGTCCTGGTCTTCTGGATTTATGCAGCCCTAGTCTCTGCTTACCAGTACCCAGCCCTAACAGAATGAGTCGGCGCACTATAAAATAGGGGTGACGTCACATTAATTTACTTTCAGAATTTTGGCTTTATGCAAAAATTCTGAAGGTGCTTCAATATTTATGCATCTGCAGTGCATCAAGAATTTATTGTTTTAACTAAGGGACTGCTGTGTAGGGTATTAATTTAAAAATTAGCAAATTAAATGATCTGAGCATAGTATGTGACAGAGATACAGCGAATACTGTCATTACAGTGCAACGACGAGGGGACGCTGATAAGTCCTTAGCCCGACGAGGAAGGAAAAGAGCTACAGTGACAAACTCGGGATTTATTCAACATACCCCCACGAAGCCCGTTGCTCCAACTTTTGCAAGCCACTCAAAAAATTTCAGAAATTTGTCCTTCCAACCAGGTCTTCGCGGCAGCAATGACGTCCGCGTCGGACGAAAAGTGGCGACCTTTCAATTGTTCTTTCAGTCCAGGGAATAGGTGGTAGTCCGACGAGGCCAGATCCGGAGAATAGGTTGAATGATCATGACACTGGAAGGCCAGATAGGCCAGTTTCTTCTGGGTTGCAAGTGCCCGGT
>JGI20166J26741_11548696_pt1 | contig 12185 bp, 8 predicted proteins | sample TergutCu122P5_FD_26741 | JGI IMG/M metagenome (IMG submission 26741) | reverse complement strand
GGCACTTGTGAATGCGATAATGAACCTTCAGGTTCCATAAAATGCAGGGAATTTATTGGCTAGCTGAGAACCAGTTAGCTTCTCAAGAAAGACTCTGCTACGTGGAGTGAGTGAGTAAGTAAGTATGTAATTAAGTAAGAAAGTAAGTATGAGTATTTGCTGGACCCATACACACGCACTCTCATGTGTGCACACGTGCCTGCTTCTTGATGTTAATCTACTTTGATTTTAATAATATGTTATTAAGAGTGTAATATATGAGCATACATACATATGTACATATATATTACATTTCATCAATCCTAAAAGCCTCATTGGCACTGGATATGAAACATGCCATTAAAAATGTTTTATGATAATGATTATCAGTCATTTTACACACTCAGTACATGTGTATATAAAAATATATGATTTAACATAAAAATGATAAACATTTAATACTATTGCTGTCTTCCTAAAGTTACATAAAATGGAGATACGTTAATTTAATATTTTTAAGTAAAAAAGTATCATTTAAAATCAGGCCTCACATCATGAGTCCATATTAGGCAGTCAAGTATCCTTCTAATGAATAAAAAGCTTTATTATTTGCATAAAAAATATTTCTTGTTTGAGTCTAATTCTTGAATAACGTTCAGAAGTTTCATATATATTTTTATCCTGCTATAATAGACACCCCTTTGATATATTGTAAGTTTGGTTGATGGCTTTTGTAGTTTTATTTTATGTCTCATGTTTCTGCCATGAACTTAAGAATTAAATTTGTAAATTCCCAAGTTTGTTGATTGTTACCTCATCAGGGAAAGAATGCATTGAGAGGGCAGGGTTGATGTTTCCAGTTTTTGAAACAATGGTTTGTGTATTGTCCTAGAACTTGATCCAGTCATAATTCTAATTACTCTTTTTTGCTGTTGGAAGACTCCTTTACTTTCTACCGATTTCCCCCCAAAATATGACACCATACTCCATTACAACATGAAAACAGGAAAAATAAATCATTTTGAGAGTGGTTATGTTGCTGTACAAATACATCACTCTAACAAGGTAGCAGACATGACTTATTTCAGGCAGAATTTTGTAAACATGATTATTCCAGTTTATGTTTATGTGAAGTTCTATTCCTAAGAACTTAATATTATTAGTCCCAGCTATTACTTTATTTTGGTATGTAATTTGGAAAGGTTCATTTTGACAATAACTTGGGGTAAATTTAGCTGTATTTGTCTTTTATATATGGAGTTTTAACCACAAATTCTATACTTTTATCTTGAATTTTGTGTTAATGTATGCACCACAGATATGTAGTCATACATGGAAACCTTTTGCTCTTGCACTTATTGTTTCATGTTGAACTCCTTGATTGCATTTGTTTTACATTGAACTTCTTCATAATGGTTCAGATGAGTCACAATATTTTGCAGAAATAAAAAAAACAGTGGGGTGTTCCCACCCTCAGTTTACGTACTTTGTTTTAAATTAAAGATTAAAAGGACGGATGTCAGTATGAGGGTCTCAAAAAGCCAAACTGAAGGCATGAAAAGCAAAAATTTATAATAGGAGGCTGTTATTACCTTTCCAAAATTATTTATTTTAACTCTCTGCATGCACTGTAAATTCTTAACATTCAGTTCATATAGCAGGCAATATCTGACACTTTCCCCCACCTCTAACAATGTTTGTTGCTGTTTACGTTTTTAATGAACAAGCGAATGGACTGAATCAAAGATGAAAAAATACTGATTGCTTTCTCTGATGTGGAGGGTCTGGTGCATTACAGGTTTCTTCCAAAAGGCCACAGAATGAATCAGACTGTCTGCAGAATGGTTCTGCAGTGACTTTGCAATTATGTTTGTTGGGAACAGCCTTACAAATTATTTCCAGTGCCTGGCTTCATCGTCTTGACAATGTGCCATGCCTAGTGGCCTTGAGTATCAGGGAGTTTCCATCCAACTTACTCATCAGTTTTGTCCCCCTGGGAGTTCTTTCCCTTCCTCAGGCTGTAGATCATCCTGCAGGAGAAATGGTTCCAAGACTTCCTGGAGATATAGCTGAATGCAACATGGCAACTGCAGGCCATATCAAAACAGGACTGACCACAGATACATCAAAAAGTGGGAATCACCTCATACGATCTGGCGGATCCTTCTTTGAAAGAGGTAATTCAGAGGAACTTGTGAATGCTTAATTTTTCCTGCAATAAATTCTGTTCCGGATATTTCTGATCAGCCATTTTTTTTTGGCAGGAATAATATAGCCATTATCATTGATACAGTGAATACAGTGGTATTCTCATTGCATGTTCTACAATTTTGCATGTGCTGTCATTTACTGTTTAGTTTTAATGATCCAAAGTCAATAATCACAGCACAGAGTTTCCTAAATTTAAGATATTTCTTCATTTGATGTTTAAATTTACATTTCCAAAGAAAAACCTTCACACTAATGTAGAGTAGCAATACATTTGTGAATCACAACTATTGAACACAGCCCACCCATTATTTTAACTTCGGTAACAGGTGACAGAATGAGAAACGTTGTTTACAGGTAGCAGTTGACTGTACAAGAAACATTGTTGTTTACATTAACCCTGTCTCAAAGGGTGGAGCACACTAAGGTAGACAAGATGAGTCAGACTCATAAGACCAAGTTGCTGTCACCACTTGTCAGTATGACCCCATACAATCATTGGCTCACTTGGGTCAACCATGGATGTTTATTCGATTGCAACAGTAACAACACTCATATGGCAATGGCAGCAACAAAGAAACACTTTTTGTACATTCACTAATTAGTGAATTTCACCATCCTAGTGATATTTCCTGAGGAGGAAATCGTGAAATGCCTCATTATTTGATTTTCTCCACCCTCTGGTTACTTTCTGTTAGAGCCAGAAGTGGAAACAAGTGTCATAAAACAAAGTAAAAGTTGTAACATTTATTACCAGTGTTTAGTTTTCATTCTTGATGACCATACAATTCCTGGAAATAATCTGATGTGCAATTTATTGTCTGAAATGCAGCATGAATACAACTGGTTCAGATTGGAAACAACCAATGCTTTATTACACTATACCACTATAGCACACAGCTTTTAAAAACAATGTCACATCAGGAAGTGATACGTATACATAGTTATTAACAATTTTTGCCATGATAATCATGGCCAATGAAACTTCATCTTTGTGAAATCTTAATGAAATCTTATCCTGAATGGGGGACAACAGTAAAAGTTCAAGAATTTTCATCAAGATTGAGAGTACAGTGACACCTGAATATTCGTTTGGGCTGCTGACTAAAAAATTTTCTGTTCTTGAAATGGTCATATAAGTTTCTACAGAAAATTCTGAACTATTCATTACAGATGCATTTCGTGTAACTCAAAAATAAACAAAATAACAATGGCCATAACTGTTGTTTTACCAGAAAAAACAACAGACCAAGGTCAGACAATCTATAACATCTAATGTTATTTTGGTCCGCGATATAGAACTTACTTCATGTCACATATCTGACACTTAGAATTTTGAGGTGGCTGCTAGATTTTTGGAACATTTTGCACCCCTGTCATAGGAACGTTTGTTGATCTGAATCCAGTATGAATACACTGCACTTCATAATGAAAATCACTGTCTCATACATATGAGTGAAGAAGAATATGCACTGAATGAGTGTGATATTGTAATATTACATATGTTGGAAAGAAATGTCATTACAGTAATGTAACACAACATACACTAATCTAAGGAAACATATTTGGGAAACAAAAGAATGTAATGTTTGTGTTAGATGTCCCAGTTATTTCTTTTAACTGTCTGTCTCTGTCACCTGCATCCTCAACCTCCATTTTGATGTTCCAAATGATGCCAGAAATTGTGTCCATATGTTTGCAGAATGGATCGATGTTTTGTGCCTTACATGTTATCTTAAACATGTATTCAGCAACCTGCAGTATGTGGTGTGATCCCCTGTCATATGAGTTGAGTGACACCTTAAAATGTACCTCTAAGCTGATTTGACAGTGTTAATGTGAACTCCTGTATGATTGTCCATGAGTGGCTTACTGTCACATGATAGTAGCCTTCTTCTGGAAGAGTGCTGTAAGGAGAACAACAGTTAGTCACTGTTGGTGCCACGTAGAATCCACTGCCTGTGACATTAAGTAACAATTTCAGCCATTTGGTCATAAAGAGTTACTACATATTTTCAAGACTGTAGGGTGTCACACCCAAAATCTGGTTATGTTCATATAACCACAACTGAGAGAATCTTAATTCTCATAATAATGAGCACTAGGGTTTTGTAAGATTGATAGATCTCCTTGACTAGCTGATAAAGTGTTCTGTTCTATGCTGCGTGCAGTTATTTAGCATATTTGTTCTGTTCCTGTGGTACAGGCACTCCTGTACTTTGGAACATTCTGATTTACAAACTTCCAGAGGTTTGAAGAAAACTGTGCATATGTCCACATTCTTTTACCAACAAATGCTTTTTTATTTAACATATAAAATATTAAATATTAAAATTTACATTAAAACACTTCTTTACAGTCACTCCTACATGTTTTGGTCTGTGCGGACCATCATCAGGGAGTCTATATTGATCCAAGCCAAAGTTACTTGTTTGTAGATCCAATCAGTAAAATTACTTCGTTATAATTAGCGCAGCATTGTGGCAGCATGTGTCAGGTTGTGGTGTGTGTGCTGAGTGGCGTTCACACCATGCAGCACACACAACACAACCTGACACATTCATAAACATGTAGGAGTGACTGTAAAAAAATGTTTTAATGTAAATTTTAATATTTTATATGTTAAATTAAAGTGCATTTGTTGGTAAAAGAATATTATCATTATAAAAATGCACGGTACAAAGATAAAAACTGTCCATATGTCCAGTTGGATGTGTCTGAGGATAGCAGGAAGGCAAGGTTCACAGTTGTGATGGAAACTACAGTGGACATTATCAAGTGGTTTGAAGGAGGTAAGAAAATTATAATCACTTCGCATACTTTTGACATGAATTTTTCCTCTGTTTTTAACATGTTTGTTCACAACAGGATGTAACTGGATGTAACAAAAAATTTACATATTATCAGGCATCTGGAATCTTACTCATGTATGAGTGGAGGAGCACCTGTACATTGAAGTGATATTACTTACCATACTTTGTGCAAGATGAAATACAGGAATCGAGCTTCTGAACTGACCCTTGGCTGGTTGCTCCACATGGACAGTAAATGGTAATTGTCTTGAATGTGACAGAGTATGAAAACTTTATTATTACAGTTTTTGATATCAGGAGTCTGCCATGCATGTTCATGTGTACCGATAATACGTATTTCTGCCTGTGTGTAATAAAACTGAAAGAATACGTTTTATTTTCTGTGGTACAATATGACAACACACTGTTTTAAGAATCATTGTGCACTGTGACATTCTTGTTTTTCTTTCTTTTTTTTTTAATTTTATTTTTTTTATTTATTTTTTTATTTTATTTTTTATTTTTTTTTAATTGCTTAATCTTCAGTCTTGGAACAAACTGGTTTTCATTTTGAATATGCATGTGAGCTGTGTAACTCGATAACTCAAGAGTGGCTGTGCCTCATGCTGCATGCCCAGAGCTGTTTAACTGGGGTGAAGTAGTAAAGGCACGACAGTAACTGCTCACCATTACACTCTTCTACAAGTAGGCCAAGGCTCACATTGGGTAGTAGGGACAGTGTGTTGCCCTTTGCTTATTCTATGTCATATATGTGGTGCAATAAAATAGTTTTTGGACTGCATTTCTTTCTCCATAACAACAGCCCTTTCTAATCAAAGTTGCCCTCTTCAAAGTAGCCTCCTTGGGACTTCACACAGCAACCCCAGTGATTGCTTCACCACTGAAAGCATTTTGCGAAGTACATTGTTTGAAACCTGATAAGTGTGTTCCACAGTTTTGCATGAATCAAGATTTTATCGTTAAATCTCCTTCTTTGCAACACCATCTTGAATTTGGGAAAAGAAAGAGTCACACACAACTACGTCTGGCAAGTATGGAGGGTGTGAAATGACAGTTTGTTATTATCCAGAAATTCACAAACTGACAAAGTAGAGTAAACAGGTGCTTTATCATTGTACAGAAACCATTGTTCCAGTTTTCCACTTTTTACTCATATTTGCCACACACTTTTCTGCAGATGCCCTAAGGTGTCAAGGTAGGAGCAAATTCATGATACACATTTCTGTGAATGCTTAAATAATTGAACATTATCCTCATATATGAGTGAATTTGTCTTGCCCTAGGGCTTGGTGATGACTGCCTGTTGCACTGAGACATCTGTTACTTTGTTTCTGGGTGGTACCCTTAATGTTTATCTGTCAAACTATACAGTTCAGTCCACTATTATTTGTAGGTATCAATACCAAAATTGATATTTTTGTCTAAATAGAAATGTGTAAGTTTTCACATTAAGTTTAACATCAGTGGAAAAATATGTGAGTAAATATTTATGTACTCACACTACAACTGTGAAGGTAATTGTGCAGTTGTGCCTAATATCATAGGGGCATACAGGGGCATGGAGGTAATATTCCATGCTGTGATGCATTCAGTACTGTTTAGAGATGAGTAATCAGCTCCATTCCTCAGCAACAATACATTTAGGATTCCCAGGCTCCTCTTGAATACGGAGCTGGTGGGATCCACATTTTGATCTGTATGTGTTGACAGAAAAATTAATGTGCTTGCCAGGAACTGAACCTTTATCTTCCATCAAGTAGTCACATAATTTATTGACTGCTGTGTTCCCTCCCTTAACTCACAGTACACTTTTCAGAACTGTTTTTTCACAAAATATATACATATATATGTGTTCAGATAAATGAACAATTTAAAAGCTGCTGCCTGTTTTTACCCTTATACATTTGATGCAAGATTGCATCATACTTCAGCCAAGAAAGGAAGTACATGTTGTGTTGTCAGAAGAAAGGTACTTGCTTCAGTAATTATTAGATACCCTATCACTAGGCTGGTAACAATCTCGTCTAACCTACAATTACCACTTACAACCTAGAGCTGTGCCTTTGTGTGATAGTCCTCAAATCATCCTGATATGCTGTGTGTAACATTACACTTTTCACATTTTGTTTGAATACACCATATGTCCTTTTTTTGGGCATGACACATTGCACAGTCCAACTTCTTGTCAGTGGTAGTAAGCCAGTGCTGGCAAATGGTTGCCTCCAGGTGACCAGTTCTTGTCACCAAAGCTGGTCTGCTTACAGGTTTTAGTGGTGTGGCTGTGGGCCAGCAAGTTGTACCATATTCCTCACAAGCGTCAGTTGGAAGTCTGTACTGAGAGTTTAGAACCATGGGACTTAAGGAGAGTGTGGCTGTTTAGAATTGTGAGGTTGATGAAGGAACGATTTCTTTGTCCACTTCCACATATGGCAACTGGCAGCTGTTAGCCATTCTGTCACTTTTACCAACACCACCCATGTGGTGATTTTAATCCTGTACAATGGCTGGCTTCAGGGCATTTACGCTCTCATCAACATAAAGTTACCTTCTGCTGGTGGATTATGAAAATGTGTCAGCATGTGTACATCAAGCTTGTCCTTCCGAACAATTACTGGTATGTCACCACTTGTTATGATCCTAATGTCACTCCTTTCCATTTTCACTGTCCTGATAGCAAAGTTGCTTGGCATTCTCTTGTGGTTTGGTGTTAATGTACCACAGAAGTTTATTTTGTTTTTAGTTGGATTGTTAATATATGTCAGGAGAAGAAATGGAACTGTCCATATATAGTTTATGGTTACATCTCTTTACTTTTTTTTTGTAACCTGTTTCACTGTCTAATGGTACATCATGTCTGGAGTGGCACATAATCAGTCTTTCCCTCAGTATACTCCCACACCATATGTTTAGCCTGTTTTTTCACAGAGTTAGTAGATTTTTCTTCTGAAACTTTTGTGTGGCGATGTGCTGTTTGAACACGATCCTCTCTCTGAAAAGTATAATGATCCTGTTAATTGCCAAATGTTTGAAGGATTATAAAATTTGGAATATGAACATTGGGCATGTTGAAAATTTTCCATTTTTCAACAGTCCTTAATTTTCTTAATTTTTGTCAATTTCTTTGTGATTGTGAAATGGAAGTATTGTAAGGTGTTCAAGAAACAGCCTTTTATCATTGTATTGGGATGTGAAGATGTAAAGAATTGTTCTGTCCTTGCCCAGAAGTCCCTGAGTATGTTAGATATGTCATGGCCCATTTGTACTCTATTAGCTAGAAACAGAAACAGTTTGAATATGTGAGATCAGGAAGTGGTGATGGTATTTCTTTACACTTGTCCAAATATTGGTGCTAGTGTCTTAATCTCTGTCACTAGCAGATCAGTCACATACTCGTATGCATAACAGGACATGCAGACATTTAGAGTGAATCTGTATTTATATCTGGGTCTCTTATAGGCCTGTTTTAATTGTCATGGCAAGTATTGACATGATTGCCCTGCTCCTCACTCAACAAGTGGGGCATGAATTTGGTAACTATCTGACCCATGTTGAGATCATCTTTCAGGGTGATCTGAACTGACCCAAATGAAATTCCCAGCATGTTAGAAACTTCATAGATAGTGTTTTTTTTTCTGCTTTTAAGGACAAGTTAATTCAGTCTACACATATTTTCTTCCATTTTGCTTATCAGTGGGCATTCCTAGCATTCGGCAACCTTTCAGCAGAGGTTATAGCCCTTTTTAATGTAGAAAACCACTCAAAAACTTGTGTTCTTCCCATTATCTGTTCTCCAAAAGCTACTTTCAGTGTTTGAAGATTTGCATAGCATTTTTCCACAGGGTAATGCAAAATTTGATGCAGACACATTGTTATTTCAAGTGTGCCATTTTTTAGGTGTGTCACAATTGTAAGTGGAACAATATGCACTTTATGTAATAGTATATTACTCAGCAGTTACACATGCTATGGCCATATGTCAAGCATGAAATGATTTAGCAGACTGTACTCTATCTACAACTTTCAGTAGACGTTTGTGCTAGCAGCAGTAGTTTCATATTGTGGTGAGTCTATAAACTCTTTGATTGCACCCCATGTCTGTATGCCTTCGGAAAGAGTGTTGATGGGCCTGGACCTGTTGACTTTATGAACATTTCAGTAATTTTTTTGTCACTTAAATACTTCTGTCCAGCTTAACCTGAACCTGCAATAGGAATCTTGAGTTGAGGCATCCCCGTTGTGTATGTAACATAAGGTGTAGGTAAGGTAGTCAAACACAACTAATATTATGACATATATGACATTATAGTTAATAAATGTTAGTTGTGTATGACTACCTTACCTACACCTTCTGCAATTGGAAGCATATGATGTTTGTAACTATGACATTACAGTCTGCAAAAGAGGTGAATTTATTTCTAACATTTTATGACCATCTGCTGTTGCTGTTGGGCGTTGAGTGTTATAGTTATGTGTACTGAAACATTTTAAGGTATAAAATTTCGGCCTCAGTGGTTTTATTAAATGTAGAAAATGTTTAATAAACATTTGATTTGAATTATGGAAACTCAATTATTACTTATATAAAATGACAAGAACCTGTTTCTTATACTGCAACAAATAATAATAATTAATAATAAAAATACTAAATAATTGTCAGTTCGTTAAGAAATTTATGATTCATATAATTGTTTTTCTACTGCAAATAATTTCAGGATGACCAGACTATACTTACCGTGAGAATATTAAACTGGCACATACCATATATTGGCAATAGTACATTGTCTTGCTTGTGTTCATGAAATATATTTTAGGAACAGGTTCTGTCTCCATCATCAGATGACAGTAGGAAACTATGCAGCAAGGTGCACTGGATTTAACTACATGGGCTGCATATGTCATCAGACTACTAGGATTTTTAATTTGTAAGGTATAAAAATGAACATATTTAGACATTTTACAATTAATGATCATCAGTAATTATAGGTCCACATTTAATGATAAATCTCTTCATTTTTGAAACATGTTATTTGAGGACCTAAATCTACTAACTTTGGTCACACTAAAAAATCTCAGGACATGGATCATGAACCCATCCAACAAATTGGGACTGACAAAATGATACTGAGATATGTGTATCATAAGCATTCATAGTCAAATTCCCTAACAAATGTGATTGCCAGAACAGGTTTAACCTAGACCATTAAGTAGGCCTGGTCTGGTATGTGGATTGTTTGGAGACCAATGAAGGCACTGGTGTCGAGATGTATAAATGGGGCTTGAAAAAAGGGACATAGCTTCAGTCTTGGGCTCCACATCACAGTATTCCAGACATAAATATATGCCATTAAGGCATGTATAATGGAGAATACAGAAAAGGGCTATCTTGCTGATAGTCAAGTGGCCACTAAGGTGCTTAACAATTTTCAGATAAACTCTAAATTAGTCTGGGACTGCTGTCAGTCCCTGGTGAAAATGGCAGAATGTAAGAATCCAACTGGTATGGGTGCTGGAACATATGTGAATTGTTGGGGAATGAAACAGTCAATCATTTAGCCAGACAAGGCTCCTTATGTCCACTCATAGGACCTGAGGTTGTCCTAGGCATATCTGCAAAGGTTGTGAGGGAAGTGATCAAGGGCTGGATAAGTGAGAAGCACGAGGAGTATTGGCAGTCCATTAATGGACACAGGCAAGCTACTGAGGGCTTTCTTAAAAGACCCTCTGCTTTATAAAAAAAAAATAAAAGAAGGGAGAGTTAAGCAAAGAAAACAGCTACAAACAATGATGGGACCGCTAACAGGACACTGTCTTTTGAGAGAATATCTACACAAACTGGTGCTGGTAGGCAGTCCTGAGTATGACAGATGCCAACAGCCTCACATGTTCCTTGTGACTGTGAGGCTTTGGCTGCATTAAGATTCAGGAAACCTGGGTTGACATTCTATGAAACCAGGTGACTTAAAGGAAGTCTTTGTCAGCAGGATACTCCACTTTGTTCAAAGTTCAGGGCTGATAAATGCATGAACATAAGGGCTGCACAAAAGATCAAGTATGGTGGAAGTGCACAGGTCAGAGTTGTGCCTGTCATTGTATTCAATTTTGTTCTATTCTGTTCTCTTTTATTCTAAATATGTTACTTAACAGTGTCAGTTTGTTAGGTAATGTAGCACTGGTGATAGCTGAATTAATGAGTATGGTGCATTGATGGAATGGTACTGGTAGGAAAGATCTGAAATACTATGAGAAAAACCTATCCAAGTGGTACTTCATCCAACAAAAATCCCACGAATGGCCTGGGATTGAACCCGGACTCCTGCGATGAGAAGCTGGCTGTTAACTACCTGAGCTGAGGCACAGCTCTCCAGCTTTTATGAATGTGACTCAATTGCAATTAAGTTTTGGAATTTGTTAGTATATTAATGCAGAATGTATGGCTAGATGCACTGTTCCCTGCTGCGACAACCATTATTTGTCATTGAAAATTAAATTTAGATGAAGAACTGCTATTCATAAGATAAAAGTAATTTAATTGGCCCTGCAAGGGGCCATTCTGCCTTGTGGTTTGTCGGCAGTACTGTTTCACAATTCATGCTGGCCCAGGGTGAGCTGGTGTTTTGGGGGGCCATATTCCATGCAATGTGCTTATATATATGTTCAAACCTTGTTCACACTGTAATTACTCAGCATCAGCTTGGGCTAAATTGCCTCAGTCCTGAAGAGGGAGGCAGTGTGTTCCTCCAAAATGTCGGTACATACCTGCAATACTGCCTGCTGTCAAAACCCAGATGGCTACGGTGTGAACGTTACCTACTGTGAAAATCTGAGAACTTGTATGTTACATGACTAACTTACGTAAAGAATGTTTTGAATATGCTCACACCTGATTCAGTGTGTCAGTTCAGATTGTTTCTCAGTGTCTGGAAGAATCTCTTAATTTAAGTAAATATGAATTATTGATTTCTTTACTTTTTTCTGTATGTAATGATAATGGAATGAGATGGGCGGGGCATGTGGCGCATATGGAGGAGGGGAGAGGGGTGCACAGGGTTCTGATGGGGAAACCTGAGGGAAAGATACCACTGGGGAGACCCAGACGCAGATGGGAGGATAATATTAAGATGGATCTTCAGGAAGTGGGAGGGGCTTGTGGGGACTGGATGGAGTTGGCTCAAGATAGGGACAGGT
>JGI20166J26741_11548585_pt1 | contig 12185 bp, 7 predicted proteins | sample TergutCu122P5_FD_26741 | JGI IMG/M metagenome (IMG submission 26741) | reverse complement strand
TCATAATGCTACCTTGTTTGGTTCCTGTATTATTCGCATTTTACCTACAGGATGTGCTAAAATTTAAATGTAAAATTCCGGCTCCAAAAGGTTAAATAATATCGCCACGAGAGGAAACACGCATGCGAGAGAAGAGACGCATACAAGAATTTAGTCAGAAACGTGAATGATACGGATCACTTCGAACACCTATGCGTAGGTGGGAGGATACTATTAAAATGAATTTTATGAAAGAGAATAACAGGTATGGGTTGGATTCATAGGACACAGAATAAGAACAAATGACATATTGTAGTGAACAATGAAATGAACTCTCATTTTGCATAAAATACAATCAATTTTTATTACTGATACACTGTTAAGACGGAATTAAATTGGACTGTGTAACTACAGTGTTATATGAAGCAATGTGATTATACACGCGGTGACAGTACGGGCTATGTAAGTCAAACAGCTGCCCTCAAACTTGCAGAACAGTATCAGCACTTTTTATAAGTACATGGAAGAGGGTTTAATACTCTTCTCCACATATCAAACATGTCTGTAAGTTAAGAGATGTCATTCCTGACACCTACTGTAAACTGCAGTAAGTTATAGGCTATAGGCTTATTGTATATTTTATTCGAGGACTTATAAGGACAATTTTGCTTGCGGTGCTTTTGTGTTCGATTGTCAATTCAAAGTCTTGTAGAACCAACACGGAAAAAGCTCGACCACTATTAATACGCACTGAACAATGAATGATGTTGGCTATACTTAAAAAATTTCTGAGTTTTAATGTAGCCAAAAATTTCGCAATATACAGAGGAGACGCGATTTTATAAATTCACGTTACTGTGTTTGGATAAATTGAGGGAATGCCGTTTTGAAAAGAAAAAAATATTCTTAATAAAGAATGTACTAGAATGATAAATAAAACATTCCTTTACACTGCACTGTTGTAGTCGGTGCTTCACAGATAATTAATATCAACTTAATATTTGCCTTTAAAGTACAGGTATGAGACAAAGAAATTCTTGAAAGCAAGGGAATATATTCGTGATTTCAAGCTTCTGTCGCGAATTAGATCAGAACTGCGCTCTTCAGGGCTATTATGCAGAGAGAAGTGGTAATTCCTCACCGACGTTTCGGGACAACCTTCGGTCGCATATTGTCAAGAACCTGATTCTTCGCTCTTGAAAATGGGACTGATAGGTTGTCCCGAAACGTCAGTAAATAATTACCGCTACTCTCTGTATAATATCTCAGAAGGGCGCAGTTCTCAGGGAAATCTCTTTGATTGTCTGTTTCTTCCGTTATGCTGGTATGGGAAGCTGCGTCGCAGGATTAAGTATTTACTACGGTTTCGAAGGAAAATGTCAACTCCTTCGTCAAGAGTTTAACCTTTTAATATGATGGCGGTACTTCAGCATTCAGCATCCTAAATAACGTCGTTGTGAGTACCTCAAATCTTGCGTTATTTAAGATTAGGTACGCTAACATTTTCACTGAACATAAGCATTGCGACAAGGCGGCTAAAGGGAATGCGGAGGTAATCTCCAGTCTTTCTAGACCTCCGAACTAGAGACAGATGAGATATCAGCTTAACAGTTTTGCCATTTTTAACTTCGTCAAATAGATCTCGTAACCCTTTGATTAGGAGGCTGTATAGGTTCAGGAGTGGTTTGGAGGTGACAGCAAAGAAGTCTGATTCATTGGAAACTAATTTCAATAGATGATGGAAAAATTTGTCCAGCTGTCTTGAAATTGGTGCAACGCTAAAATGTCTACTGTAGGCCATGATATATATATATGTATAAAGTGAATTCATTGTACATATCAGCATAAAATAAATATCAACTATATCCTTCGTATACCATGAAAGCATAAGAAATAGTGGATAATAAAATTCACACATCTTTAACTTGGGACTAATTGGTTAGATTCACGCTCCGACTGTTTTATTCGAGGTTAAAGAGCCCTCTACGTCTACTGGGTAGGAGGCTGTGTTGACCCATTGGCCTTTATGCACACTTGGAAAAGAGAACACCCTCTTTTCCCTGCAGGAATTCCGCCCAAATTCCTACACTGTAGAAAAAGTATTGTTATGGATCGGCACAGCAGACCATGCGGATTCTTCGGTTGCAATGAGGCAGCAATGTCACCCGCTCTACAACAAGCTATACTGTGATAAAAGAATTTGTCTTTTTCCGATATGCCCTATTGAAAACCCAGTGATAGAAAGACTGACTTTGCTGAAGTCAACACTATATTTGGCAGCGTAACTCATATCCAGATACAAACAGATATATTACCTTTTGCACAAGGACATAATACACAAACATAAGCCTACACGTAACTGACGCATTGATCCGGTGTGTAAAACATATGAGTTGAAATTTTTGCAATGTACTGCGAAAAGGGTTAGATGTCGGCGAATGGAATTTAATTTTCACATGGCGAAATGACCGTAAACGTGTAAGGGTTAACCACTTGACACGCCACAGGACCGATATTAGGAAGGATAACATGCGAATGTAATTTGTAATTCTCCCTGCTTCTACGTATCCCCACCCACCGAGTGTTCTACCCTCTTCAGTGCCATTCAGTTAAACAGTATAACTTTTACTGACAGACCCAAGTAACTCCAGTTCCTTTTCACACGTCTGGAACGAGACTTAAACAATTGTGTTACACAATATCTGCCTGACTCTCCAATAAAAACACTACACTGGCCAGATGATCCCGCAGTAGGAGCTGATAATTTAATTAACTCTCTGTCTCACTTCCTCGTGCAGTAGAACAGGGTCCTTTCTAAGAGGCTGACAATCATTCAGCTGGAAAAGAAATTTCCTGTCTTTTACAGAATCACCGTTCTAAAGAACTAGCCACTTGTTACCTCTAACAAGATAAATTCTTTGATGTTTTTCTGAACGTGCGTCATAGTATAGACTTTTCAAAATACCAACTTAATGCACAATTCTTTTATTCTTCAACAATACATAAGTTACACTACGCTCCTCAACATGTTTCGAGCAGCACGCTGTTCATCTTCAGGAGGACCAATTGTATCACCACAGCCTCTGGTATCGTCACCGTCTGTAAGCAGCCGTACAGTATGCGGGTGGAGAGCGGACTGGCAGTCCGCTCTCCACCCGCATACTGTATGGCATTGTGCATTAAGTTGGTATTTTGAAAAGTCTAAGATAAATTCTTTTTCTATTCCTTGCCTGCCCTGTGAGCATATTTGACCAACACACTTTTTGTGTGGGGCATCATATTTCGTCGTCACTTCTTGATGTATATCCTTCCACATATGTTTCGGCTGAACACGTAATATTGCACGATTACATGTTGCGACGCAATGCATCAGCGGCAGACTATTAGTACAACAACAGTATGAATGCGTCTAGAAATACACAATGTACAACTTAACGTGGAACTTGTTCGTTAGGAACACGTCACAGAATATATTGCACGTTATAATTTACCACATATTAAGACAGGCATTAGAAATGTTCCCCTCTGTCTATCGGGCATTCTTGACCCCGGGTGAAAAATTTGTAAAATCTCTTTGATGTTATCGTCCAGTAACTCAAGATACTGAGCTCCCGATAGTATATTTAATTTCGTTTTTATGTACGTTATCTGCTGAGCGGGATGTATTTTTTTGCACATTTAATTGACTCTTAAATAATTTCGTCTGTAAAATAAGTTAGCGAAGAGATCGACTTGATCACCACTCTCTGTTTCAAAGAACTAGTTACATTTCTGTACTTTCCAAACACAAATTGCGTCCTGATATCATTGCTCAACTGTATATTTATAGGAATTCCAACAGTGCAGTTTCGTGATTCCAGATTGCTGAGAAGAGTTTGTTTCTTGGGATAAGCATCTTAATGATCTTCGTTGATATGCTTTCGAGCGTCTACAAGTATAGTCTTATGCTTCCTATGAAATAACACGTCATGTTCGCTATAGTTTTTCCTTTATCGACAAAATCTTTCGAAATTTGGTCACAAGGAGGTATGATTTTCATTTGGAACGACCTGAAACACCGGAGAAACGTCTGCTATATTTGATACGACAATATTTGTAAGATGTCTTCCGTTATACGAATTCAGTGTTTATTGTCAGTGTTATTATGATCAACATAACTTTGAAAATAGAGCATGTTACCTTGTATTAGGAAATCAGATCTCCATTATGAGGTTTCGAAGCCGAGAGAATGGAGTAATGACCGATTTTTTTAGTATTTTTAGTAAGATTGAAGATGGGAAAGAATTCCCAGCTGACTGTAAAACTGCAATAATACATAAATACGTAATGAAAAAGAAATACGAGAATATTCAAAGAATTATAAAGAGTGTCGCTACGATTACCAACTCTGTGGAAACTACATTCAGGATATCAGCTGGTGAGATAAGAGAGTAATTATTAAACTGTATATTTCGATCGTCATTTCAATCTGTATGTTTCAGAGGCAAGTGAAATTTGAGAAATATTTTTGCAATTAAAACAACTGTGCAAAAACAGTTGGAAAAAGTTTCGAATTTATTGATGTTTCTGTACCGAGAAATGACTGAACTCAGTTAGCAGAGGAGCCTTATGATGAATTAGAGGGGTGAGTGAGAATATTGAAACTGTGTCAAACTAAATGTATGAAGATAAAAAGTTATATGTGGGTTGCAGAGTGAAATAGGAAAACGTTCTATTCGTCAAATAAAAGGGGTTAGATGGGAATATGCTCTGAGCGGTTATTTACTTATTAGGTTTAAAATGTTATTATGGGAAACAGTAACATAGCCAATAGTCTATTTACAAAAATTAATGAAATTTTAATTCCTGGATTGTTATTTGCAACGACATTTTACACAAGTTGGTCTAGGAAGAAAACAGGCCAAGTAGGTAAATATTTCAAAGAATGGAGTCACAAGGGTAATGTGAAGAAATCACGAAAATGTGTCCGAAAAAGTGGGAAACTAAAGAGTGAGGGAAAACGGAGAATTTGTGGATAAAACATGGTCGATATAGGTTAATTGAATTATTTGTAAATAAGTGCAGAAACAATCGGAAAACTTTTGTAAGAACTAAAGATTGTGAGGTGTTAGTAGCGCTTGATGAATGTCCGCCTGTTACTCATAATATGACATTCCACAATCTAGACTATGTATATGACATGATGTGGGCAATCAGGATCACAAACGGTGTTGAATTATGGGGGCATGACCGATTGTGCAAGACGTTATCAGGTTCACCAAGATGTATAGACACTGTCTCGGTGGAAAAGAATCTCAGCACACACACACAGTAGGAAGAGAAATGTTATGTTATTGACAGCTAACTACAGGCAGTGGCTTAAGCATAAGAACACTGAACGTCTTTTAAGATAGTGTTAAAAAAAAAGACAGGAAGTTGGTGAGAAAGTGTGAAGATGGACAAAGCAGATGTAAGAGGAGGTAGAAGGTATAATTCTCGCATTTCTATGGCAAAATAATCAGGAAACATTAAACTACACGCGATGTAACAGAAAAAAAGTAATGATACAGAAAGACAGATGCCTCGAGAATATTGGAAAAGAATTTATGAGTATATTACCAGGATATGAAATCTGACTGGCTTAGGGAAGAGTATAATAAATGTTGCACTAGAAAGGAAATAAATCATATCGCTTCGTTAAAAGCAGGGGTTCTCAATTAAGAGGAACTAAACTAGGAGCGGATAAAGAGAATTATGGTATTTATTTGGGCAGTGAAGATTTTAAATTTTATTGTGTACTCGTATATTTCAACAACAATGGAAGTGGAAAAAGCAGTTCGAATGAAAGAAATGTCTAGTTGTGAGTGAGAAATTTACAAACATAAAAGAAATAAAGTGTGCAGTAAAACACAAGTAAGAAATTATTAAGATTTCTAGAAAAAAGAAGACATAAATCTCTACATAAAGTAAAAGAAATGTAAAAACTCTAGTGCGTAATATGGACTAGACTTTGTAGCGTGACAACTAAATATTAGAAAGTTAATAGTTTAACGATCAATGTACTGAGAATTGAAAATAAATATTACTGTTCCACCAGAAAAAAATGGATTTAATATTATTAACAGTAATATAAATAATAATAATAATAATCTTTAAAACCATTATCATCAAATATCGATGATCTCTTTCAGCTCTTTTATTTAAATTTTTATATTATTAAGACATGTTTAAGTGTTCGTAATGACGTTCAGTACTGTACAACGCATGCAGTCAGAAAAGAGTCTCTAAATCAACCGAGGAAGTAAATAAAATTTTTATCACCAAATTATACGTAATTTTTGCATTTTTCTTACTTCTAAAACCTAGAGCGCACTCTTTGCTCAGAACGTAAACCACATCCTACCACCATGTAATGAACTTGTAAGTAGATTTCGAAATGCTTTTCATGCTTTATTATGCCCTTGAAGGATGCGTAAGAAATGAATGCACAGAGCGATGTTCATTTTTTTTACCTTCTATCTGCATCTGAATATAATACTCGTATAAATTGTCACTTTCTAAGTTGAATTTTTTAAGAAGTTTGTTTTCAAATTCTACGCCAATATTTCATGTTATTATTCAGTCATGCTGCCTTACACGTTACACCGAGAGGCTTAAAAATATCAGCCATTATAAAATAATCCATTTAAATAAATTAACACACGAAAAAAAGTTGAATTTAAAAGCTACATATTTCGAGAGTGTGACAGGTCTCTTTATAATATTTCAGATCAATAAAGAGAATCAATTTAGCTTTTGCTCCATTAATGTTTCAGTTCGGTATGTTTGTTCAATTAACGCTGTTTACAGGGAATGCGTAGCAGCCTAGGCACTCACACGCGTACAAATACACACACACACATGTTTATTTAATACGCTGCGTAATAAGTTACACTATTTATTACCACTGCTTTAGAAGCTCGTTACACATTTCATCGGAAATGAAACACCTGCAAAATAAAGTGTATGAATTGTGTTGGTTTACGTAACAGAATATATTGCCTTATGGAATGAATTATGTTGGATGTAGCAGGAAGGTTATTTGATGCTAGTAACACGAGCATAAAGAGTGCATGATAGGGACACTAGCGTGGAGACCTGTGGGGGAGCGAGAGGAACTGAGAGTAATCAAGGTTCTGAAACTTGGTCAGACCTGCCAGGAAACCTGAAACACCTCTAAAACAAATAATGGGTTGAGCGCTGCGATCTTCAGGGTTGTTACGCAGCGAGGAATAGTAATTCCTTACTGAAGTTTCGGGGAAACTTCTCGGTCCCATCTTCGGGACAACCTATTGAAACTATCTTCAGGAGATCGATAGGTTGCTCCGAAACGTTGGTAAGGATTTACAACTGAACACTGCGTAACAACCCAGAAGAGCAAAGAGCTCATTTACATCGCGGCGGAGGCCTGAAATCACAATTAATAGGTTACTGATTTATGAGTAGAAAATACTCTTCCAGATATATATATATATATATATATACATATAGCGTATGAAACGTTACGACATAAATCTGTTATTTTTCATTTATTGATTTATCGATTATTTTTGGACGTGTTCGCAAAATTGCGAAAAGCGGCTGTTAGCTTCGTCATGTCCGTTTGTCTGTTGTCCGTCTCTCCGCATGGAGCAACACAGCTCCCATGGACGGTTTTCGTTAAATTTTATGTTTGATATTTTTCGAAAATCTGCCAAGAAAGTTCAAGTTCCTTTAAAATATGACAAGAATAACGGTATTTTACATGAAGACTTATGTACTTTTTTATCATATGTCGCTCAATTCTTCTTAGAAAAAGAAATGTTTCATACAAATGTTGCACATAAAATCAAAACACATTTTATGTTCAATATTTCTTGTTACGAAATTCTTATCGTTTATAAAATAATGTGGGAAAAATATGATACAGCAAGACAAGCCACAAATGACCGCATAACACAGCGTACACACTTTGCATTTTGGATAACTACGCCTATAAAGACACACTTAGAATATATAATACTGTTTTTTCTTCGGTAACAATGGTTAGGCAAAACGCCTCACCGTTTCATTTTACGCAATTTGCCAGTCTTTTTTTATTCAGTCACATATAAACAAATAAAACACGGTCATATTTTATTAAGCGCACAGCAAGCTCGAGGCAGTCCTCTCAGTCTGCAGGTTTGCAATATTGCATTCTCAGAGGATACAGTTTTAAACATATGGAGTTCAGTTCATCATAAGGTCTCCGGAAAGTCAGGGCAACGTGAGACTATATACACTTTGGATTTCAAATGGCCTGCTTTTTCGCGCACTCTGGACAACGAATCCACTAAGTTCAGCGTAATGGTCGTCGGGTACGATTAGACACACCTTATGCGAAAATTGTGGAGAGGAACATAATAAAAACACTTTTAAATTTCAAGCATTCTCTTGATTACAGTAATTTTGAACAGAAATAACAAACGTAGAACCACTCTTTAACTTTATTCGACTAGGTTCACAGAGGATGTTTATTTTGAAGAGGTGTCTTCTCATATACGAGGTACATTACTATGTAGTTTGGTATGTAGTTACGGGAGTTTCGGATAAGCTTCTGTCTTTATCTTTAAAGTAGTCCGTAACCAAGCTACAGGTAGAGCAAAGCAGCTTCTGCGAAACCTTCATATCCATGTGTCGGTACACGGAGCATCAGTGTTGGAATACTTTTAATCTTCATTAACACCTCTGTCAGCGCCTCTTATCTTAATTCTCATATTGAAAATTAAGTGAATGTAGAATGAAATGTAAAAGGTAAAATTCAAGTAAGAGCTGCATGAGTAAAGGTAAAACTTCGGAGGTAAGAAAATGTTTCATTTGAATAAAACATGTCTACAATAATAACAACAGAAATAATAATAATAATAATAATAATAATAATAATAATAATAATAACAACAATAAATTCTTAACAAAGAATAAATTACTATAGATTCTCATTACTCTTATCTCAAATGTTATCAGATTTGAACTTCAAATTTTTATGAATGAAATAATTCCTTTCTCAGTAAATAACTTCAATCTCCGTAAATTCGTGAATTTTGATCCTGTTACAGGAAGCGTCTGTCCATATTTATTGAACAAACTTCTACTTTGGAAACTACGCTAAAACTGAAACTATGGGCTATGTTTTCCACCACGTAAGACTGGAAATTTGTGATGGTTCGCTCTTCGGCCTTGGTTATCATTCAGTCGATTAGGTTAGTCCTCAACGCACTGACTCCGATGATGTGAAAAGAGAGACGATTCCCCACACTCTGGTTTTTGCACAAGTTTTGAGACATTTGGTAGCCCTATAGCGTGTTAATGAACACAATGTTGTTACTCGTATTTATACAATAAATAATTTTTAAATAAATATTTTAAAAATCGTTAAGTACTACTTAATGACGTATCATGACATCATTTACCGAAAATGTTCCACAGTAATGCATTTGACAGAACTTAGACAGTGTGAAATGGTGCACTTCAGTAGCTGTAATTCAATGTAAAAAATTGCGGCTGTCCCTGTAAGTTGTGTCGATGATGGTTCTAGTTTATCTTGTCCGCTTCAACAAACTGCAATATCAGCAGACAACACTCGCATATAAAGTCGCTGAAGGGGCACGATTTGTACCCCACCGACCTTATCTCCTGCTACATTTAACTCAGTTGATAAAATTGTCTACATGATTTTAATCCGCTCTCTTTGTTCTTATGAGGACATATATGCTGAATCCCATGAACTGGACTTTGTAAGCAATGTTCACGTACAACTAACCTAAAATATCCACCCCACAACTCAGACAGGTGGATTAATTACTGTGCACGTGCTCGCGTGTAGTGCTGGATAATACTGAGCTGATAAAACATACAAAGGTACAGCTCCATAATAATCGATGAACTGCATCAACTAACGATGTGGATAACACATAAATTAGACCCGAATAAAGAGTAGTTATTAAACTTTCGAAGAATAAGTGCAGTTTCAACTGTATTTAAAAATTTATTACCTACTTCATAGAAAGTAATCTACATATCTGTTGTAAACAGTAGTCGGTTAATATTACTCAGGGATACGAGTATGACCGAATTTTACCATGGGAATTATACTGGAAATGCAAATGCAATGTGCAGAAAAAACGCAGAGCATAAGAATGTTAAAGTCTGTAGTACATGCAATAAGCGGTTGAGCAAACATTTAGACCTCTGAAGATGTAAATCAGAAACGTGGCATATTAAGTAACCAGGAATCCCGTGAATTATACGGACTACCTAATATTATTAAAGATAACAAAATTTGCAAGGCGGTGAAGTTTTAAGCTCGTATAGAAAGGAGAACACCGCGAAAACTCTCGAAGTTTCAATAGCGATACTCGTCAGAAAATCTCTTCTTGAATGACTGACAAGTTAGTATCATTGTAACATTAAGAGGTATGCTGGGGAGCAGCTCTTGAGGATCTGAATTGAAGCGTCTAGTTCATAATCGAGTTGACGTTAAAATTCGGAATCTGCTTCCACTGGCAGGACCTAGGTCATATTTACATTTCTATACATTATAAGTTTTAGTCAACAAAGCCGCTGGATATAGGAACGGAGTTTCTTCTTCACCAGCTGGTTTAGACCTGTTTTGGAGCCAACCGAACCCTCTCCCAAATGAGCAGCTACCGGTGGATTATTTATCTCCTTCAGGGCGAGGATTAATGACGTGGCGTTTAAGCGTACGAGGGTACTTAGCTGTATCTAAAGGCACGTTATTGACACCCGACTTGCACTATTACTTGTCAGCCTCTATTCGCCTATCAAACACAAGACCGTACTTTAATGGACGAAATGTTCCTCCATCTCAGGAATGTCCGAGACGAGAGTTAAACAGGGTGTTACGTTAAAAAAAAAAGCAGCCATAAGGGACCGTCGTTAAGTTGCAGTATCATAAATTAACTTTCCAAACCCATAAATTTTCAAATTATACAAAACTATGAAATATTTATGACACAAAAGTAAAAAAATTCATTATATTATTTTGGTATTTTGTGAAATAGACTAATGGTTTTTCTAAGCCCCCCCCTCTCTCGACTCTTGTGACTGATATCTTCTTGGTTATCTGTTTAGACAAGTTATTCAGATTGGTTATTAGTGCTACCTTCACGGCCTTTGTAGTTTATGGTTTATTGGTCATCATATTACTTAATGTTAAATTGTCAAAATTGAAACGTCTCACTATATAAACCCCAAAGAAATAAATATATAAATAAATAAATATGTGTAGATTCCTTAAAAATTAATACAGTGTTCCTTTGTGCTTATATGAAATCATATTAATATTAAGATGGTTTATCTCTGAAATTCTGACTTCGTCTTTTAGAAAAAAAAAACTTAAATTTACCTTATTGACAGTGGCAACTTACACTGTCCTTCTTCAACCCAATGATATCGTCATTCACTTGCGTTCCTTATCTCTGCCAAAATGACATTACACAATAAATATTTCATCTGACCGGATAAATTAGTAGCTTTCATCCTGAAGATTCAAGTCTTCTGGGATGTTACGTTGCTTTGACTGGTAAATAGTCCAGCAGTCAAGGAGAATGGATTGCTTGATCCTGAAAAAGAAGGCGTTACTTTCTTCCTAGATGTTGACGGCTATTCGCCAGTTGACACAACATAACATCTCATAAGTCTTGAATCTTCATCAATATCGCAGTGGCAGCCTGGAAGTTCACAATATTTTATTTACGGAGCTGATTATCCATGTAGGACATTTTAAATTAGGCCTACGATCTTCTGGGGTGTTACTCACTGGATATATTGCCTGCTGTCATAAATTTCTTTCACCTATTATTAGAACTCTCTGTTGATTGGATGTTAAAGGGTGCATAAACCCTTACTGTTTCAAACATTTGCTACCATTATGGAGTGGAGTTCTCACTGCTAAATTGATAATCGCCAACATGCTATTTTTCATGGAAACAAATTTTCTTTGCTGTGTTTACAGAAACACGCCACTGCTGACTGGACGCTGTTAATACTGAAAATAATCCAGTCCATACCCTGTGGCCCTACTTTACAATCAACTGCTGTACAAACCTGTCATATACGCTTAAGTTTCACACATGTTATCATCATCTCAGGTAAATTACTTCGGCTAAATGTTTTTTGAGTTCCAAATCTGTTTCCAGCATCAACCATTA
>JGI20166J26741_11548474_pt1 | contig 12186 bp, 6 predicted proteins | sample TergutCu122P5_FD_26741 | JGI IMG/M metagenome (IMG submission 26741) | reverse complement strand
AAGACGCTTTTCACAATTTTGCGAACGCTCTTAAGAATTATTTAAAATACAGTGTTGTGACCATGTTGTTCGAGACAAGTGCATGCAGCTTTAGATTAATTTTCCGGTAAATATATGATTTCCCGTTCCTGTTCTTAAATATTGATATAATGTAAGTAGCGCTGTCCTACTCTAAGTATAATGTAAACTTATGTACGCACACTATACTCACACAAGGTAAATAGTAGTAAGTTGCATAATTATAAGCCAAGGCACTTAAATTACAACGTAGTTATTAAAGGATACACTCTTCTAGGGTGTTATTTCGTGGCGACTGATAATGGTTATCGACGTTTCGGAGATACATATTGCCTACATATTCAGGATCAAGCAGTCAAGAAGGACCAAGAGGAACTGATTGGCCCTGAGTGGAGGCATTATGCTACCACGAATCGTCTGTAGCTCTTCACTGGTTGACAGAATGCAGTCCCAGTTATTAATGACTCTTCATTAACATCCCTACAGAAATCTCAAATCTCCAAAAATACATGGAATTCACATCCCTAAAAACGCCTAGCAAAATACTACTTTGATCTGGCAGTAGGCAAGGAACAGCTTGAGACGTACTGAAAATATTTTCATAAAATTTAACACTTTTTGGTGAATATAACTGAATATTGACAGATAACAATAAAGGATATTCTCTGCGGTCATTCACGTTTCTGCTGACAGATGGCATTTAACTCGTACTCGTAAATATTAACCAAGGTAGAAAATGTTGGGAACCAATGTTGTAGGAAAATGAAGCGTGTTTTATATGCAATAAGCATCTTCCGGAAGTCTTTGAGGTTTTAAGATTCTTTAAATGAAGATAGAGAACGAGGCAGAATTGTTACCCTACATGTACATTTCCTAACTTCTTCAATAAACAATTTTCTAGAACCATATTGGGAATTTGGTGAAGAATATGATTTATGATGGAATATTTTATGTGGCATTGCTTTTGGAAAACATCACTCTGTTGGCTCACAGATATTTTCTTGAAAACATTTATTTCTTAAAGAAAAATCGGAATTGCGATACTTGACATTCTGTAAGAAAAAGAATTATGATAATTTGATGGACGAAATATTATTTTCAGAATATTTTATTCTAACGGTTCTGCGATACTATCATATAGAACTGTTTTCCTTTAAAAGGAATCACCAAGAAAACATTTTAAATTAAGTCACAGATGTAAATTATGAGAAATTTTATGACATAATATTATTAATTTTAGGATATGCACTTGGGTACTTCATATTTTCATGACTATCAAACTCGGCTCTCAAGCCACACATTCTTTACCTATCATAGATCAAATAATGGAATGAGTTGTTTTTTATGTAGCTTGCTGTCTGATTTTTATGAGTTTGCCTTCAGGCTGCCTTCTGGCTTAATATAAGTGTATGAGAGTTTCTGATTTATACGTTGACAAAGTTCAAATGAAGACCTTCGGCTGATATACGACTGCTGTTTATTGCGGAGTAGACTTGCTTGCGGCTGAAGGCTATCATTCATGTGGATATGGCATTCCATGACAAAGTACAATGATACTGAGAGCAATAAAGTTGTGAAAATAATGTGCAGAATGTGTTACAGTAAAGTTATTAAAATGTATTGTCATCGAATACGTAATGATGGTTGTAGGCTTATATTGCGCATTAAACTTTAGAATAAAATTTGCAGGTTATCAGACAGAGACTCAATATAAGACTGAATTTAAAATTAGAGGATGTGCTCAAAGTGGTGGGCAGTTTATTCTTTTCTTGTGGCTTCCTATCTTCGAATTATCACGTAGATTACAAAATTTGTATTCTTTGTTGAAAACTTTAAAATATACTGTTATTTAATCAGATAAAACTGCTATACTTCTTCAAATGATAATACCTCTTTTTTTCTTGATTGGTTTCTCATGGATAATTCCAGTTTATTTTATCGATACATTATGATTATATGTCATTTTGTCGTATACAGGAAGTCTTCGAAAAAGGTTACGAAATATATTACATTATTTAGAAATAAATCAATTAAACTTACCGGACATAACATCTCATTAAGATCTAGGCGGGTAATTTCATAAATGTACACCGTAGAAAATGAATACAGTAAGGCAGTAATTATGTACTCCAAATTGACTTAGCCTACATATATATTTTATGAATACGATATTAGTAGTTATGGACAGAAAACATCTAAATGTGTCACTGGGTGTATTTATCACTGGTACAAATCCTGCAGTGTAATTATTAAATGAAATGTGCGAAGATGAATTAATCTCATTAGATTAAATAACACAAACGTCAACGAAACAGCTATTCACTTTACTCCATGGATCACAATCCCACTTGCGAAGAAAATGGCCTTTAAACTAGTAGAATTTAATACAATTATAAACTTCCTAATTGTAGAAACTTCTTAATTTACAACTTGATTTATATCATACAAACATTTTTACGACATGGGCTAACAATTCAGCCTCCAATTATCATTATATTTTATAAGGTATGTAACTAAAATTTTTCTTTCATATTTGTGGAGTAATTCTTTGTCTGAATATTACATACACAGAGCATAATTTCAGATTTTTCAAGAATGGGGTGCTATGGAATGTACTGGTACCTAAGTAGGAGGAAAAAACAGGAGGCGGGAGAAAATTACCTAACGAGGAGCTTTATAATTCGTAGGCCTCATCAGGTATTATTTATACTGTAAAATCAAAGCGGGTGATTTAGGCATGGCATGTGGCACGGATGGAGAAGAAAGGTACAGAAACTGGTGGTGAAACCTAAAGATAAGAGAGCACTTGGAAGAACCAGGCGCAGATGGGAGAGTAATAATAAAACTCACCCTAAAGAAATAGGACAGGAAAACACAGACTGAATTGGTGTGGCTGGGGGTAGAGAAAAGTAGCAGTCTCTTGTAAAATCGGTACTGAAATACCTGCTACTTTAAAAAGCAGTGAATTTATAGATTAGCAGCAGGAACTATTAATTTGTCAAGAAATACTCTCCTCCATAGAGTTGGTTAGTTGTTTACCATCACGTTAGTTACATATATTCATTAGTAGTTAGTACTAACTTTCAGGGACATGGGGTAGCGTAGTGGTTAATGCACTGCGCTACTAGCCGGGAAGTCTCGGGATCGATTCCTGGTGGTGTAACTGAGGATTTTTCTGTGACTCCCGACGGAACCATGTGACCTGGGGTCGAATCAGCCTCTGAAAATGAGTACCAGGGACTTCGCCTGGTGTAAAGGTGGCCGTTGCGAAGGCTGACGACCTACCACTCTTGTAGTGCCGAACGTCAAGAAAATTTGGGGCCTTAAACTACCCGGAACCCCTTGGGCCACCCCGGCCTGTTGCGGGATGACCTTTACCTTTACTAACTTTCAGTGCATTTTAATGCTACATATTTAACGGAACTGACCAAAATTTTTATTGGAACTCTTAATATTTATTTCCCCCAAAACAACACTTTCTTCACTGGCTCTGTTATTCTTGCCCTCGAACTATAACAATGGTGTACGCAAAAAGTGCATATTCTAATTAACTTTCCATTTTAGGAGCGGGTTGGGGCCCAGTGCCCTGGTACTACAATTGCATTGTGATTTAACGTATTCGCTCTTCATGCAGAGAGGGTCTTCATGAGAGACCAATACATTTCCACTCACAAAAGAAATTTCCGCTAATTATGGAGCCAAAACCTTCAAAACTGTTTCCAGAAGAGTCTATCACTAACCTCCATCATGACACAGATGTGTCTAGTCTGTATACTCACACCATATATGTTGAGATGTTTCAGATTTCTTCGGCATCTATAACAAGGTCAGACAAGTCTCCGCCTTTCTGGTTTTGCAGCAGAATACTGCACTAATTTCCTTCCCTTATATATCCTTCCCAGCTCACTCTTCACGATGCCATGAAAATATAACATGGTGTAAAATACATTTTATAAAGCTGACCCTATTCCTTTCTCTTTGTTTGCCTTTCTGTCTCGTATATAAAATATTAAAAACATATTCCTGAATGAAAGCATCCATCTGTGAATGAGAGTCAATGGCTCTTGTAGACTGCAGATACCATTGTTACATTAATGTGCGGGGACCAATAGTATCTTTGTGTTACGTTTAGAGGAAGTGCCTTGATAAAATAAGCACAATTGTCGGAGTATTTTGAAGCACAAGAAAGTGTTCTGTGTCTGCAAGTCCTTCATGTCTACGAACAAAAAATATCTCGAAACTCTCTGCTCTCTTTGGGAATAATATAAGAAGGCAGAGTTTTACACAGTGCATGCAACAAACATGGGATATACAGGTTCTTATTATGAAATTAGTGTTTGTCCATGAAAATAGCGTATATGTATATTTTTGTTAAGTCTTACGGAAGGTTTTAATTCGAACATTAATCAAACGTACTTCAACGCAAAAATGTGTCGATAATGATGTGGGACTTCATTGCAAAATTACCTAACAGTGCATTGTAATTGACGTTTCGGTTTGAAACAAAGTTGTGTCTCAATGCAGTAGGTTGGGAGGTCCTGGATTGGGTACATCTGGCTCAGGATAGTGTCGAATGACAAGAATTTGTGGATATTAACTTATCGTCGGTTTCTATGAAATGCGGGGAATTTTTTAAGTAACTGAGGAACAAGTAGCTTCTCACGAAGGATTGTCACTCATGGAGTTCTTTAGTTCGTTTCACAAACTTTGTATCAAAGCTGGCGATTTTTGACTAGAGTGTCAGTGCCTGCTGGGTAAAAAGGAGTGCCATTTTTAGAATGGTAATATAGCTTGATATACACAAGGGACAGTGTATTAAAGATTAGGCGCTGACATTGTTAAATTTGACTTAGAGGGAAAATTGAAGTCACACAATATTTCCACCAAACAGGATAGAAATATTTTATAGTTAAACACTCATTATAAGCTACAGTTATGTGTCATGTTTGTTTTAGGGATTATTAGAAATTCCTCATAAAATTTAATAGTGTGAACTATAAGCAATTAAATTTATAAGACTAAAATTACTGTGTTTTTTAGGTCTATATGCAGACTTACTTTTTACATTGCAGAGAACAGGGTGTGCTTCCGTTAGAAAGACTAATTGGTTAATTATGTGTAAGAAATATGGAGGTTTGTTTTAAGAACCACAAAGAACAAACAAACAGATCGTGTGAAAAATACAGCTATTTTAGTGAAAATTGCGCTGCGAATGTAGTTCCTACTGTGTTGTAACGAGTTCAATTTATAAATGGTAGGCTTGGCCAATTTTCGGTAAAAGGTTTATCTGTATACTCTAATGTATTAATGTACCTTGATTAAACTAACATCGGGCAGTGGTTGCATTAATTAGACAACAAAAGTAATGCAACATGCAGGGAATATAAGCTTTTCGTAAATTAAAACACACCTTAACTCATTTCACTATTCACTCTCTCTTAGTGATACGAAATAATTAAAATATTAACAGTCATAATTAAAATTTACGTGGTATTGCTCATTTATAGTTTGTTGCTTGAGGGTATATCGAAAACGTAGGTGGTGCAGCCTATAGAAAACAATATGGCAAGATAAAGGTGCAGTTCTTCCTGTAACACGACATGAAGGCACACAGAAGGAACAGAAGTATAATTTCGACCCTGTTCTACTCTCGGCACTAGATGGGTGACGATGGTCAGCACTATGCCACCATTGCTTTGTCCCCCTGGGAAGCTCCGGTAGGTTTTGAGGGACACTAGGTTGGCCCTAGGGCCGGCCCGGACCGGTTTAACCGTCAAGAAAAGCCCTGGACCCCAAAAGGAATCAAACTCCGCACCGTCCAGCTCGTAGCAAGTCTACTACCCACTACAATCTATCAGCTCCGTGTGGCAATATAGGTAGGGTTCACCCTTTTGTAGGCCACAAAGGCCCTTAGGGAGAGTAGAGGTATAGCTCTAGTCTATTTTTGACCTCGGCACTAGAAGGGGGTACGGGGTCAACGTCACGCCCCGGCCGCAACTTACCCCCGGAAAAGACCCGGTACCCATTGTACAGGAGGCTGTGTGGGTCTCAGGGCCGGTCTGGACAGGAGAGGAAAATCTCGCCCCCACCGGGATTCGATCGCCGGACCGTCCAGCCCGTAGGTAGTCGCTATACCGACTACGCTACCCAGCCCCCATATGGCAATATAATCTTCCGTAAATACACAATTATGTGACATGAATGTTCCCGATTTACTTTCTCCCTCACTTTTAACAGGAGGTGCTAAAGAAAACGAGAGGAAACATCTCGTGTCTTGAAGACATTTGGAAGGCGAGAGCATAAATTTCCCCGCACGGAGCCTCAAAGCAAGGAGCGCCTGATTTTTCTTTGGCTTGACGCTGGCACTGAATGTTTTGCAGGCACAATGGAGAGAGCCAGGGAATGCAGAGTATTCGCCACAAGCGGACGTGCAGCTCAACACAGCACCGCTCCATGTGGAGCGAACAAGCTGATCTCTGGCGCAATGGAATGTCGCATCGGAGATCAAAATTCCTGCATACCGGTCAGCCCTCCGTCTGTCTCTCTCTCTCTCTCTCTCTTCAACATTACAACCCCTCGACTTTATATGTATTTTTATATAAAGAGAATTCTTGTCCTGCTCTCTTCTGTAGTCGTGTATAATTTTTTTGTTTCGTTTTTAACGCCCCAGTCCATGCCTAAAAGAATCTCGTCCATTGGAGAGTGAAAAACTTTGAACCGCCAAGTGAAGAGGGATCTGGTTTGGAACAAGGCAACTACTATTTTTATATATACAGGGTTTTCGAAATATGGAAGTCTGGATGTTACTCAAAACATTGTAAAATATTTAGCCAGAATTTAAGAAATTCAGGGTGTGTATCACTTCACAATAGTACTTGAAAATGAAAGAGAAGTAAGTAAATGTGCACACAGCCTCACAGTTCTGTTGAGCTCGCTATGTCACTTACTCTGCACTTTCAATTCAAGTATGCAGAATTTTATACTTTCTCACAGGGAGCGAAAAGAGGCCAGGCGGAAGAGCAAGAACCGACAATAAAAGTATTTGATCAAATGCAGACTAACGCATTTCAACGTATGAGATATTATAGCAGAAGATTTGCTGTTTTTTTAATTATGTAGAGTGAGCAGTACTTAGGGGAGTTCTTGGTTGCAATGTGTGTGTTTTATTTCTACCTTTTTCGAAACTGTACTCAATTTAGCTCGTGCTAGGACTGCGCTCAGATGCGAGCAGAACGGCATGGGCGCCGTTCTTTTCTTTTTATGTGACCTTCATTTTTGTCCGAATTTAAGAAAAACAAAGATTTATGGACAAATTAATAAAACTAATCAACATGAAGCTTCATGAAAATCCGTCAAGGGATTTTCGATTTGTTGTACAACGGACAGTTACAAAGACATGTAGTAGCCAATCGGATCTTCTTTACAACTTCCGTTACGAATGCTAAAGGGTATCGATAACTCGAAATTATTCTTTCCTTGAGGCATTTCTTTTCTGTGACTAAAACTTGGGTGTATGAGAGCATTCTGCCCTTTATACTAGAGGTAAGTTAAATGAATAGATCATTACATGAAAACAAAATTCTGTGCAAAGAATTTAAAAGAACAATTTTATTTGAATTGATTCAACCTCCATGAACCTCCATGAACCTCGTATCAGTAACGTGAAATCACATAAAAATTAGTAGAAAGATAAGTAAATAATAAACAGATGACAATAAAATAATCTTAAACGTTGTCTGAAATAGATTTGTTATGCAAAATGTTTGAGAGTTTTCTTACTTTCTTCGTCATATGACTGAATACCATAACAAAAACAATCCCTGTTTGTTTCATTTTGTTGTATTGTCATTAATTTTAGGGTAGTGGTAACGGTCGTGCTCAAATCTAAAACTCTGTAAACAATACTATATATCAACCACAACATTTGTTGATAAAGAAATAAATTTCATTTAATGCGCAGTCAGCAACAGGGATAATGATAAACAACAACAATAACAACAGAATCGTTAGGAGGTTTTGTCTTCCGCCTTGGTGTAATTCAGGTCTTTGCTCTTGCCGGATGCTGCGTGGCATAGGTTGCTAGTTGGTTACCGACGTTTCGGGACAATATCATTCCCATCTTCACAGGAAAGGCAGTTCGAGAAGAATGGACTGCTCGAAACATCTGCAAGTAGTTGCCATTCTTCGCTCGCAGCATCCAAGAAGAGCGAAGAAATTAACAGAAACTTTTTTTAGTTTTGTTATCTTCTCCTCAAGAGCAGAAAATAGTAGAAAGTAGCAGATATCTCAGTTTTATTTAAAGACACTGGCTGTCGGCAAATTAAGTTAAAGTTCTTATGGTTCAGCTTCTAAAAACCATAAAGTAAAAATAAGAATAACACAAAAATATAATTTTACTTATTGTAATCTGTGAGGAATTATCATGCTTTAGAGAGACAGAGGGAGGAGAACGACTTAGATATTCTCGAAGACAGGAAATTACTATGGAGTCTTAAGACATATATAAGAGGATAATATTAAAATTTATCTTAAAGAAATAATAAGTAAGACTGTGAATTGGACTCTCATCTTGCTCAAAAAATGATCCAGTGGCGACTATCTGGAAAAGGAAATAAACTGTAGTGTTTCGTAAGAGAGAAAAACACGTTTGTCTGGCAGAGGATCTACTAACTTCTCAAAGCGATTTCGATGGGACTCGTTTGGCGGAGGGACAGTCCTTCGTATCTAACACATAGACAGGGCAATATCTAAGCCCCTAGCGAGCATAATACTACCAGTCCAAGAACACGTAATGCTCAGATCGATGTGAAACTACAGAAAGTGTAACATAAATTTACTTAATTTAAAGTAGAACAATTTAAAAAAATGGACGGATATTTAATACAAATTTTATCCTCAGCATGAGAGGAGTTCGTAAAATATTGCTAGAAATTCCTTGCTGCTGAAGGAGAGAAAGAAATGTTTCGTTTCTTTGTCGATCTGTTCAGCTAAATGCAGAAGGAAAATTCTAAAACACAAAGTTAACAAGAAGTTAAATATTACATATATTGTTCATCTTTTCAGGTTTTCTAAAGATCAGTTATACAGGTACGGGAAAGGCGAAATTGTCATTATTAACTGCACGCAGACATATGAGGCAGTGGAAGCATGGCTCCACTCATTCTTCACATCGACGCTAGATTGAAGTGGTCAACTTCACACAACTGTCGCTTTACCCCTGGAAAAAATCTCCAGACGCTCACTTAATTTGATCTAAATTATATTTAAAATTTCTCTTCCTAGTCCACAGAGAACCCACATTTAACTATCAAGATATTCGTTTATTGCTATTTAGGTAAATAATATGTTATGAGAATTACACAAACTAGATAGATAATCTCGGTAGGAAAACCAGAGAACATATTAAAAGCTTTGGTGCTTATAGCCAGTCACTGCTAATTATATATATATATATATAGTTATTTGCAATGTCAAATAAATTATAACCTATCTAATTATTTGAAAATAATATTAAATTCCAAGATATTTTAGCTATAATAAAATAAATGATAGTAAGAGAGATGACAGAAAATAAGCGATAAGAACTTAAGTAACATATATCTTTGTGATTACTGATACTGCAGAACCAAATATCTAGGATGTTTCCTGTGGACTAATTACATACGAATTGATTTAATATAATTTTATTGGAAATAGAAACTTAGGAATACCGAAGAAACAATGGCCGGATCAGGTTCGAACCAGAATTCATAAGTCTGGATTACCTAATCTGTGCTGATAATGATAATAGAGATAATGATGACAACGACAGTGAACAGTTCCATGCTACACTCAACAAAATTTCAAAAAATGTTTGTTGCCTTCTTCGGGACCCAATTAAGACGCTATATATATATATATATATATATATATATATCTGTAAATGCACAACTGTCGGACAAATGACACGTGTGACTGATATTGTAAAGCTCATTAAGAATATGATGCAACTGGAAGCACACCAATTGAGTTCTTTTTTAATCTTGGCTACCAATAACAGCTTTACAGAGGAAGGTTAAAGTTTGAAGATAAGGACATCACTGAAGACATTTGTTTACAGCCTCAAAGATTCGTGATTTAATAGGCTTTTCAAATTACCAACTTAATGCACAATTCTTTTATTTTTTAACATTGTGTATGTTACACTACTCTCCTCAACATATTTCGAGCAACACGATTGCTACAGGTTTTAGAAAAATTTAAAATGACATAAGTTCAACGAGAATAAATCAATATATAATACTTAAAATGACTGCAGTGTGGCAAAGAACTCATATATATGAGTGCCATGGTATAAGAACTGAGTCAATTTTTTTGAAGTGTTATTTTGATATGCTTGCTGCCTGATGTTGTACGGGAAATTCCTGCATTTATATGGAAATGTACAACAACTGAGTATATTAAACTATTTCTTTTCTCTAATTTCCATATATCGAAGTATTAATTATAGAAGTATTAAAATATTCGAAGAGCAGTAACATACATATTTTAATGCGCATATGTTATTGTCAGGCAATTTATCGTGCGTAACGCAAGAATTATTTGGAATTGATCCTTCTGCCGACTAGTTGCAAAGAATATCTTCTAAAATATATTCGGTGAAGGATTCAGAAACCTTGAATAAACTGTTTAATTACACCAAACAAGTAAATTTTGAAACCGAAGTAAAAATTCAGGCTATAAAGTGTCAATTATATTTCGTTGGTGCATAATTTGAAAGACATACATTTCCTCAAATGGGTCGGAAACTGAATAGCTTCAGAATACAAAACTTTGTTTTAACCTACAGTTATTGTGCATTTTAATTATTATTTTTTGTATTCGGAATTTTTCTGAAATACCAATGTATAAAAATACTCAGACCATTGTTTAAGTCGAGTGGTGGCATTGTTTAACCGAAGTTACCACGCTGTCAATACTTCATGCCAGGAGACAATGCTTGCGATTGCGCATAAGAAGTGAAGGCGAGGGGAGAACAGTGCTGTGGTATGGGTATCTAAACCTGCGGGCAATATGTACTTGAAAGTGCAGAATTACAAGTACAGGACATGCTGCACACAGAGCCAAGCAAGGAAAAGACCTGTGTCACATCGCTGTTCATCTTTCCACCAAGTGGCTTCATCCATCTACTCACACGTACACCCAACAATACGAATATAATTCCTGAATATATATTCTTTATACTAATATTGCCTTAGTCTGTTAAGGGCACAGCCATTAAGAGCAGGCAGTTCCGTCCATATCTGAGTGACGTAAGGTGACACGATCTGAGGAATTTCCATTCCTGTCGTGCAATTTGGTTAGTCTGGAGTCCTAGAAAGAGATTTTAGAAGAAAGGGACGTCATAGAACTACAGTGTGGAAACATGGAGTGGTTTAATTTAGCGACGATGAAATCTCTTAATCTATTTAGTACAAACAGCTGAAGCAACTGTGTCCACAGCACTCAGGCATTACAGCAAAATAAACATATTATTACCTCTTTACCAGACCAAGGATCTTAGATGGTTTTAGTCTTCTTAATGCAGTAATTAAGTGTATGGAGGACAGCAATTATTTATAAGGTGAATGTATCTCATCTAGCCAACAAACTGAGAGTGTTTTACGTAAGCCAAACATGTTCACAAGATTTCGCCAATTCAGAGGCCTTGTTTAATACTTTGCCAAATATTAACTCTTTACAACGACAGGTAAGCCCCTTGTTTACCCCTCAATCTATAGAATCATACATGTCAGCTGTCAGTGATTATTAATGTGTTTGTAACTTTCTGGTCTATTAGCAGAAGAACAATTTGCGCCTACTGAATATCGGACAGCGATAGAATAAAGCTCCAAATGAGAAACTACCGGCCATTCATTTGTCATGCTTAACAGATCAATGAGATAAGGACCATTACTTAATGCAGTGATTTAGGAAAGTTTACACTACGATTCTTTAATTACTTGTGTATTGAAATACTTAAATACGAGGGTTGGAACTTTAATGGTGGCAACTATTTGTTTACAACTGATACAAAATAGATATACTCGTATGTTTCGAAGTTTTACTGTCCTTCAGTTTAGTCACCAGCATTGTGTACAACCCGTTGCCAGCGATGTGGAAGTCGTAGGATACCTTTAGCAGCGCCTG
>JGI20166J26741_11548363_pt1 | contig 12187 bp, 7 predicted proteins | sample TergutCu122P5_FD_26741 | JGI IMG/M metagenome (IMG submission 26741) | reverse complement strand
TAATCCGGTTATATTCACCCAGAGGAAAAACCGGCTGCGTTTGTAGGAATTAAAGATGTTCATAATTTTAATAATAATTGAATAACTGAATAACTGATTTTTTTATGTTACTGATCATATTACTACTAAAATCGTGCCAAACTCGCAAATGGTTAATAATAGGGATATTAAAAATTTGGTGTTTTGTAAAAGTGTAAAGAAACTTTACACTGACTGTAAAGTTTCTTTACACTAATTGTCGCTTAGGGATTCCTCCTTTTGCCTGATGCTTATTTTGCCTGCGTCAATAACCAGGCATCTGAATACGCAGGGTAATCTTTTTTGAATTGTATGAGAAACTTTTCGGCTTCAGCCTTGTCTTCAAAGAAATTGGAATAAATCCGATGCCTTCCGTTTGAACTGATAATATCGGCATCTTTAAACCCCTTGGATTGGAGTTCAGCTAATTTTTTTTTCGCTGTATAGATGTCCAGCGAACTGTTGATGATAATATAATAATAAGGAGTAATCGTTTTTACAGATGTAGAAACAGGAGCCGTCTTTTGGGGTTCTGCTTTCGTTTCAGGAGGCGAGGATATTGGTTCTGCAGACGCTGCCATAGGCTCTACCGGAGTTTGAATTGCAATCGTATCTGATATATTTGTTTTTTCGTCGATAGAATCCAGTGTTGAAGGTTGAATAAGAATTGCCGGCTTTGCCTGATGCAGAAAGAAATTAGCGTCGTTTTGCTTATACAGAACGATAAGCAGCGCTATTAAAGCAGCAATTAGAGTTGCGGTAAAAATAATGATCTTCCACTTATTTGGAAAGCCAATTTTAACTTTGTTTTTCTTAACCTTTTTTTTCGGCTGAGTTTCATTAAACTGAATATCTTTGATAGAAGGCATTGAAAAACTGGTTAACCCATAATTCAAAGCGTTGCAACTCAAATGCATTTCCGGTTGAAATAATTTTTTGTTATTACTCGAAAACAAACTTCCAACCAAAGGAATATATACCCCTTTCCCTTCTTCCAACGAATGTAATAGTTGTGTTACGTACTGGACTATCATCTGATTCGCTTTTTCAACAGAACATTTTTCCCGCTTCGCAATGGAATTGGCTAATAAACCATCGTTTCGTTCTATTTCAGAAGAAAATCTTAATGTATTTTGCGGAGGAGAAAAAATTCCCCACCGACTTGTTCTTTCATTGTTTGAGGGAGAAACTATGAATGCTCCCAAGCCCGGAACAGCTACATATTTATACCGCGTGAGTAGATAAGCTATATGAAAAGGAATGTTATACATGATGCAATCTTACATAATTCTGTCTGAGATTTTTTTTCTATCAAAAATATATTCGGGTACAAAATTAGAAATTTTTCTTATACTATCACCTGTTTTATGGATTTTTTTTATTTATTAATTCATCTTAATCTCTTTTGCAAATTTATATCATTTTACCGTTATCTCAGCATTGCCTCGATAATGGATTAGTTTCCCATCTTCGCTAACCCCTTCGATGATGACGGAATAAGTAGCTGGATCGTCAGCCGTATAAAAATCCAAATGGGCTTTGCCTTCATCATCTGTCAGAACATTTGGCTTCCAATAGATGGTCGTTCTTAAATCAGGCTTCGAATTGTTGATACTCTCTTGTGTATCATACTTGGGAGAATAAAATTCAACCGGCGACTGATAGCCCAGCGGAGTCAGTTGTTTGATGTTGAAAGTCGGGAGAGCGCTATGCCATTCGCCTCTTTTCGTATAAATGACAATAATGCCGTTCGCCCCCCGCATACCATATAGCGCTGTGTTGGAAATATTTTTAAGCACGTCTATCTTTCCAATATCATTAATACTAAGCATATTGAGATTATCAATAGTCTCTTGATCACTTGTTGCCATAAGCGGCATATCGTCTATTACAATTAGAGGAGGTCCACCGGCGCCTCGTATCCGAATGCTGTTGCCGCTAACCATAACTCCGGGAACACGATAAAGTAAATCTTTAGCATAAATAACGCCGGATTTCTCAATTGTTTCTGAAGAAAAAGAATAGTCCGGATCGGAATAATAAACAGATTTATATTGATCTTTTTCTTTGTCATTATGGATTCCCTTTATCTGAACCTCAGGCAGATGAACTGTTCTGATTCCATTCTCGTAAGTGTAGTATAAATCGGCTTTGGCTACATAATTGGTGAGAACTGAATCTTTATTTTCTTCCTTACTGATACTGATAACAGGTTCAGTCCACGCCGTATGTATTTCCGGAAAAGTATCTTCATCCACATATAAATCGATCATTTGCTTGCCTTTCCCTTTACTGTTCAAAGCCTGGATAACATATTTTGTGCTGTCGGGAAATTCAAAATTATCAAACAGATAGCGTCCATTTTCGTCTGTTTTTACCATATCGAAGAAACCATACGCCAATGATATTAATGACATGTTGAAATTCTTTGCCGGTTTTGGAATCAAACCGCTTTTTACGGTTCCGGAAATTTTCTGACTTGCTTCGAATGGAATTTTTGGATAGCTTAGTTTTCCTCGAATCACATCAGGAATGGCATAGCGAGTCCATCCGTTGATTTTCATCAGTAAATCTGCTGCCAGTTCAGCGTTTTTATTTCCTTTTTGTAAATAATACTCCGGATTTTCGACTGGTCCTCTTAATTCCGAACGCAATAGAATATCCGACAGGATACCGGCGGTTGTATCCGCAATTACTTCTTTATCGTTGGTTATGGCAATTGAAAAATTTCCTTTCAAAGGAAACAGCATTTCGTCTTTCAATTGAACTTCGGATTCAACCTGTTCTCTTTTCCGGTAAATATTTTTTTGCGTCTTATATTTAGCAAGCCCATTGTCGTTATTCAGAACGAAAAGCAAGCGTTCGCTTAATACTTGCAAATCTTTAGTTAACAATAAAATATGGCTAATTCCAGAAGAAAATACCGATTTATCGAATGCAATAAATTCTTTTGAGGCATCCCAAGGTTCGGAATAAGCGATTAATCCATTGGAATGAATTATCAAATAAAGCTCAGGACAGGGCGCCGAAACGTTCCTGTTGACCGAAATCAATAGCTTATCACCTCTGGAGAGTACTTTTAGCGCAAGCGCATTTGTTTGAATTTCCGGCAAATCGAACCGGAGCGTACGATCGCCATAGCGGCAAACAGCCTGATAATGTTCACCCGCCAGCGGATTGATAAAAAACTCTCCCATTCCGTCGTAAACGGTTTTTATTTCAGCTACAATATTCCCTTTGGAATCGGTTATTTCGCCGGTTATATTCAGCCCTGTACCATCGGTATTGGTTGCTTTGAATGTCACATTCGATGTTTGCTCGGCAATCAGATGCCCGCCTTCTGGATAGAATGAAACGTCAAAATCGCCTTCCGGATAGGGAATTCGAAGATATTGTTTGAAAATGCGGCGATTTTCTCTTAATTCTACATATAAAACTCTGGTTGTCGCTTTGTCGGGAATATTCACTTTAAAGCGCATCCATCCTTCTTTGTCCGGTCTGGCGATAAATGATTGATTTTGATTCACCCTCAGAAGAATTGATTGTGGCTGAATAACATTTTGTGTTTTTGCATCCAGAAAACGCAGACTGGCATTTATTTTCCCACTTTCAGCAAATTGAAAATCAGTCTGAGTTTGTAATTCCAAACTTTGAGGGTCGATTATTTGAACGCGTTTTGAGAAAAATGAACTTTCATCCTGATTAGTCATATATTGGGTATAAGCCCTTATTTTATAGCTGCCTTGCGGCAGGTCTTCCGGCAGGAGAATCGCTCCATAATATAAACCGGTCGAATCGGATCGTATTTTCAATCGTTGTGCGATGGTATCTGCCGGATTGATTAATTCAACATAAATATAACGATCTGGAGCAATCTGTTTATTGGAAAAAGCGTTTAGCAGAAAAGCCCTGAAAAATATTTTTTCTCCGGTAATGTAGTAGGGCTTATCTGTATGCAGATAGATTTTTTCTTGGGGAAAGACTAAAAGCTGTCTGGTGAAGTTATTCGCAACGCTATCTAATACAGCGTCTTTCTTTTGTCCGTACAAGATGGCAATACAGCCGGACAATAACAATATCGATACAATTTTTTTCATAATGTTTACCTTTATTTTTTACCCCTAAATCCCCTAAAGGGGACTTTTTCTCCCCCTTCAGGGGGCAGGGGGTATTTTTTCACCTGTTTTTATACCATTTCTGCAATACAAAAAACGCCTGTTTCCGATCGCCCCTGTCGGAAATCAGCCCTTTTCGATTAAACCCATCCTGTATTTGTGGCAGAAGACGCCGGGAGGAGCGAAAATCTTTCAATATCCACGGCGACATGCCTGCAATGGGCGGCATACGTTCGTCAATCATTTTTAATGTTTTACGATACAGTTCCGCTTGATATTCTTCCGTCCAGATATTACTTCCATGCAAGCCATATACGGCTTCTCCGCCAAATTCGGTGATTATAAATGGTTTGTCATAGTCGATTTCCCATCGCACGCGGTCAATTTTTTCAATCCTTCCGTCGTACCAGCCCACATATTGATTAAAGCTGATAACATCAACATATTGGCTCATGTCGTCTTTAACGGATAATACTGTCGGCGATTTATCCTGACGTTCCATTGCCATGCTTATCAGGCGGCTGTCGTCTTTTTCGCGGGCGGCAATTGCCAGAGACGACAGAAAATGATTGCGCGCCTCGCTGTGGGGCGTTTCGTTAGCAATTGACCAAATAATAATGTTGGCGCGGTTTTGATCTCTTTCAATCATTTCATTCAGTTGATTCAATGCATTGGCATACGCTTCGGGTTTTTCCCATTGAATAGTCCAATAGACGGGAATTTCGCTCCAAACCATTATTCCCATTTTTTCCGCTTCGCGCACCATCTGTTCATTATGAGGATAATGTGCCAGCCGGACGAAATTGCATCCCAATTCTTTTGCCCAATTCAAGAGTATCCTGTCTTCTTCTGCAGAATAAATACGTCCGTTGCGAAAAGCCGCCTCTTCGTGGATGCAGATTCCTTTAAGAAATACAGGCGTTCCGTTTAATAAAATCTCATGTCCTCGGGTAGTAATTTGTTTAAACCCGATTTGGTCGTTCACTTTGTCTGTTGACGTACTGATACTAATATCATACAATTTCGGATTTGACGGCGACCACAACGCCGGCGTCGTTTTTTCTTCAAGCGAAGCTATGCCGTCGGCATTGGTTTCTATTGATTTTTTTAGTTTTAATTCCGGTATTTCGATGGTGATTTTAACGCCTGCTTTTTTGTTATTCAGTTTTACTTGAGCCTGAATAACATTCATAGAACCTTTTTGCAATTGAAACTTGTAGGTTTGAATGAAATCCTGCGGCGCTTCGACGAGCAGCACATCACGGGTGATTCCTCCGTAGTTGAACCAGTCGAAATTATTGGTAGGCACTGCATCAACGCCGCGTTTGTTATCCACTTTGAGGACAAGCGTATTTTCACCGGCGATTATTTTATCGGTCGCATCGAAATTAAACGGGGTGTAACCGCCAATATGATCTCCAACCTTTTTCCCGTTTAGATAAACTTTGGCATCATAGTTGACAGCGCCGAAATAAAGATATACCTTTTTATCCGACGGTTGATAGTTGAATTTGTGACGAAACCATACGGTTCCTTCATAGTAAAAAAGTTCAGGGTTTTGCGTATTCCAGTCGCCCGGAATACCCATCACAGGAGATGAATCAAAATCATATTCTTTGAATTTCTGTATGTTATCGACTGTTATATCTTTGAAAAACCCGTTTTCATCAGGTTGTCGGCGATAATCATAATAACCTGTTTCCAATGGGTCTATCAGATAGTTCCAATAACCATTAAGGCGTTGTATATTACGTTGATATATGTTTTGAATCAATGGTTCGCCAATGGTTTGGCTGAATAGAATTTGTGCCGGAAGCAACAAAAGCAGGGATAAAAACTTGGTTCGCATATTAATATTGTGTAGTGATAATTTTTTTGCAGTTAATAAAAATTAAGAGAGGACGCCAAAAGTACTCTCATACTTTTGTTGCGTCCTCTCTATAACTTCAGTTACGCTGGTTTATTCTGATACCAGAATTGCAACGCGGTTCTTAACATTTTCAGCAAATGGCTGTACAGTATCTCCCTTCCAGTCGGTTACTATACGGTTTTTGTTGATTTTGTACTTGTCAACCAATGCTTTCGCAACGGCTCTTGCACGTTGTTCAGAGAGATTCAAGTTGAGCTGACGACTACCCGTTCCCTTGTCGGCGTATCCAGTCACAGTAACCTTTGTATTCGGATTTGCATTCAAGAAATCAGCGATCTTGGCAATATTAGCCTGTTGTGCTGCTGCAATGACAGATTTTCCGATTGTAAAGAATACATTGGTAGTGAGCGGTTCAACCTTTTTAACTTCTTTCACTGGCGCTGGAGCCGGTTGAGGAGTCGGTTTTACAGGTTCCGGCTTCGGTTCCGGTTTCGGAGCAGGAGCAGGAGCAGGAGCAGGAGCAGGTTGAACTGGAGGAGGAGCAATTACCTCTTTCGGTTTGCTGCCGCCAAAGTTCATAACAAGTCCAATAGCGCCGGATGCGATACCATTGAATTTCTTCAATCCGCTTCCTTTAGGATTGTAATAGTAATCAAACTTTTGATTAACTACATCCAGATTCAAATCTACAAAAAGCGCAAGACTCTTTGTCAATTTGAATGTGTTTAACAATCCGCCGCCAAACACGATGGAACCTGCATCAGCATTACTAGCCCTGTTTTCTTGCTTAAATGTATTATTACCAAGAATAGTTCTAGAAAAAACATGCCCGTAACCAACGCCTACGTGTGGAATTAAGTTGTAAAACTGATCTTCCGAAAAAGTACGGAAAAGATTTGTGAGATTAAGCATAAGATCCACACGGCCTAAACCGTATGTCTGATGCACCATTCCCTCCGTTTTACCGACAAGATAGGTAGGGTGCAATTGCCCACCTTCCAAAAAGAGACGAGCCCCTAATACAGGGCTGAACCATTTACCACCGAACAATTCGCCCCCTAAGGAGGTTCCTTTCAATATCGTGTGGTTGTTAAGATACAAGTTTCCCTTTGCTCCGATACCAACAAAGTAACCATTGCTAGTTTCTTGCGCAGTAACAGATAAAAGATAAACCAAACTGAAAATTAAAAATAAACCAATTCTCTTCATAAACTTCATCAAATTATAATTAAACATATTAAATAGTTCTTATGAAAAATTTTTGTCACAAAGGTAATGAAAATTCTTAAACAAAAAAATTTTGACATGTTTTTTCGCTTTTTTTTTTACTATCACTCATAAAAAATTTTATCGACATGCTCCGACATCATAAAAAGCAAAACTTACGAGGCTATAAATCTTCATGTTTACCGGCTTTTATAAGTTTTTACAATTTCAAACTTAGCTGAATGCGTTTTCTCTCCGAATCAATGCCGAGAACTTTTACCTTTACATGTTGATGAATTGAAACTACTTCGCTCGGGTCCGAAACATAGCGATCGGCTAAATTGGAAATATGTATCAATCCTTTTTCTTTAATACCAATATCGACAAAACAGCCGAAATGGGTGATATTGCTGATGATACCCGGAAGAATCTGCCCTTCGTGCAAATCAGCAAGGGTTCTCACATTCGGGTCAAATTCAAATATCTGAATGGCTGCACGCGGGTCGCGACCAGGCTTGTCCAATTCCTGCATAATATCCTTGAGTGTTGGCATTCCGGTTTTTTCCGAAAGATAGCGATTCAGTTGAATGGTATTCCGGACGGCTTTTTCCCGAATCAAATCGGGAATGCTGCAATGTAAATCATTCGCCATTGCTTCTACAACCGGATAACTTTCGGGATGAACTGCTGTATTGTCTAAGGGATTTTCTGCATCAGGGATGCGGAGGAAACCGGCGGCTTGTTCATACGCTTTCTCGCCCAGGCGGGATACATTTAATAATTCTATCCGCGATTTGAATGGACCGTTTTTTGTGCGGTAGTCCACGATGTTTTTCGCCAGTGTAGGACCTAAACCGGATACGTATGTCAACAGGTGTTTACTGGCAGTATTCAGATTCACACCCACTTGATTGACGCAATTTTCGACCGTTTGATCCAGTGATTTTCTTAATTCGCTTTGATTCACATCGTGTTGATATTGTCCTACGCCAATGGATTTCGGATCGATTTTCACCAATTCGGCTAAAGGATCTATTAATCGCCTGCCAATGCTGACCGCTCCTCGAACCGTCACGTCGTATTCAGGAAATTCTTCCCGTGCAATGGGAGATGCCGAATAAACCGATGCGCCGTCTTCGCTGACGGAGAAGACCTGCAATTTCCGGTCGTAGCGCAAGCCGGTGATGAATTGTTCTGTTTCTCTGCCGGCAGTTCCGTTGCCTATGGCAATCGCTTCGATGAGGTATGCGTTTACTAAAGACGTGATTTTAAGGCTCGCTTTGAATTGTTCGTTATGAGGAGGATGTGGATAAATGGTTTCGTTGTGTAACAAATTACCCTGTGCGTCAAGGCACACCACTTTACAACCGGTACGAAATCCGGGGTCGATTCCAAGCACGCGCTTTTGACCCAGCGGCGGCGCCAAAAGCAATTGCCGCAAATTTTCAGCGAAAACACGAATGGCTTCCATGTCGGCTTTTTCTTTGGAAAGCGTTGCAAATTCCGTTTCAATTGCCGGCTTCAGCAAACGTTTATAACTGTCTTTCACTGCGATAGCCACTTGTTCCGATGAAGGAGTATTTCCTTTTACGAATCGCCGGTTCAGCGTTTCCATGCACTGTTCGTCATCCGGCGAAATGCTCACCCGCAGGAACCCTTCCGCCTCTCCTCTTCTCATGGCTAACAGCCGGTGGGAAGAACAGCGGGACAAAGGTTCTTTGAAGTCGAAATAATCTCTGAATTTTGCGCCTTCTTCTTCTTTTCCTTTGACAAGTTTGGAAGAGATTACCGCTTCTTTGCGGAAAATATTTCGGATGTTGTTTCTCGCGAGTTCGTTTTCGTTGACCCTTTCGGCTATGATGTCTCGAACGCCTTGCAAGGCTTCTTCGGCATCTTTTATATCCTTATTGACAAATTGCTCGGCTTTACCATATATATCCCTTTCATTTTGCGCCATCAAAATTTCTGCTAAAGGTTCTAATCCTTTTTTACGTGCAATTTCAGCTCTGGTTTGTTTTTTGGGTTTAAAGGGAAGATAAATGTCTTCCAATTCCGTACTGTCCCAAGTATTTTCAATACGCGCTTTCAATTCTGGCGTTAATTTTCCCTGTTCTTCAATGGAGTTGAGAATCGTGTCTTTCCTCGCGCTTAATTCCTGCAATTTAGCGTAGAGCTGTTTGATTTCTCCAATTTGAATTTCGTCTAATCCGCCGGTGTGTTCTTTTCTGTAGCGGCTAATGAAGGGGATAGTCGCGCCTTCATCCAATAAATCAATTGTCTTAGCGACTGCTCTTTCCGTAATAGAAAGAGATTTTGATATTAATGAAGCATACATAGTTTTATTTTATTTTTTACCATCAATTCTTTATTTCTACTTTTCCGATTTTACCATCAAAGAATCTATATGTTTGTCTAAAGCGCTTAACTTGCCTTCGATTTCGTCTATATCCTTCTGTTTATCATCTTTCAATGAATTTTGGTAATTGAAGAGGCAAAGGCGATATTGTCTGTAATAAACAACTGCCAGAGAATAATTCATTAATTCGTTTTCATACAGGTTAGCAATAGCGTATGACAACTCCATATTACTATTATTATCGGAAGCATATCTTGAAGCTATTTCAAAAGCGCTTAAAGCATTTCTAAACTCTCCATTCTTTTCAGATGCCATTGCCAGCTCTTTATAAACAGTATATAATAAGGTGTTGGAAGGAGTTATTTTTTCAGCCATTTTCAGGAAACAATCGACAGCATCCTGATAATATCCAAGTTTGTAATTCACTTTTCCCAATATATAAAGGACATTGTTATTCGTTGTATCCTGCAAAAAAGCTTGTTGAAGCAGCGGACGCGCTAAGGAATCTTTGTCGGTCAAATAGTAGGAGAATCCAAGGCTTCGATTAACTATCAACGAACTGTCGCCTTGCTGTAAACACCTTTTAAACCGACAGATAGCTATGTCATAATAATTCAGATTGTAACAGGCAAAAGCATTTAGCGCATTCATCGTTAAGTTGCTCGAATCGTTTTTAATAAACTTTTCAGAATAATCGTAGGCAGACACATAATCTTCTTTTTTCAAATAAATTTTTACCAGACTGTTTGCCGAAAACACATCCCGTGCATCCAATTCCCAAGCTTTAGCATAATAATCTTTTGCTTTATCGGGTTGATTCAGTTTTTCATAGCACATAGCCATACATCTTGCAACATAGTTGGCGTTGTAGGTAGAATCAATTCGGCTATAAGCATCCAAAGAAAGGGCGTATTTTTCGGAGCGATAGAGTAAATCCGCTTTTCGCACTTCAAAATAGGTATTAGTAGAATCTATCCGAAGCAGTTGATTGTAGCAGTCGATACTTTTAGGGTATTGAGCAATTGCTTCGTAGCATATTGCCAATTGAAGTTTGACCGGAACATCATCGGGGTATTCTGCCGACAAAGTATTTAACATATCGATTGCGCTTGAATAATCATTCATAAATCTGAAACATAAAGATTTTTGATATAACAATTCTTTGGTGAGTTCCAAACGGTCGATGTATTCAACAGCTTCTTTGTATTGGGCATTCTTTATATAAGTTTGAAGCGTGTCGCTTTCAGTTTGTTCAGGCTGTACCCTATCTTGTGCCCTAACGAAGGGAGTACATAAAACGAACAAAATGAAAATTGAAATTGATTTTGTCAGTAGATAATCCATAATTCAGTGCATTTCGCTTGTTCTTTTACAAAATTAAGTGATTTACGTAATACATACAAATATTTTGTGAATATTTTTTAACTGAAACTTCGATAAATCTCAATCAAAGGAACGTTTTTCTCTTTTGCCAAACGACAGGCATCGTCGTATTCAAGCGCAAGACGAGTTGCAGAATCGAAAGAAACCTTTTTTGCCTGCACTTCGCCATAAGGCGTTGTTACTTTTACGATTTCCCGCGGCAGGCAAGTCCGGCAGGCTTGGTATTTCCTTAAGCCGATGGTAGAAGTCTCCGTAAACAGGATTCGCTCCATCAGAGGCGTTTGAGATTCATCGCAAAGAACGGTTAATTGCGTTGCGGGGCGATGCTTCTTCATAAAAATTGGCGTGAAGAAAACATCTTTAGCGCCGGCGTCGAAAAGTTTTTCCATGACATACCCCAATATTTCGGGCGTAGTATCGTCGATGTTGGTTTCGATAACAGTAATAGAATTTGAATGAAGCGCTTCGGATGTTTCGCCCCAAACAACCCTTAATACATTGGGTATGGAAAAATCTTTCTTTCCCGCTCCGTAACCGACTTTATTGATTTTCATTTCGGGCATTGTTCCGAAACTTTCCGCTGTTTCCAAAATAATTGCGGCGCCGGTGGGCGTTATCAATTCCCCTTCAATGTCTGCTTGGCGAAAATTCACTCCGCGAGCGGCAAGCATTTCAACAACGGCGGGAACCGGAACAGGAATCGTCCCGTGCTGGCATTTAGTAAAGCCATAACCATCGCGCAATACGGAAGAATAAATCCGGTCGGGCGATAAAATATCAAGACACACTGCTGCTCCTACAATATCGATAATCGAATCGACTGCACCCACTTCGTGAAAATGCACCTTGTCGGGAGTTGTTCCGTGAATTTTAGCTTCGGCAACTGCTAAACGCATAAAGATACGTTTTGCTAAGTCTTTGGCTTTTTCGGAAATTGAACTGTCGTCAATCAGCGAAGCAATATCAGCCATTGTTCTATGCTCATGCGAATGTTCTTCATGCGAATGATGGTGATGCGAATGCGTATGTTCGTCTAAAATAACATCTATTTGCTTAGCGCCGATACCATGTTTGGCGACTTGGGATAATTCGATTTTCCATCCGGGCAGGTTTAACTTTTGCAGTTCGTGAATCAGCAAATCTTTGTCAACACCTAAATCTATTAAAGCAGCCAAAGTCATGTCGCCGCTGATGCCGGAAATGCAATCAAAATAAAGGATTTTCATTTATGTAGTTTAT
>JGI20166J26741_11548252_pt1 | contig 12187 bp, 6 predicted proteins | sample TergutCu122P5_FD_26741 | JGI IMG/M metagenome (IMG submission 26741) | reverse complement strand
CCTGTGAAAGGCAGAGACTTTGATTATTCCGAACCAGTGACTGAGTTATTGAATTCTGAAGTATATGAAAATGCTTTGTTAAGTTTCTTGAATATTATAACACTGTAATAAATTAGCGACAGAATTTGTTCTTTGTTTAGGCTATTTTGTTTATTTAAGCGTCGTACAATTTTTTTTATTCAAGTCTTTTGATACACTACATTGTCATAGACAACTCATCCATCTTTTTCGTCATATATCTCTGAGCTGATATCACTCATAACACTTTAGGATCTTATCAGAAATTAAGCTCCATATATCAGCCCTCTTTCAAGCCGCACGCTGCTTCCAGTTTTTTAAAAAATTAGTATCCTGTAATTAACATGGAGTCTTGTGTGAGGCAATGTGATTTCTTCGGCTACTGCAACTAGGTCAGTTCTAGGTCATTAGCACAGGTCGAAAAGAGAATGAATTTTTAACTGAGTGTAAAGTTTATTTATATCAATATTGGAACCGTTATTCTGAATTTTGATCCACGAATATATATTAAAAATCAGAAAGAGCTGGCGTGACTAGATAGACATGTAATACTTAGACGAGCACAAGTGTGTTTTAACCTACCCAGAAAGCTGAAATTCATTTTAGATTCCGAGATTATTTTATTGATATTTCACAATTCCTTATCAATTTGCATGTTTCGTTTGTGTAGTTGCTCTGTAAACTACGTACAGATTGTAACTGAGAGTTTTGCAGTTGACCTCTTCTGTGGTTTACTCTGGGAAAACTTTGCGTCATTTGCTTGTGACGAGTAACGATGTATTCCAGATAAAGTACACTGGACTGAAGTGCAGTCTAGTTTTGAATGTCTAACATAATACGGTCTACAGTCACGTGTTCTGTGCGGTTAGCGCTCTGCTTAATGTTGGTCTAGGTTTGTTGCAAGCTAAACACCTAGCAAATGGCGACCTGTGGAAAGACGGTAATGCAGGATAGAGAGAAACAAATATTTTGACAGAAGCTCCCTCGTATGTGTTTTCTCAATGCCGTCGTAGATAGTGTTATCGGACTGCATCCAAGGTGTACAGGTCAACTGCATCACATTCCGCAAAAGACGGTACTTTTCCACTACAGACAAAACGTCCTACTACAGAGCAGCCGAACACCATGCAATGCAAGAGTCCAAACCCAAACAGAATGTGTCCACCCTACTGGAAAGCTTTACTCCAGCAGGGCTGAACAACGGTTGGAGTAAGAGTCTCAAGTCAATAATGTGTTTTATTAACAAATAAACACAACCATTCAGATCTAATATATTCGTTTTTTCCTCAACAATACTACACGTTTCGGCTATCTACATCAGACATCATCAGGCCTACGATATGATGGCTGATGTTGATTGCCGAATCATGTGGTATTGTTGAAGAAAAACCAATCTATTAGATTTGTATGATTGTGTTTATTGGTTAATACAGCACTTTAATGATAAGTATACACATGGTGATGATGTCACCTGAGGTCTCCAACGCTGTCTAGATATCTGCCTATCCTAGAATCTCTAGACCACCACCTTGACAGTGGTGACTAAATAGAGTTTTGCGACCTCACAGTGTTATGAAGACGCAGAAAATTCATTTGAATATGAGATAAGAAATTTACGCTGTGTGTTGTTCACGTGATGTACAGATTTTGGTGACCCTACCAATATTGCAGAAGGACAGTCACCTCCAACTGTAATAAACATGTTCATACTTTATCTTTACAATATGACTGTCAAATACTTTTCTCAGCGAAACTTTATATTCAAGAAGTGAGATAATGTGATGGTGTGAAGATACCGACGTACAGCACTTTCTGTTTGAAAGGTTGGTGAACTGAATGAGTGGCGAATTTGTCGGTGAATCTAGTATAACTCCGGTATACACTTAAACGGGAAAAATTACTTCTTTCTTCTATTCTAAGGTAGAAATCCCGTAAAAGTTTTCCATAAAATGGGTACCTTGTGTTACATACAAATTGTATGCGGTATTTGCTAAAATACTTAAAGCGGATATTCGGTGCTAACGCAGCTACTTGAAGTGTGTGTTGGAGGGAGACAGGGAAAGAAAGAACCGATGTGAAATATGTTCCACAGCATCCATTTAAATGTAAGTTCAAATTAACAAAGTTTAATGTGACCATCCCGTTGTGTGCCGTATTCCTGTATAACGCGACTAATTTTTTGTGCTCTTAAAGCTACATGTTTTGACCCACATGGCTCAGCTTCAGGCAAAATACGAGTACATGTAACACTATTGAATGGCAGATTACATTGTTTTCTGTGAATACTCAGATCTGAGTCAACAAATTATTACATTATGTGTTAAAATTCTTGTTACAGAAATAATTAAAAATAAGTGATGTTTTGTAGTGTCACCACCCGCTAAAGCTGAATTGGAAAACATGAAGTTGCCTGCTGTTATACCCCAAAGATGTAGCAAATTCGTTATCAGGCTGCAGGTATCTGTTCTTGTTGCTGCAAGTGTGACAGCCGACTGCATTGAGTCTGTTTGTTTTACTTAAATTATGTATTTGACTTATTTCCTTATTCCCTGCACTTTAATTAGATTATTGTGTTTCACAAGTTGTCATTTGCAAACGAAACTCATCTTGCATTACAGACACATGAAAATACGAAAAAATAAATATATTTTGTTTTAACTTGGGTCAAGTAATGTAGGACAGTTTTAAATGTCCATGCATAAAATGCATACATAAAACGCCGAAACGTCCGAACAAAGGCGTTATTATGAAACTGATTTTATTTTGAATTTCTTAGATTTACAGGGTGGTTCGAAGAGGTCGTGACCTCGACCGACTATAGCAGGCTTGCTTTTCCATATCCCTAAATTTGGAAGATCGCCACGCTTATTCCTCTTCTTCTTAGTTACGGCACTAAAACCTTCGACACAGAATCCAGCAAGATAAAACTAATTGTTAGCAGGAATCACGTGCAATGCTCCATGGGTACAATGATTAACTGGAGGTGGGATAAGAGAATCGGGGCCAGTAGCAAGCACAGCCCTTTTGAATTTTTAACTGCGTTGACCTCAGGAACAGCAGGCAGGGGGCTTCACGGGAGGTCGCCCTGGTGTAGGGTACGCACAGCAGCGACACTCACCAGCAAAGACAGGATCCACATTTTCCAGTTGGATGTTTAAATTTTCTTTATTATTTCATAATATCCTAATTTTATCAAGTCATTTTTGTGTAATGCCGACCAATTTTTTCAACCTATTTCTTAATGTCCCTATATTCTTCAAGTTTTTTACTCAGAATTCTGTTCTCATTAGAACCGGAGTGTATATCCTTCAATTTATTATGAGATAATAAATTGCACACATTTAAAAAAAACGTAACTATTGCACTCCCTTTTGTACCTCTATTATTTTGTGTTCACTTTTTGGGCGAAAAGTGACGGATTGTGAAGCAAATGTTACAACGGAAAGAATGTTACGTATTAGATCTATTTTTCCAAGAACTCTGAAAAATTCCTTTCTTATTGGAGGTCCTCCATATATTCGCATCTTGCGGTGCGAGACTTATTTTTCCGCACCGCGTTCGCAGAATTGCGAAGAGCAAACATCAGTTTCGTAATGTATGTCCGTCCGCCTCTGTCCCTGCTCCATATTCTCATGAACTAACTCGGCTTCAACAGAAAGGATTTTCTTGATATTTGAAATTGGATTTTTTTTTTAATTTGACAATGAATTTAGAATTTTATTAACACATGACAAGTATAATGGACAGATTTATGTGCGTGTTTGATAATATATCGCTCAGATCTTCTTAGAATGAGAAATATTTCAGATGAAGTTGTAGAGAAAATAAAAAGAAAAAACTCTTTTATTTTCAATATATTCACGAAACGTTTGATTTGTATGAGATAAGATGGAAAGATGTGGTATAGTCAGACAGTTCACAGATGAAAACATAGTACAGCACATACGCTTTATATACCGGATAAGTAAGGCGGAGAGAATCATATTTGATAATTATTAGCTTTTTCACAGCACCAGTTGTTATGCCCACACGTTTCACTATTTCGTTACATGTACTATACATAACGCAGGTCGTTATCGCTTTCTGCAACATACGCTTACGTTGTGCGATGGTGAATAAAAATATTTAGTTATGTAATGTTTCGTAGCTCACAAATGCATGTTGCTTACATTCTGTGGGGCAAGTGTTATTGATGTGCCAACAACACTGAGAATATTCAGTGGGCTTGATTTCAGGCACATCGCTGTTAACGGTGGACTGACTTTTATGTAACAATTTAGAATTTCATGAAGTGACGTTAGCTAAATTAAATGATACACTTATGGAAGATAAAAATGTTGAGAGACAGAAATGGATGAGTACGTATTGTTACTTTTTTAAATTCATTAATACATTTAAGTCCAAGAAACACACGTCTGTTTCACGTATACTCTATTAATAAAAGACTCTAAAGAAGACAGTCACTGTAATCTGTCTGAAGAAGCCAAATTATTCTCACCTGCTGTGACAGCCCATCTCCAAACCAGGAATATACGAATATGGCCAACATCATAAAAACATACACGACTGCAACCTGTAATACATCTGTGTGATCTCCCCAACTCTGCCAAATGAAGCACATTATCATTAGTGATTACAGCGTGACGTCTACTGTTTTTGAAAGTAATCGACAGTCTCATGCTGCTTCTAATTCCGTTGAAGGAGTCTTATAGCTTACAAAGGCAAATGCTTCACAGAACTTTATTGAAACTAATCACATTCTGTGTTATGTTTGGGAGATAAGAAAATAGACCTCGATTTTAAGAACGTGCCTGGCATCACGTCATGGCGCGTCCTCAGGTTGGAAGAAAGAACGGCTTCCAATATGGTGGGTAGCTGCGAATATTTTGAATAAGCATTCGCTATCATTTAACAAGGGGTAGTCCTCCAGCTTGGTGTTTGTGTGAGGTGCTAAGAACTGCTCACCGTGAAACTGACCTTGTTACGAAGCGTTACAATGGCTTCGGCCTTGTACTGATTTGGTACAAACTAAGCTATGGAAAAAGAACATGAAATTTGGTACGTGGAATGTGAGGAGCCAGTAAAATTCAGGGTCACTTACGAGAGTAACCGGATAATGAGCGATATAAAATTAGATATATTGGGTGTACTTGAGGTTGGTTGGGAAAAATGTGGCACAGTAAGAACAGGGGATTATATTTTTTCTCTGGAACAGGAAAAGAAAGTCATCAATTGGGTGCAGAACATTTGGTACAACATAGAATAGATAGGCAGTTAAGAGAGTAGTGTTTGTTAGTGGTAGGATACCATATATAGTTTGAAAGGTCGCTGGTATAATATCATTGTTTTGAATGAGCATGCAAGAACTGGGGAGAAAATTGGTGATTAAGGTGACAGTTTTTATGAAGAATTGGAACAATTTTTCTACCATTTTCCTAAATACTGTATGAAAATTCTCTTAGGATATTTAATGCAAAATTGGGAAAGAGGATATTTTCAAACCGAAAATTAGGAATGAGAATCTACATCAGGATAGTGATGATAATGGTGTTAAAATAGGATCCTTTGCCGCATAAGAATATCTAATTGTTATAATCACATTGTTCCGGCAATTAATTGTTAAGAGCACGATGTTCCCGCACCGAAATATTCATAATACACCTGGACCTCTGCAGACGGGAAGACTAAAAAACAGAATGAACACATACTGATATAGGAGATGATATTCGAATATACTCAAGTACGATATTTCAGAACAGCTCGCTGTGATGCTAATTAATATCTTGTAATTGCAAATTTACGGAAACCTGGTAGTAAGGAAAAAAGCAGAACCGAAGTGTGGGGTTGAGTGTTTTAATGAAAGGTGTTAAATTAGCTGGGGGTTAGAAAGCAGTATCAGATTAAGTTCTCAAGCAGGTTTGTTTTTTCGGAGAACACAAATCATAGCGAGGCCAAAAATAGGGCTTGATTGATTGATTTACATTGGTTTCGAGCCCTTATGGTCCCAATACACCTAGGCATTATAGACGGGCCATTTATGCCCCATAAACTGGCATCAGCTCACGCGAGTCCTGTCCCTTTACCCAAGTTGCAGATGGCCCCGAGACTGAAAATCTTAATGTCCTCTGTGTTAAAGAAAGGAACCCATTATATACTATCCTTTTCTCTCAAAAGTCTGGACAAGCGAATCCCCTCCATGTTCCCCAACGAGGCCTCTATGGGGAGAGATGCCCGCATCCGGAGCCTTTCTTAACATATCTCTCAGTGTCCCCAGCAATGGAGCCCTCCCTCCAGGTTCCCTTCACAGAGCTCCCATAGAGGGAGACGATACACCTCCAGAGCCCCTTTCAGTCATCTCTCAAAGTCCCCAGTAAACGACCACTCTTGAGTTTCCATGAAAAGAGATACCCGTCTCCAGAGAATTTCTTTCATAACCCAGGGTCCTTAGTAAAGGAGACCTCATTCGAAGCCCTCCCCAGTGAGCCTCTTCAAAAAGAGACCCCATTCCTAGAGCCCCTTCATCCAATTCTGAAAGTCCCCGGTAGAAGAGCCCATTTCCAGGTTCCCCAGCGGGACCGCTATGGAAATAGATACCCGTCTCCAGAGCCTTTTCTCCCTATTCTTCAGGGTTCCCAACAATGGAACCCTCCCTACAGTTTCCCTTCAAAGATCCCCCATAGAGAGATGCTTCACCTGCAGAGCCCCTTCCAGCTATCTCTCAAAGTCCCCGGTAGATGAGCTCAATCCAGGTTGCCCAGCTGAGCCCCAATTAAGAGAGATGCCCGTCTCCAGGGTCTTCCTTTCATAACCTACAGGGTCCAGAAAAAAAGGAACCCCGCTCCAGGTTCCCCTAACAGACCTTCCATAGAGTAAGTTGCTCTGTAGCTAGAGTCCTCCTTCAGCTAAATTTCAGTGTTCTCGATAGACGGACCCCCCCTCCCCAGGTTTCCAAATGGGGCCCCTATATGGAAAGAATCCGTACCAGAACCTTCTTCCACACATAAGCCCCTGGCATATGAGCCGTCTCCAGGTTTTCCAGCGAGGCTTCCATGGAAAGAGGTGCCCATCTCCAGAGCCTTATTTTACGCCTCCAGGTTCCCCTAACAGGGCTCCCATAAAGAGAGATGCTCCATTTCCGGAGCACTCCTTCCACTATCTCTCATAATTCCCTGTAAACGGACCCCCTCCCCAGGTTCCCCAACGGGACCCCTACGAAGAGAGACAGCCATCTACAGAACTGTCTGTACAACAAATTATAGTTTCCAAACCTCGACACAATTTTCTGAATTTTATATCCATCGGACGTTGTGTAATGTAACAGGCTGAATGTTTTGTTCTGTGGGGGTTAAAAATATCGTTAGTTTTGCTTTCTGCAGTGAAGTGAAGTGCTGAATAAACGTACTTTGCTTCTTTGAATTGTGCGTTTAAAAACTCAGCAGAGACGCTGCTTACAGTCAATTTCAGCGCAAAAAAAGCTGTATTGAAAGAAATTTCAATAACTGAATGATAAACACCAACCATTTCACTTAACATTCAACAATATATTAGTCTAGAATGCAGATTTCTGTACCAGGCCCACATCAAATGTGCACATCGTTACTACGATATGTGGCAGCGTATACAAACATTGATAAATCGGCAATTAAAACAAATCATGGAAAATCAATATCAAAAGCATAATAAAAAACTAGATACCCTAACTAAGAATAATCTCAAACAACATCATATGCAAAAAACAACTAAGTTTCTACACAAAGTAATTAAACTTTCGTACAAACACTTTACGAAAGAGCAAATTAACATATTATCTTTAGGCCATAGAAAAAGAGCCCAAGAAATATATCAATGAACTAATAGTGGACACGAAAATTGCCATACGCCATTTAGACCCTAAATTACAAAGCACTTTTTCGATACTTGGCAGCCAAACAAATGAAACACATACTGAAGTCAAAGAGACATAATGTTTTCCACAAAAGTCTACAATACAGCGTCAATAAAATAAAGAAAATAATGGAAAAACAACTGTACTAGACCCATATCAAACGTTAAAATTTCAAGAAATTGAATGTGTTTAAATTCTTGCATGTGGATTAAGTTTTGTCGCCTACAAACAAGGAGAAGTGTTACTACAAATAGAATTTTTACAGGATTTTTTTATATATGACAAAGAATTTTGTAAAGGAGGAAGATGGCTGATATTTTGTTGGTTTAGTGTTGTGGTTTCTTTTACTTCTGTACTTCTTGAAACAAATGAGGAATGTGTCAGGTAGTTTGTACTTTCCTTAAGTAAGGAGAAATATGAGATGCGAGCCAAACGTTTCTGGGCCGGGGCAGTACAAAATTAACAAAATATTTTTGTTGCGGGCCTGTAAATCCTCCCTTCAAAATACTCCCCTGTACAGTTTACACACCGGTCCTACCATCTGTCCTACCGTTAGAACCATCTACAGATCTCTCGTTTCGTGGCGCTGTCTAAACCTCGCGTGCGATTAGGATTTAATCTTTGAAATAAACCTGAATCTTCCGGTTAGCTGTATTTTCATATTTGGGAACAATAAAAAGTCAGAAGTAGATAGGGTGGAGTGTATAGGACCTCCACAAAGTTGATTTCATTTACGAACTGCTGAAGGCAACAAGCCGTGCCTGCTGTTACCTTGTGATGCAGAAGACAGTCCTGATTGCACCATATTTATGGGCGTTTCCCCTGTCATTCTCCAACAAATGCGTCAGGGCATCCTTTATCGTATGGAGCCCGTCTCGCGGATTGCTTGACACACTTTTTCTACATTTTCGTCAGTCCGAATTAACGACGGGGGACCTGAATTCTTAAAATCCGCAACCGGTGTTTCTCCGCCTCTCTGAAGCCTGAATTTCCATGAAGAGTTTGCGTGTTGTATACTTATGGATTTCTCGAAATATATTTAACATGTCGTGAGCGTGAGAAGCAGCTTTTGAATTTTTAAACAGGATTTGAGGCAAATCCTCTCTTTCGTATTATGACCCTATTCGCTTGTCTTCGGCGATACTAAAACGCAATCAAAACAACACACTTACATGGAAACATTAGTTGATCAAAATTTCCGCGATCTCTTACAGGGAGACGTACCACAGTAATTCTAGATTAATCAACCAGGTCACAGATGCAATATATTAAGATATATTTTCTTGCCAACAGTATTGAAAATTTTGGCTCGCACCTCGTGCAAAAATTATCTTGTCTGTTTTATAACATTAATCTTATTTGAAGGACGTGAAACACCAATTATATAAACAATAACATTTAGTGCTACATTGTTGGAGAAGGATAACTAATAGATCATTATGTTCCCTGAATTGTGTGGTTATTCTTGTTCTTCACCTGGAGAAGGAACATGAAGAAAGACACTGACTGACTTAAAATCTGTGGACAAAATGAAATACCTGGTGTTAAAGAGCAAAAGTTAAAAACTGACAAAGGAAAATATTTGCAGCTGTCAAAAGATAATTATGCGTGTATATAAATAAGAAGTGTTTTTATTTTAACAAATACTGATTTTTTGTGACAATGAAAGTCTTTAGAGACGGATCATTGAATTTCTCCTTATATAACGAAGAATATCTCGTATGCAGGAATTAGATTTATGTGCCTATTAAGAAGAATGTATAACTGCAATCAGTACTGAAGCAGAATCTTCCGGTCCACATCCTAACATCCTTTTCTTAAGCTGATTTTTCATGTTACATTCTCACGTTTTCAAATACTTCTTCTTCTTCATTTCCTCCCATTAAAAATTTTGTATGTATTTCTCAATTCCCCTTAGTTTAGATTAAGATTTGGGTTCGATCCCTTACGGTCCCGATTCACCTAAGCCTTATAAACGGGCCCCTTATGCCACATAATCTGATATCAGCTCAGATGAGGCCTTTTCCTTGCTACAGTTCCAGTTTGCCAACAGATTTAATTTTTAGTGTTCTCTGGGTTTTAAAAAAGGGAATCTAGTTATGATTTTAATTTTTCTGTCGAAATTTCCAGTAAATGAAACTTTCACCACCACCACCACAACCACCACCCCCCCCACCGGCTCCCAAACAGTGCTCCTATAGAGATAGCTGCCCGTTTACATGGCCTTTTTTTACATATCTCTCAAATTCCTCATAAAAATTTCCCTACATATAGAAATTTTTCCCTTCTTTCAAATACCCTATCAAAGGAGTGTCCCTCCATGTTCCCCAAAATCGGGGCCCCTATGGAAACAGACGTCCATTTACAGCGCCTTACTTAGCATATTCTTCGGGGTTCCCAGTAAAGGAGCCCAATATTTAGGTTCTCCTCATAGAGCTCCCTCGGAGAGAGATCCCCCACTCCTAGAGCTCTCTTTCACTCATCTTTCAAAGTCCCCAGTATATGAAACCCCTTCCAGTTTTCCCAGCGGAGCCCCTATGGAGAGAGATGCCCGTCTCCAGAGCCTTGCTTTACACACCCTTCATGGACCCCAAGTTTAACCCGCCCCTCCAGTTTCCCCTCACAGAGCTCCCTCAGAGAGAGACGCTTTACTTCTAGAGCCCCTTCTTCCAGGTCTCAAAGTCCAGGTAAATGAACCCCCCTCCAGACTCACCAACGGGTCTGCTACGGAGAGGGATGCCCGTCTTCATTTCTCCTTACTTGGTGCATGTCGCTCATAGTGGTTTCTAATTATGGACGAGTGATCGGCTGATCGCGGAGACCACTACCTGACAACACACAACACTCAGAAGATAAAAACCTCGATGTCCCTGGTGGGTTTTGAACCCACAATCTGAGCAAGGGGGCTTCCGCAAACTCTCGCTTTAGACCGTGTGGCAACTGGAATCGGCTGCACGGTATTTAGGTAATATAATACAAGTATGTTGACGAGTAAAAATTTCGAATTTCTTAATTATGTAATTTTAACAAAAACATAAACAAATACATTAATATTAATGTCCCGTGTAACAACATCGAAATTTTCTCAAATCATGTAGTGTAGGATGATATTGAATAAAGGATGTTTTGAGCCGTGGAAGTAATTGGTGACGTGCTAAAATGAAATCAGTCCTCCTAATTTGTTTGGAGGTAGGAGACGAGTTTGAATGCTAAACTTTTATTCTGAAGGACCGGTTTCTGTAATCTGTGTTAAACTGATATTTCCTAAACACGTAGCAGACTATCTATCCACTCTGAAGCATTTCTAAATTCCAAGCTGCTGTTGTTCCTCTGTCTTAGTTCCAAGCAATTTCCTCAACACCAGTTGTAATTATTACTTAGTACTACACTCAGTTGCCGGTTCCAATGGCCGCGCGGCCTAAGGCGTAGATCTGCGGCCGCTCGCCGGCTGAGATTGTGGGTTCGGATCCCACCATGGGCATGTCTCTCTGTCTGTTGTGAATGTTGTGTGTTGTCAGGAAGATGAGGAGTCCGTGACCCACTGGGATGTGGTTGCGCCATATAAAAAAATACTCTCAGTTAATTTGTATACACAAATTTTTGTAAATCTTCCGCCATATTAAGTTGCTATTAGACGGAAATACGTAAGCCTTTTACTATTGCTTGGTACAGAGCTATCGTCATCCGGACTTCGGGAAAACAAGCTTTTGTATTTTATACTATATATGTTTTGTCGCTTTTAAGGCAACAGAATTAATTGAAAAATCCTCAATCTGAGAGCCGCCCCAATTTTATTGCTTAACTCGTGCAACTTTTAAGAGACGAACTCCGCCTCATCTCAAAGGTATGGCGTGACTCGACGCCAAGTCTCACCGGACTGTGAATCAGTACCAGGACGCGGATTGCGTCGTGTCACGAGTCCCGCGCTGGAACTTATCAAGTATCATCCTATTAGCGTGGACGTTGGGTCATATTACAAATCTGATGATGAGGAAAGAATCAGTCTCTGGAGCGTCAGTTGCTTTTGGAAAAGTGTAGGTAGCTGTTAGCGCGGGAAGATTTTAGTGATGCACTTCTAATGTCGAAAGCTGAGAAAATTACCCGAAAGGTATTTAACGCGGCATATATTAGTGCGTTTATGTATGCGTCGGCGTTTCCTCTTTGTTCTTTTAACCCTTAGGCTGCTAATGTCATATATATATGGAGCTCCTAGTAAAGCCAGAAATGCTAACGTCGTATATATATGGTCCTACGTTTGGCAACGCTGAAACAGTCTCTTTCTAT
>JGI20166J26741_11548141_pt1 | contig 12188 bp, 9 predicted proteins | sample TergutCu122P5_FD_26741 | JGI IMG/M metagenome (IMG submission 26741) | reverse complement strand
ATATTGAAAGGAAGGCATTTTGATGACATTGATGACATCAGGAGTAATACAACGGCAGCTCTGAAGGCCATTCCACAAAACCAGTTCCAAAATTGTTTTTAAGGGTGGAATAAGTGCATAGCTTCCCAAGGGGAGTACTTTGAAGGTGAGCACGGTGGTATTCAGCAATGAGGTATGTAGCACTTTTACCGCGATGAGTTCGCGAACTTTATTGTAAGGCCACGTATTTCAAACTGTAACATCCAAGAGTGTGGTTCCAGTATATTAATTTGCGTGACCAACTCACAAGGGTTCAGGACGCAGACATATGAAAGCTCCTCGACAAAAATCTACACATACATGTTTTAACTGATTCTGAATTTTATTTGGATATGAGCTTTTACTTTGTTCTTTTGGACATGAATTGAAGTTGTAGATTTAATGCGACATGTTAATAAGAAAACGTAAATACAAAAATAAATATATAAAGAATAAAATAAATATCTTAGAAAGGACCTAGTAGGTTAGCTCAGAGGTAACGGATCTGGCTTGCATTCAAACGGTGACCAGTTTAAAATTCGTTAACTTTCCAAAGAATTGCGTTTTTCTCTGCAATGTCTCAACACCTGGGGGGATAATATCTCGAAAACACGCATGTGGCTCCGTTCCTACCCCATACGTCATTTGCAAGCCCACATAAATAATAATCTAACAGTACAGTGACAGATATCACGTACTGTTGAACCAGTGAAGATGCGAAAATACAGTTCACTTTGCATCAAGATATTCATTTAATAACACTCATAAATTCAGTTTGTATCTCACAGGAGACGCAACGTCCTAGTTACAGTAACCAACCGGTGAATACTGTTCATGGAAATACGAGTTGTTTAGTTTTAAAATCTTGAGAAACATGTAAAGCACCTGTGTGAGCAAAATAACGAAGGTTATGAATTTTACAATTCGCTACTAGCAATTAATAAAGAGAAGAACGAAGAGAAAATGAAATTAAAAATACGTTACATGTCCGTCTTTCTATCCGCTCAAATTATTTAGAATGCACATAGCGTGTTCATATTCTCCAGTTGTGACTGAAAATTTGTCCAATTTTGTACCAATAACCAGCCATCATGTGATTTATATTGATTTATCAGCCTATCAATAGACCACAAAGGGGTACATTTTGTTATTAAAGTTGATGCGTTGGAAAGCCGTTGGAAAGCCCCAAATAAGAGAAAATTACTTTGCACTCACGTTGTGGCAGTGGATTGAAGCCTAAAATATTTTAAAATATAAACACCTCACAATAGAATTACAGCGTACGTGGGATACGAAAACCAAAGTGATAACCAGTTAAAATAGGGTAACTGGAGCCAACTCAGACGCATTCAGAAAATATATGAACAACATATCGGGAAAGGACCTAAAGGAACTACAGAAAACAGCCATAATGGCCACTGAATACATACCTAGGCAAAGACTAACGTAAAAGAACAAAACGTCTACCAGGAAAAATAGCATTCCATGGACCATACCATAATAGAATAGGTGCACAATTATATACCAGATAAACAAGTGTTTTTTTTTCAGTTTTATAATTATAAGTACCCTACATAAAGGCAGCAACTAAAATAATAATAATAATTATAATAATGCATTAATTTTGAAACAATGCAGTCTTCACTAACAGAGAAAATTAACACAGCAAATCGCACAACATTTGTCGATGAATTTACTACAGTCATGAAGCATTCTGGTCTAGAACAAGCAAACACTTTGAAATAATTAAGTACTGCTGCCTTTAACCATCAGCACTTCCTCGATTGTTCGTGTTAAGTTCACATTAATTCACATTACAGTCTACGTTTCAACGCATAAACAATCCGATCGCAATGGCTGCTTTGTCAAAAACGTGTACTGTCTTTCAACTCTCAGACACTGGTATCGTGAGTTCGAAACTCACTCGCAGCTTGAATATATAAGGTTTTGCTTTGTCTGCTTTGTACTGTGTAGGATGAGACCTTGCGATTACCAATTTCTCGGTCCAGCAATTTCTACTAAAATTCATAAACCCAGAGGGCGGGAGTACTTGAGCCACCCTTGCTGGTAGCAACATACAAGAAGGCAAGAGGGGATTTGGAATACCGTCAAAAGTTGAATGACAATGAGGTACTGCTCCTGCCGCCGCCACCGCCACTAGAAATGAAAACTGCAATTGGACTTCGCGCATTATCTGATTAGAATACAACGTTCTGTAAACAAGGTGTTTCAGAGTCTGTCGCTGTCTCTATCCTCGGGTAAACAGAGAGTGAAATCCATTCAGTTTGGTCCAGTGAATTAATCTAATGTTTACCAGATGGTCTACTGATCAATATAGGCTTTATTTACCGAGCCTAATGGAGTAGGTATTCCAGATCGTTTTACCTGACGATGGAAAAAAATTCAACAGCCGAAACGTCGCATTCTTTATGAATTTGATTTTTGCCATATACGGGGCAATCCCAAAAAAGAATGCATCAGGAATAGATTTATACATGCAACATGCCCTGGCGCTTTGGGATTTCTGCCAGTAATATCCAACGTAGGCCGTAACGAGGAGTAGCTTAAACAATCATTGGGGCTGCGTCTGTGCCAAGAATGGTTTCTTCAAGTTTATGGCGACACTTTGCTGCAAGAAAGGAAGACATATTTTGTCTTGACTGTGAATGGAGACTTATACGTTAGCCCCTCTACTGTTATGCCTTAAGGGATTTCCTTCTAGGCTCTTACGTTTATCAAAATATGTTGCTGAATTATGGGTCTTCACTGCAGGTAGCAGTCCATTATATGAGACCAAACCACCGCCAATCGATACCCAAGCAAGTTCTCGAACCGAACGACTTGTTTCTGATAAAGAAAATGTATGCGTTATATGCTATAAAATTTATTTTAACAAGTTACGATCCCGTAGACCGGGAAAACGGGATTCAACTCCCGGCAAAGGCAGATACTCCATTCCGCGCAGAATTCACGACAACCCTAAGACCCAACTTGCTACTCATGTGTACTGGGGGGTAAAGCGGCAGGGCATGAAGTTAACCACGTACCCCTATCTACCGCCTAAGTCATGAATCAGCCATTCAGCTTCATACTGTGGTGCTTAATTAAGCGAAGTACAGGCAAAGTTGACCTGTGAAAGCTAGGTGGAATGACAGTTCAAATCATTCTGAACTTCGAAACTAGATGGAGGTGAATGGTCAGCTTCAGGCCCCCGGCTGCTTTATCCTCTTGCAAAGCGCCCCCGTAACCTATTGAATAGTATTCTGGGTGGGCTCCAGAGCCGGATTGAATCTTGTACAGAAGAGAAATATCCCTTCCACACCGAGAATCGAACCATGATTCTTGGATTGTTCAGCCAGCAGTAAAGTCGTTAAACCGACTGAAATATTCTGCCTCCCCTGCAGCTACTGGCAACTTTAACTTCCATGGCAATAACATATCCTCCAGTATAAAGATAACTTTGTTTTCCAAGAGCATTACTTGTGACTTTCCCAACTGGCTTATCGACTAATGCCTTGCGATACTGCAGAAATGTATCTAATATCGACTAATGACTCGCGATACTGCAAAAATGTATGTCACCGACTAAAATCTCGCAATACTGCAAAAATTTATCTATTAACGACTAATGCTTAGCGATGAAGCAGAATTGTATCTATTATCGATTGATGCCTAGCGATACAGCAGAAACAAACCTCGTTATCAACTGAAGCCTAGCGATAATGCAGAAATCTATTATAGCAGGTCCACTCAAACCATAGCTCTCGGGCAAAATGTTGCCCGCGACACAGACATTTTAAATGAGAAAACATCTTTTAAACCTGTCCCTGCCAAAGCCGAGATTGATCGCAGAAGCAGTTCTGAAAAATTATGAGATGTTTATTTATGGAGACATGAGTGACACGAATAATTCATAGAGTAAGAACCAACAGGATACACTATTTACTGTCAATTTATTTCAATTATTAACCTCTACATGTCTCGAGCAGGCTTACTGTTCATCATCAGTGGGTACTACTCTGTATGTACAGCAATTGGTATATGTCATGCGTTTATGTTGACTGGCTGTTGGCAGGATAGGGATGGGATTGTACGGATATATCACGATGCACGGTCAACAAAACATTAAAAATGAATAATTCGTTTTATAAGAATGTGTTAAAATTAGAGGCACCCTAGCCTAGGTTGAAGCTTGCACTTTCTATCAATTTTCTTCCATTATCAGTGTATTTTTACCGCACATGTTGTATAAATAATTACAGAGGAAATATTTACACTTAATTATACATGCATTTATAATTTTTCACTCTTTGTATTGAATTTCATGTTACCAACATGCAGTCCAAATTTTCCCGTAGTTGTCGGCACCGGGAGAAGAAAGAAAGAAAGAAAGAAAGAAAGAAAGAAAGAAAGAAAGAAAGAAAGAAAGAAAGAAAGAAAGAAAGAAAGAAAGAAAGAAAAAAGTTAAGCACGACTGTCTTGTGGTATCATTCCGTTGCGCGCAAACCTTATTTAACTCTAATACTTACGTCAAGTAGCCAAGAAAATATCCGCGTTTTATAAAAGTCGAAAGCTCATTAGCATGTAGGGCTTGATCCGTGCACTCGAAATTAATTTTTTCAAGGCTCATTTTAATATTATCCTCCAATATAGAACAAGACTTCCAATTATCCTTTTTTCCCGTAATTTGTACCTGCAATCCTTGATTACATACAATAAACTGGTTTCATATAAAGGTTGTAGATATTACAAAAATGCGTGATCTATATCATGTAACGATTTTCTTGTCTGGTGAGTCGTTAAAAATATTTCGATATATTTCATGTAAATCACATTCGACCGATAAGGACCAAAATCATAAGTCGTGGGGCACATGTGCAATGGCTGCAATCCCTCATACCAAATTTAACAGAAATTCACTGTCCAATTCCGGAGCCCCAGCATGCGGCTCGGCAGATAGACATGACGTCACCACTACAGACAGTTGATGTACGTACGTTGGAGAAGACGCAAATATCTGATTCGCAAAAACTGAAATAAAATAAAGATATGGATTGTTGTAATACAGACTACACCGTCTTTTGTTCATTTGTAAAAGTGTAAACAATTATAAATTGATAATTCGCGCAAAATACTTCAGATTTAATGACTTGGCTCTAGAGACAATAATGGCGGAATCAGACAAAAGTACATCGTAAGAAGTCTGAGAGTATTTATTAAAATGAATATATTTTGCTAGTTAATGGATATTAGAAGTTTGTGAAACAGAAGTATCGGGCAACTGTTTATAACACACTGCAATTTCTGCGGTAGCCACATTATGCGTATTTGCACATCGTTTTGCTGGATACACAAACCGCGAAGTGAAAGTTGAGACCAACTGGTGGTTAAAACAACTCAGAGCAAACAACTTCAAAATGATCTCAACATCTGAACACGCACATTTTCCCCGACTGCTCTCCACACAGGGTTACCAACACTACAGTTAAAACTAACTGGATTCTCTCCTTGTTCATGTAGAACTTATTTCCAACCACCGTAATCGGATTTACCGCAGTATATATTACCACTATTCCAATTTTAATATTATCTTTCCATCTACTCCGCGGTAACATAGTCGGTGTAGCATCTAGACTACGGAATGGTCGATACAGGATTCATATCCCGGCAGGGAAATGTTTTTTCCTCTCCGAAACGTCCAGACCGGCTCTGTGGTCCACCCAGCCTCTTATTCAGTGAGCTCCGTGTGATCTTTCTCCGGGGTAAAGTGGCCGGGGCGTGGTGCTGACCACTCACTTCCATCTAGGGCCGAGGTTAAGAACGAGTCGTGTTACACCTCCACTGTCCCTACATGGTTACTGGCGTGTGTATGCAAAAAAAAAAAACTTTACCTGTTTTGCTACAAAGCAGAGAGTGCATCGAGGAGAAATTATAAAAGGTATATGAAAAAATGAATTAATACTAAACCCTCTACGACACAGTTTTCAACTAGTGTACCACACGCTTTAAGACTCATAAACTGTATTTTTCCAATGCGTTTGGTATCATTTTCACAATAAACAGCAATTATTTCCCTGTGCAGCATTAACTGGTAAATCTCTTATTAGACATTAAAGTAAATTAACACAATGGTGCATGTTTCAATCAAGTGAAAGTTAATGATTCGCTGTCAAAAATTCGTGGCTGTCACGAACCGCGAATTTCCCTTACCGTCTGCAAGAAAGCACAAACATGATATCAGCAACACTTCAGTTTCGTTATAACTTTTGAGATAAGTTTACTTTCAAATTAATTATTATTAGATAAATGCTGAATTTAGTCTTAACTAGATGAAATTTTAGGTTAGGTTAAGGTTATATTACGTTACCACCCAGTTAACTGGAGCGCTGCTGAAGATGCAAGGTCCATACCTGCAATGAAGGAAAAACACTTCAGACTATAAGTTGTAAAACATCAGCTCTTAACTCTATCCGTGATCCCCCAAAACTGTGCATGTCTTTGTTAAGAATGATTCTCCACATAACAATATTCTTATTTTCATTTATTCCTCCGATGGAGACGATGGATTAATTAATATGATTAGACCTACTGCACGTTCCATAACGCTTACAGTAGGTCATGTTGGGCCGGGATATCGTAGTCGGTATAGCGACTTGCTACAGGCTGGACGGTCCGGCGATAGAATCACGGTGTGGCCCACCCAACCTCCTGTACGTACAAGTGGTACCGGGTGTCTTGCCCGGGGGTAGAGCGGCTAGGGCATGGCGTTGGCGCCGAGGTTAAAGAAAGAGTACAGTTATACCTCTACTCACCCCCTGGGACTTCATAGGCCGTTCTAGCTGAACATTACAGTAAGTCGTTTGCATGTACCGTGTCCAAAGACGGGCTTCGGTGTTAACGGTACTGAATATTGGGATTCTGCTACCTCAAATCGCAACTAATGGCAGATGATTTAGAACTGATTAAGTACCTTCTTTGATTCCAACTCGCTGCATTGAGTTTACCTACGGAGTAGTAAAAGATGAATTGGAAAGGATGTGAACGCTGCCAAGGCCTATTTTAAGCTACTGATTGCAGGAACTACTGGAAACCACACCGCTTGCTACAGCCCCCATCAGCGCTAAGTCTCTGACTCGGTAACTTCTGTACTACAAAGCGGAAATGCTAACCAGTATACAGCGACGTTCAGTGCCACACACTGGCACAGATGCAGGAAACTGCAATTCAAAGTTTGTTACAGTTAAACAGTTCACCTGGAATCGAAGTGAGAACATCTGGGAATATCCCATGAGTACGCAGGCATCAGCTGCGCCAATAACACCTCAGGCTGCTCGTACACGCTGCATAATTAACCCTGTAGGGGCGAGGTTGGGGGGGGGGGTTGATCCACCGACAAGGGGTGTATTGTACGTAGGATAATAGAAATGTGTGTGTAATAGAAAATAAACTCAATCATATACACAAGGTTGATTGAAAGCACCAACCTCCCCCCTCCGTTTTTATACACCCCACCTCGCATTTCTGACGCCCGAGGTACACATCAAAGTGGTATATTTACGTGGTCTCTTTTGTCTTCCTACCCCCGCCCCCTGCCATCCTCTGTTCACCCTAATTGTATTAGAAATATGTGCTATAGTTCTTCCTTTTATGTATATGTGTTCATTCAAAAATATAATGGAAAATTGGTTTTGTTGGTATCCAACAGAGAGCAGCACCATTTAGGATCTGATAACAATCAATCGCTAGACAGCAACTAAAAATAAACTTTTCCGAGTTTATTTAATTTTTAATTAATTCTAAATATACAATTAACTTTCAACTACGTTTACGACGTCACGATAAGAAACGAGTCGAGTTTCTGTTTAGTACAAACTGGCACGTGAAGTGGGACTTACATATTCCCGTTATTTAAGGTGATCGAAATAAGAATTATAAAGTCGATGGACCTGTAGCATGACAGTCACCGAGCAGCTTGGTAATCCGATGACGCTGTGGACTGGTACTCGGGAGATGCCTGCTTCGACTTCCGTGGCATTCTGGCTATCCTGACAGTTTTCGTGACTTTTCTCGAATCCTCCAGCAAATGTCGCACAGTACGTTCATTAAACCGCGATCGACCCCTTTCAAATACCTTGCAATTCATCAGTTAATCCATCACTCCATACTGTTTACTCACACAATGACAGCATCGACAATAAACCAAAAATAATAGTAACAGTAATAATATTATTATTATCTATAATAACAATGTATTGGAGGTACGCAATGGTGCAGTTGGTTGAGGGACTGCACTACAAGCCGGAAGGTCGCGGGTTCGATTCCCGATGGAATCATCGGGATCTTTGACTGACTTAATCCTTCCGGCCGCACAATGGGCCTGGGGTCTACTCAGCCTCTAACAGAAGTAAGTACGAGAAATATCTCCTGGGAGGTAAAGGCGGCCGGTGCTTATGGCTGACAACCTTGGCATCTTCATGTGCTGACCGTCTACAAAATTCTGGGAGGCTCAACCTCCTTTAGTCCTAAGGGCCTGTCCAGGCTTGTAATGGGATAGATTTAAGTAATAATGTTTAGCATTCGTTAGGATGGCAGGCGTGGATCCTGAATGTCGAAATGCTGCGCCCGAAAACGTTACCAAGGAAACTACAGGGGGAATCACAGTGTGAGGTCAGTAGTGGAAAAGACCGCATTCTCATTACCGCTGGACATCGCCAAATGAAATGGAAAATTCGTTATTTCCACAGTCTCTCTCCTTCCATTCTGCAGTCACCGTCTGTACAATTCTAGTCACAGTTAGGGCGGCCCTACGTTTCCATTGTGTATATCAGAACAAATCTTAGGATATCTTTCCTCAAATTAAACGATTTTATATAGCCAACATCATAAAGGGCTAAACACCTTACATTATTCAGCGAAGACGCATGTCGTATTTATCTACAAAGATAATTCGCATTTAAAGCATCGCTACATGACACCATAAAAGTCTTTCTATTACAAGTTGCCAGACAGTCAATTTTCCCAGTCAATATTGGCACAAGTACAGCCGTCAAACACAAGAAATTATGATTAGTTTTCGTCAATAAATGCTACATGTTTCGGTCGTGTAGACAGTCCTCAGGTATTAAAACACATGACTCTAAAACCCAATATAAAATGCATATATATATATATATATATATATATATATATTAATTTGTGAGATTCACAAATTGTACAAGCCACTATAGGAAAAACAATTTGCCAAAATAATCCTTTCCCTTTATGGAACCCGAAAGATCATTAATTTGTACAGAACATAGCCGCCAATTAACTCCTTGCGAAGTCAGCTGAAATCGGCCCAAAAGGTCACTATTTATTTATCTCAGACTAATTTTACTAGTAACTTGCCTATATAAGTCTTTGTCTCCCAGCATCTCTCATCCATTCATACTTCCGACACAAAATATCGCAACGTCAATTTAACCTGCTTCAGATAAAAATGTACTATTAGAATACAGCTGTTACAATATCAATATACTTTGAAGTATACATTGTCTTTTAATTAATAGATACTTTGAGCAAGAGTTATTTTACTGTCCGATAAACACAACTTTATAGGTCTTGTGTATGTGGATTTTATTCGACACTACATGTTTCGGCCATTTCAGCCATCACCAGGAAAGGCACTGTTTTACAAAAAGAGTACAAATTGGCGAAAAGAGTAAATGGCACTACCATCACGAGTAAAAAATTTTCTCCCCTTTTACTATTTTTGTAAACAAATGCCTTACCCGATAAGAGCTGATGTGGACAGCCGAAACATGTAGTAGTATCGAATAAAAACAAAATACACAGTATCTATATAGCTATGTTTATCGGATAGTAAAATAACACTTCACGGATGAGAAATACACAACAGGACGATGTCATCTAAGATACTTACTTGACCCGGTCCACTGTCGGAGTTTGAAGTGAATGAGTTGACTACCGGAACATACCTCTAGCACCATCCGTTTCCAATATTTTATTACACAAAGCTTATCTGAGCACTCTACAATGTCTGCTGTTTATATCAAACAGCAAACATATCGACTTTGTTGACAGAATTCATTAAGTGAATTTCAGGTTCATATATAACGGCGAAAAATAAAACCAAATTACACCACCATATTATTGTCGACCTATAACATGAAATTAAAAAATCCATCAATTGGTGCAGGAATACACGAATTTTCCAGAAATCTAGAAGCCACCCCAAAAATTCTACGCGCCGCTGCATAAAATTGAATTGCCCGGGATTTGTGCACCTCTATTGCATTATGTCTGAGATAGTGCATTGAGCAAAACTAAGACGCAGACACCATGCGGCCACATTCCGTTTACTTTGAGCGTACAAAAACATGCAGCAAAACGAGAAATTTGATTCTGGAATGTATGTTGAGTACCGAGTAACAAGAAAAGATCCAGAACGCTCACTGAGTTTGAAATACGGCAAGTTTTGTTTTGAGAGCAGCCCATCCATCTTGCCCCGCCACCACAAGGCAATATGCGGCGAACAAAGCCCATCACATATGATTTATATTTTATTTTCCGCTGCAATCTGAATGATCGCACAAGTGTCCTGCAGTGACCCGCTCCCTCGTTCACACTGGCAGCTACTATCCTACACATCGCCATTTATTGTTGTTTATCCCTCGTCTCCTGAACAAAGCGAAACATAAAAGCCTCACGAAGTCCATAACATATTTTGCTTTCCAAAATAAAAACTTCATTGCAGAATCCAATACAATATTACGTGTCATATTCATAAATGATTACTGCAATCCAATGTTGTTTACAAGGGCACTATGGTAGCAGAACCCGACGGTTCAACACCGCTAGCCCAGAAAGTTCACGACCCTGAGCCAGTTCCATCCAGCCTTCCACCCTCATAATATATTTCTCTAGGATCCATCTTGCTGTCTGAGTGTGGAACCCGATGACTCAGCAACGCTAATACCACAGCCTGCCACTGGAAACGACCCTGACCCAGCTCCATCCACCTTCCATTCTCACAAATTACTTCCGTAAGCTCCATCTTACTGTCTGACGACTCAATACCGTTAATACCACAAGCTGCCACTGGACACGATCCTGAGCCAGTTCTATCCACCTGCCATTCTCACAACACACTTCCCGACCATCCATCTATCTGATAGCAGAACCCGACTGCTCAACGATGCTAAACGAAAGTCTGCCACAGTACACGATGCTCAGCGACTTCCATCCACGTTCCATCTTCAAGATCTACGTCCGTAAGATAAATCTTTTTTGTATCGATCCCTTTGTTTACAAACACTTTTATGTGCTCGAATCTTAAAGCGACAGACAACATACAGTGAACATTGACTTGTAATTGTGAAGAAAAGAAGGAAAAAAGAGCTAGCAAAATGCTACCCTACTTACTTCTTGATTCATTTACTGGACGTATAGCTTATAAACAGTACTTTTGACAGTAGAGTCCTGACAGTGCCACCCGCATGCTAACCCACATTCGGCCAAACTGCTACTTTAAACGCATTACATGGCAAGTAGTATTTCCAAATCTGTCTTTTTGGTTTTACAAGTCAGCAACTGCAGTAACTCGATCGTTCCTCTTCTGAGTTATATCAATCTAACGTAACTCGGTTCTTCCTCTTTTGAATTATATCAACATAGCAGTAAATCGGTTAATCCTCCTCTGACTTACATGAACCTGCAATAACTCGGCTCTTTCACTAAGTTACATCAACCTGCAGTAATACGATTCTTTCTGTTTTGGGTTATATCAACCTTGCTGTAAATCGATTATTCCTCTTCTGACTTCTATCAGTCTGCAGTATCGCAGTTCTTCCTCTTCTGAGTTATATTAACCTGCAGTAACTCGGTTCTTAGTTTTCTGAGTTATATCAACCACGAAGCATTAGTATTATGTATCTAAACCTTGTCCATCCTGATTAATACAGTGTTAGACCACAGTGTACAGAAAATGAGACTGTAAGATGAAGACATCCAATCTTAAGTTGCGACATCCCCGTTGTGTTAGATACAAGAAGATGGTACAGGATAGTAGAGTCAAAACACAACTAATAAGGTAATGGAGTATTTATTACTAAGACAACATGTTTCGGCCCTTGCACTGGGCCATCATCAGGTCTCAAATTGTGCCTCAG
>JGI20166J26741_11547919_pt1 | contig 12192 bp, 9 predicted proteins | sample TergutCu122P5_FD_26741 | JGI IMG/M metagenome (IMG submission 26741) | reverse complement strand
GTGACTACATTGAAGGACAGTAAAACTTCGAAACATGTATCTATTTTGTATCAGTTGTAAATAAATAGTTGCCACTATTAAAGTTCTAACCCTCGTAAAATGGAAGTACATGTTGCAACAGTCTTATTACCCTTTGAATATGCGTTTTAAAGAACTAAGATTTAAATAAAACCTCTCTTCGTTTGAGTAGTGAATAAATAACATACCGATTACATAAAAAACCTACAATCATACAAAACTAATTGTTAAGGCTCAACGCACAGGGCACTCCACATTCAGTAATTCCACGATGCTTTCAGACAAGCATACTTCTGAAGATTTATAGTACCAGCCATTGAAACGTAATATAGGAAGTAAAATTTGAATACTCATCAGATTTAAAACAGCTGCAGAGAGAAAACAGGCATAAACTTCAAATGTTGTAGGAAACACATCGGTCTGCCAAAGATGCTTTGAAATCCTTCGAGAGTCAGGCAATTTTTTAGTACTCCCTAGTAGCAAATTATCACAGTTAACATTGCACCGACCTAGATATGATGGATCTGGCAGAGGGAATTTATGTAACAGTGTTGCATTTGTCACAACACTGCACTCACTAACTTCAACCCACAGATCGGTAATCATGTAAACTCTTAATCACGTTTTCTAAAAGGCAATGCCTGTCTGAATGCTATCTCGTCCCCGTTGCGAAGCAGCAGCAATATACACTTCATCATTGTTGAAGTATGCTTGGCAGAAAGATACAAGAGATTCCACCGTTTCTGTTGGAATGTACGTTTGAGTCACATTGCCAAACAATCCATATACGGCACGAAACAAATCCATCTCCGTGTCTGAGACCGTTCTGGTTGCATCACACAATGACAAAGACGGTGCACAAAAAATAACAATCAGCTGCGCACCCACAGTTCAGCTGTAGAGAAGGGCGTTCATAATCTTAAGGTGAGTCATCCCCGTTGTGTTGTCAAGATACAAGTACGTGAAAAAATATCCGATTCGTGTACAGTCACAAAACACAACTAAGTGCTAAACTAAGTTTATTTCTCAGTTACAACGAAGATGGCCGTTATTGTAGGCCGAAACATGTCGTTGTAACTGAGAAATAAACTTAGTTTAGCACTTAGTTGTGTTTTGTGACTGTACACGAATTGGATATTTTTTCACGTACTTGTATGTAGAGAAGGGGTTATCAACCCGAGACTAGTATATAATATTCAGGTTTGATTTTAAAAACTAATTATAAAATAATGCCGTAAGTGTGCCTGTAACATAGCACTGTCTGCAACGGCATTTATACCCAGACAAATAAGATTACATGTTCCATGATTCACTCATTTAATTACAGTCACAAGCTCTTATCATCTTGGATTATTTAATTTCATCAAAACATCCCAAGTTCTATATTTTTAAACTCATTGCTGTTAGGCGATTAGAGTGTCTGCTTTCAGATGAAGGATAAATCACGTTAAATATTTCACACCGTCGTGTCTAGTGAATCTGTTTCTTAAATCTTTATTTGGGAGTTTTCAGCACTGCAAAACACACGGCCTCCCCCCCCCTCCAATGGATGCGGCCCTGACCACAACAAACTGCCTCTTTGAAGAACTGAACTGAACCAAATCCGAAATTCATTCAGTTCAGTGCAGTTCAGTTGCACATCCGTATGCAACCGTCCCAGGGTCTCAATCAAAGGGCTAACCTCAAGCAGAACCTCTTTTAGACGATATTGTCACCGTCCCTCTTGTGCACGCATTGCCACAGTGCACAAAGAGGGTAGATTTGAGGCAGGCAGACCAAGAACAGGTTAGCTAGACTTGAATTATTTCGCCACAGATAAGATGCTCCAAGTAAAAGTCCCTCAAATCTAAAAGTCGGACAAAGACAAACGACAAAACTGGCTGCTTGGTGTGCAAAAGGAAGGACTGTTACAACAATGGAACACATGCAGCTTGGATTAAGTGCATTAGATGCAGAATGTGGCATCATTTAACTTGAATTAATACCACAGACATGTATGATAAATATACCCACTAGAAACATAATGTTCAGCCACTAGTAAATTTAAAAACTTCTATGCATTTATCAGTATGAAGAATCAATACATACACACACGTACGTACAGACACACACACATTTTGGGCCTCCGCCTCAGTGCAATTTAGGCCTACGTTCTCTTCAGACGCTGCGCAGTGGAGGTTGGTAGTTGGTTACCGACGTTTCGGGAAACAATGTTGATACATATTCAAAAATCAAACAATCTAAAAAGGATACCGGACACCATGTGAATAGTTAATGTACAAGGAATGGTGTGAGCGATGATATGTTCCCAGGTGTCGGTGTATGGTAAAACCAGTTTCCCCTTCGTTTCTTAATTTTTCAATCTTTGTCGTGACTTGCCTACTCCCCATCGGTTTTAGGAACATTCGCTAAATTTCAAAAAACAGCTGCTATCAATTCGTCGGTCAGTCCGTCTGTCCCTCTGTCTCTTTTACCGTACAGAACAGCTCGGTTCCAACTGGACGGATTTTCATAAACTTTCAAATCTGAGGACGTTTCGAAAATTTCTGAGGAAAATCCAAGTTTTAATAATATCTGACAAAATTAAGGGAGACTTATTTTATACGAAGACTTTATGATACGTCGCTCAGTTCTTCTTGGATATAAAATAACGTCATATGAGCCAGACTATATCACAAGTCTTAATACGTTACCAATCTGTAATAAGAATTCTCTACCACTATGCGAAGGAAGGTACTGAAATGGGAAAGCCAATGTTAAGTAAATCATACGGAAAGTCAGTTTTCTGGTCATTAATAGGACATGGTGCCATACAGAGAAGCATTGAACAGTGCTTTGATGGGAATAACCGAACACAGAAAGCAGCCTGACAACCGAGACGCACGAGTGTATAAAAGAAAAATACGAAAATGAAGATCATAGTCGGGTGTGCATTCGAATCATTCGGCATACAAATATGATCAGCACAAATTGTGGGCTCTTGTGAATATAACAGAATTTCAGATGAAAAAATACAAGGGAATTCCTTCATATATGAGAAAGCGCAAGTCACTCAGTAAGGACGCTGTTCCATTTAATTCGTCACACATTAGTAACAAACAGACAGTTTGTTACGCCAGCATCGCTTGTGGTTTCTGTAGTTTACCGCAAATATTTCGATAATTTACACATTATGTCCATCTTGATATTCGTGTTAGTACAGGGTAGAGATTTTTCTGTGTTTGATACATGCATTTTAATCATGACAGAGCTCTCTGATTGGTTACAATATTGGTGGCCCACAACAAAACATAACAGCCTATTTCAAAATATAGGAAGTTCATCATAAAATTAAAAAAAAAATCCTAGAATCGAGAGAGTTTTGGATAATTTAAAGGTCTCAAACTACAGTACATTTATGTAGCACTATTTGTGTATTAGGACCTTCCACACTCTTGGTACATTATTATGAATATTCATTATCCATTTCTAACCAAGCTGTGCAATGCGAAGTCTAAATTCCAAATTTGTATTACAGCAGAATTTTGTATTGCTACAAGCCTACTATCCCGACTTATTTCACCCCTTCGCCACTGAAAGTTTAGTAGGTTATAAAAACTTCCGTGTCCTATTTTCAATATGACAAATGACCTACTGTTTCATTTATTGTATGTATCACAAGCCACTTATTGATTCTATAATATTGAGGATACAACGACCGATATAGAAGAGTAAAAGGAAGGATCACATAAACCAGAAGCAGCAATTTTGATTGAAGTCAGGCGCAGTGCTGCAAAAGAGAACAAGGTTCACATTCAATAGGTTAATTGGCTGTGGGAAGTAAGTAGGGGTCCAAATTAAACTTCTGTGGTGAATAAGCCAGAATGATCTTAAGGGACTCGAAATTCCTGGGCACTGGTTCTTCTGAAAGTAATAATATTTTACACATTCGGTACACTTTACATTCCTTACGTAACACTCACGTGTGCTAGTTTGAACAAAATAACTCGAAAGATTAATTGTTTTCAGACTCCAAAATATCATTCACAATTACGCAACTAGCTAATATTGCTGCATTCAATTCTAGTCATGTTTTAAATTATACATTACACATTATATATATTCGTATATATTCATTAATATCCGTACATTAACATACACATTAATATTACTGTATAAACTCAGCAATCTCTATTTATCACAATGGCTTGCTGACATCAACATTTTTTAAAAAGAGTCGACCAAAGAGAAAAATATTTAAACACCGATGACTCCAAAAGTTCAAGAGTTACAAATTATAACTTGGCGGAACTTAAAAATGTTGGCTTCATATTCAGGGCTGTACACTTCTTTCCATCTGCTTGTGCTGTCTGCAGTCTTTTTGACATTAAACATTTAGACTGCAGTCGTGTGGTTTTAACTACACGTTGTGTAGCGGACGTATAATGGCCTTTGGGAAGAATAAATTTCCTGGGTGACACCTATACTAAAGACGGCAGAGACAGACGGAAAGTACCTACAAGGTTACATTGTTTCATAACACAAACATTTGCATGCCAAAGCATTTCAACCTTACACATCGCTTTCCGAAGAATATCTCTAGCCTGATGCTCACACGTTGCCTTCACCGCTGCAACCAACATACTCTAAGTTGTGTAAAGTCCTTCAATTTCTGCTTAGATCTCTCGTCTGTCACAGAATACATGGAGTTTGTACTGGCATAACAGGGCATCTTCTGCAGCATGAAGCAGTATTCCGCTTGTTGCGTTCCGTTAAATTTGAGAGTCTGTCAATGTGTAACTCAAAACCGATGGGGGTTTATTGAATAGGAAGTTATAATAGTCAAATGTGATGCTGATCGGAGAGCAATAGGAAATATTTACACACGTTTCTTACCGTACTTCAAAGGACACGCTAAATATTTATCGTAGCGTGGGGTATCTAAATTATTTGTTACCTTGTAGCGTCTAAACTTAGGGTGGATATTGAATGATCAATCAGAGAGAATGTGGGAGAAAATGTTTGCGTTATTATATGCCGTGTATACGTATATAATACAAAATGCGCAAAAATAAAAGAAACGCGTACAAAAGCAGCGCAGCTGTTCCCTTTTCGAAGCAGAAGAGAATTTTAAATTAGTTTTCGACACTAGAATTAGATAAACTTTCTCTAGCCTATAAACAAATTTAAAGCACAGCCAAACAAAACTGCAGTTTACTAGAAGACTGTATTTTGGGTTCTAGTTTGACTCTTGCTCAAAAAACAATTAAACACGAAAGCAAAAATACATAAAGCTTATCATCGACTTTTATATAATCAAGGATCATTACTGCCCTGCCCACATTCGAGAAAAATGATTTTTAAATAAAGAAAGAAAAAGAACCAAACGAATACAACGTCTTTCCCACATCATTATCGCAAGTACAAAACAACTACCATTTATGAATGTCATCAATCGGAAATAATGTTGCTTCATTGGTCCTCTCCCTCATCACATTAGGAACTGCATTATGCATAGTTCAATGTCCAGTTTTATAGGTCAGTGCATTGGGTAACAAGGTTAAAAAGAAGGATACTGCTTTATTATCCTCTCCCCCCTTCTAACAAAATCGGTTCCGTAATGGCTTCTTATTAACGGCGATCTCTTGGCATCATTGTGTGCGTGCGTGTGTGTGTGTGTGGGTGTTGCTATCAGAGTTTCTAAATCTACGGCTCGTATTTTGACACTTCAGTCACGCGGTGACTGATTAATGATAATAAATTCAGCGGTGCTTGGCAGAGTTCACTGCGAGTAAAGCAGTAATATAAATGTGGGTCCAATCGTGAATGCTTAGGAATACACTGATTTTTAATTTAAAAAATTTCAATGAAATTTTTAAGACACAAATAACACAAAAGAGTAATAAGATGAAAATTTACGAAAGTTATGTGTATGATTATTATACATGAATTTCATAATATAGATTTTATGCATGGCACCAACACTTCAATTCAATAACGGTGCATCCTTCAAGATGACACTGATTGATCGACCCAAGTCCAAGGGCAATAAAATTATATCAAGTTCTAAGATATTTATTTGTGAAAACAATCTGTACAAGACTGCCCCATTCCACAACATGTAAAATAATATAAAAAGCGACCACCAATGAAAGATCTGATTCCGGAAACAGGTCTTAGCGTGACTGGTCCAGTGCACACAGCTGCACTTCTCGTCAGCCTTATGATCTCTAAACCATCATCAACCAGCATTTTTAAAGTCACATTCCTCGAAGAAGGAAGCTAACGAAAAGAAATGTGCTGCCTTATGAGTATTCGTCCGGATGCCACCAGTTTGGGTTCCTAGTAATGGAGCCATGGAACTTCCGTCAAATTTGAGACCCATTACGATTATTGTAGAAAAACACGGAAAACCGTAAGAAGTAATATTAATGGTGTACAATACTAAGAACTAACGTCGAACAGAATGGTGTAATTCCGACAAATGGAAACAATAAGTCTCTAAATATTTGTCGTTCAAACAACTAACAAAGGCTGCAAAATATTCCTTTAGTAACTTTCACATTAATACCAGATTAAGAATAAAGGAGAATGGGCTAAATTTACAATGCTGAAGTGCAATTACAAACTGATTTTTTTGGTGTTTTATTTTTAAATAAACCACTCACGGCCAAACTAGTAAAACTGCCTACAATAAGGTAAATTTTTCAACAAACGTTTATCCAAGAATGCATATGATTAAAAACTTGTAGGGTCTATGATGTATCCCTAACCGAAATTTTTCAATGTCATATTCGTTAGTAATCTACAATTCTTACAGACTCTGCTTGTTATTCCGAAGCGCTCTAGCTAAGCACAGAAGACCGATAAAAATTTTTATATCAATTTCGTCTGTGAGTTCAGCATCACTTGCGCGGCTGACGTTATTTTGGATAATAAAAATATGTTGCTGTGTGTGCCGAATAATGTTACCTAAAAACTCACCTGCAATAAAGTAGTACCATGCTTCAAAGGGAATAATGGATCTTCTTGTTACTCCAATAACAGGAGGTAGTTTCGTCAGAATATGTTGCCATCTGAGTTGAAAGTTTGTAGAATATTTTGTCTTACCCCAAATAAAATTAACCGTCCTGAAATATTAAATTCCATCTGCCATGAATAATGAAACTTAACAAAGTATTGATCACCGCTTGCTTGTAACGTTAGTAACAGTCCTTTACGGAGTTCAGTGTCACGCGTCACGAACTGGCTGTCGGACTGAAACTAGGCAATGAGATCGTTAACTATTATAACATAACGTACATAGCAAAAATTTTAGCTAACATTTTAAAAATAACACCTTTTTGTTCCTGAGTCATTTATACATGGAGATCGAAGGGAAGAAAATAAAGAAACAGTCGGATAATTATTTTAATTCGATTATTTTTCTCTTGAGGCTTGCGGGAGTTCCGTTAAAGATGAATGAAATGCCGACAACTTACGCTATCTATATGTTAACAGTGATATTCTGCACTTGCAGTACAATTATAGGCTTTGTTGTCGGTGTGTACGAACACAGGGATGATTTAGGACACATAATGACAAGTATGCGTGTGTTGATACCTCTCATTAATGATATGGTTATTTACGTCTGCTGCAGGTAAGTGGTAACACAGATCATCGTAGTTGCAGTATCATAAACATTTGTTAGTATGTAAAACACTGCAAATATAACATGGTTTAGTAATTAATAAAGCATATTTTGGAAGAGATTACTATAAAACTTCGATGTACGAACATAAATTCACAATTTCTTCCACACACAGGACTACTATATTAATCATGAAAGATATTTATTAAAACATAGAGGAGGCGTGTCCTGAAAAATGCTAATTGAAGAATACGCGTATAAAACTTTGTATGAACATGTCACAGTAGGAAAGAACCTAAGAATTCGGAATGTAAATTTAGCCTACAATTATCATAGTTCATTACGTAGTGAAGTCATAACAGTCCGATATAAACCAAATGTACTCTTCAACTGCTACATTTTGTAACAACGCTTAAGTCTCGACACCAGTTACAGTGTCAGTCTTTTACGATACAAAATCTTTCCCTTTATACGAAAAAGTCAAATTACTGTGAGGTGCTACAAAACCTATTTCTCATAAACCGAAACATGTTGGAGCAGTTTTACTTATTTTAAAATGTTTTAATAATTCTACGTTTCTAACGTTGTGTGCATCAGTAGGATATTAAAGTGTTGAGTATTTCTCATATTTTTACAACACAATGTCATTTCAAGTTATTGCCGTGTGTTCCAGTATATAAGCAAAATAAACCAACAGCGGTCATCATATTACATTTCTTCATTATCGATCCAACAATATTTCGGCCAAATAAAGTTCATCATAGATAATAACAAAATCAATATAAAATTTCAAGAATATCGCAAGTTAAAATCTTAACTGTCACGTAGAGTAAGAGATAAGACTGGAAAGTAGTGTGAATTAAACACATACACTGATAATATTTTTATTAACAATGTTCGCTGATTTTCTTCACAACAGGATATCTCAGTCTTCGTGCTTTATTTCAGGGCTCTACAATGCAGTTGTTAATTTTGTATCCTTGTTATTTTTATATCAGATTTCGACAACGCAGTATTGAACGAGCGATGGGCCTAACAGACAGCTTCACGTGGGAAGATCTGCCGACCAGAGACGCTGACACCGGACACTTGACTGCGGCAGGGTGGATCCCGCTCATTAAGACGTACACTACGCGGGCAGCTGTTGGGATCATTGTGTTTCATACCGTCCAGTCAACAATACGCATCGTGACAAATCATGAAACGATGTACACTGCGTGGTATCCTTTCGACTGGACTGTTTCACCCTTCTATGAATTGGTAATCATCTCTCAGGTAAAAATTACTATTTATAAAAATGGTACAATTCTCATAGAAGTTATTATAATATCCTGAATTAAAGCGTCGGGTTTTATTCACTATCTTCGTTGTCCACTTTCTTTCTTCTTTTCCTACGACATTTGCAGTTTGAAAGACTGCAGTTCAGGATGAATGATAATGATGAATTCGAAAGCAATGTGAAGGATGTGCTTTTGATAAAACTGAGGCATTGCCTCTCGAGTTTTCTGGAAGAAACTGAAGAAAATAAGAAAAACAGAACATCCGGTGTACCAGTCACAATCTCCAGAATACAACTGTACAGAGCTGAAGCAGCACACACTGTTCAGGGTGACCTTGTAATAATTTCTCGGCTTACATTACGTACAACCATGCGAGGTTCATTACGAATGGTGACGCTAGATAAAATTGACAGAAGTGATCATAAGACATATCTAGGCCCACAGGATATTAAATGTAACATCGACCAACACTGATTCCTCTAATCATTATAGCACATTTGTAAATCTTCAGGAAATATTTAAAACCCATTCTATTTTTAATCACAACTACCCTTTATAACTGTTACATGAGGACTGGATACTTTATTAGGCGTCAAAATTTATATTTTGCGGGGACGACAGAATTCGTTTAGAATTATTAATTTATTTAGTATAAGGGAAGTAAACAGCATTTGTTTAGCAGCTAAGAGGGGACAGAACACACAGAAAGAGAGAGAGAGGTAAAGGCAGCATGTTCATTTTTTGTCATTTTGTCTTGTTCCGTCGAAATTTGTAACTTTCAAAGTTCTGGACAACTTAAACCTTGCCGGTGTGGATATCGTTTTAGTCGTGACCGAAAATTAAGAAAAACTATTGGACGCTTATAGAGGCTAATGTGAGTCAAAGCACGGGAACCAGTATCCAGCTATTAGTAGCCAAAAATGAGAATGTATTCAAAATTTTCATTTTTCGGACCTATCGAAAACAGTGAAAATAACAGACAGCCAAATGAAAACAAAAAGTTTAAGCAGGAAAAAAGTTAAAAACTAGAAATTCATTATTATTTAACCTGCAATAAATGTGTGCGGAGAGCACAGTGAATATACGTGTCTTCTGGAACAGTACGTTTTGCAACAACTGTGTTAATTAAGTACAGTAAATGAGAAATATTAGTGTAGTGCCTGCAAACTGCCAGACACGAACTGATGAAACTTTCAGAGTCACATACATCAATATGAACATGTGTATAATAGGATTTTGTTAAAGAACATAAAACAAAAATTATTATTTTGAGAAATTATTTATACAAATGCACCGCTGTCAACGACACAAAAATTCGGATTCCTGTTATTAATACGTGTTCACCGACTGAGAGCTAAGACAGGCTACATCGCCGACCAAATAGTAATCTGACTGGTAAACCGCAAAGGATAAACTTAATCTTAAACAAAATATATAAAGTGACCAACATATGATGTTGTAATATGAATATAACCGAAATATAATCGTTTTTTAGCGTTAGTAAACTAAGCTGTTGAAGCCTAACATGCAACTGTGAGACTCATCTACCGTGAGCGCGACATTTGTGAAGATTTTGTTACCTGCCCGTTCGTACCCTTTTAAAAGAAACTAGAATATTATAACACGAAAGAATGAAGATATATAAGCAATTGTGATAATGCATTCATTTTACCTTAAAAATAATCCTGTGATGATGAACAAACTACCTGTAATTAACAAAAAGTATATATTCTTTGGAGAGTCGATACGTCCAGCGGTCTCAATCCTTGTCCAAACACATCCTTTTCCTTTTACATTGAGTGATGTTTCTCCTGCCCTTTTACGTATTTACTTATATTGTAGAACCTAAATATTCTGCAAGGATTATTTTAATAACAGTTTATTGCTAAAAATATAGAGGTAGGACAAATGTCAAAAATTTTCCCAAAAATTCTACGGGATGGACAATTACAAAAAAAAAATCAACCCTATAATTCCACTTTCGACTGGACGTAAATTTACTTTCCATACAAATAACACAACATATGAAAATGGTTACCTTTAAATACCGTCTAAAAGGAAACGGTGTTTTTAAGCTGTTACTAGTTTAAGTTGCGATTATATCGTCAAAATTCCTGAATAAACTAATTTTCAAACATCTGAATTTTATGTATTTGCTTTTTTACAGAGCCTCACAACACTGCTGGCACTGGGTATAACCTGCGGTTTCCTGTCTCTGTGTACTGCACTGATCGCTGTGGCTTGTAGTCAGTTCGATAAGCTAAAGATGGCCATATTGGATATCAGACAGCAACATATCACGCCTCACCACCGGCAGGAAAATGAAGAAGTTCATACAATTGCAAACTGTGACTTGCAAGCTAAGTTAAATGCGTGCATTCGACATCACCAGGATATAATGGCGTAAGTTTATAAGGAATTACGTGACTCAATGTAAATAAAATGGAAACAAAGCAGTTAAAGTAATTCATCTCGTCTTTATCCCGCAAAAACATAAAACAAAGCATCATACAATCAGTCTGTCTAAAATTACGTCTTACAATAACAACAAATTTATGCAGATATAGTCCTGGAATTAAAACGTACAGTAACACACTGCACAAAACAGTAACTTCTGTATGTTCATTGTGCTTGTTCTTATCTACAGGTTCATGCAGCAACTGGAAGATGCACTGAATATCGGTCTGTGTGGACACTTTCTGATTTTACTGGCCATATTATGCATGGCTGCTTTTTCGATTGTTGCGGTACAGTATAAGAATTTTGCAAAATGATACAACTTCAACACTAATATATTACCCTCCCCTGTAATGTAATACTCAAAACAACACACACCTCTATCAACACACACCTGTATCAACCTGCCGCATTCGTGACCAGGGTAAACCATCTATACGTCATCTTCAGAGTCAATGCTAGGCAACGACCTACCCAAAGAGGGCTGCAGGTTTGTAGGCCCCGAATTTGGAAATTAAAAAAAGAAACATTTTATAGACACGATGGTATCAAAAGTTCCATGTGATGTACCTTTCAGCAGAAATCAGCCAATGAGGTCGGCTGATGACTAGAACGTTAAAATTTTCAAAAATTGAAGTAACAATTAAGAATGTCAATAAAACAAGAAGATAAGACGTTGTGATTTAAATCGTGTGTGTGAATCATGAAAAATGTGTTTATGCTTGTATACACAGGGTGTCCCAGGAGGAATGTGCCAGACTTCGGGAGGATGTTCCTTATGTTAAAGTATACCGATATAACCCAAAACACCTATGTCCAAAGTTGAAC
>JGI20166J26741_11547808_pt1 | contig 12192 bp, 9 predicted proteins | sample TergutCu122P5_FD_26741 | JGI IMG/M metagenome (IMG submission 26741) | reverse complement strand
TATTTTTTATAATTGAAATTTAGGAACGTTAATTGCACTACTAAATTTTTTTTCATTTTGTTGAAATGTAGTGACAAACGTTAATAAAATGTACACCAAGACATTATTTTATTGTCCAAATATAAATCGAAAATAAATTTTATTAAATATATATATATAAATACAAATAAATATAAATATATATTAAATACATATTAAATTAGGAACGTAGCAACTGCGAAATTTGAGGTTACCACAGCGCTATTTTTTTCGTGGTTGGCAGATTTGAAGACTTCAAACCCGCCAGCCAGTGAAGCATCCCAGAAGACAAGTATCCTGAAAGTAGGCATTAATATTTGCAGTACCGAACGGTACGTGTTCGTGTTTTGTTTTGTGACAGTGGTACGCGAGAAAAGGTTTTAAAAACACTGTGGGAGAGTGCCCTTTCACATTTTGTAGTCATGTGGACCGACTAAGAGCTGATAATACCTTAGCGTGTCAAGAAATGTGTTTACCTATGGAACCAAAAGATTCATTACCTTCTTCACAAAAACCCAAACCTATTCTGATTAAGTTGATTCAAATCCGTAGATTCGTGTATTTAGCAGATAAGTAACTCCATGGAGCAGATTTCTTATTGCGAAACTAATTGTCGCTCAGCTGTTCGAGAAATTCTTCGCTTATGGAAAACAAAGAACCGTTACCAGGTTTAAAACAGTCCGCCACTAGTGCCTTGCTTAAGCTAGTTGAATGCATTGCACACTTTGAAGCTCTAACGCTATAGCACCAGCAATTTTTGAACATTTGGCACTGCAATCAGTATTTTATCGCACTGAATGGATTTTTTTGGTGAATAACTCTCTTGTCACTTGCTATTTTTAAACTTTTGTATTTTAAAATGTGTATGAATAAGAAGCTTCGTAACATAACAGTTCCTACAACACAGCAAGCACAGCTTTAAGGAAATAATAAAAGTTTATTGTGACAGCCATACTTACTTACTTACTTACTTATTTACTTACTTACTTACTTACTTACTTACTTACTTACTTACTTACTTACTTACCCCACCGAGCAAAGTCCTTCTTGAGAAGCTAACCGGTTCTCAGCTAGTCAAGAAATTCCCCGCATTTTATGGAACCCAAAAGTTCATTACCGCATTCACAAGTGCCCGCCACCTGTCCCTATCGTGAGCCACATCGATCCAGTCCATGCCCCACATCCCACTTCCTGAACATCTTAATATTATCCTTCCATCTACGCCTGGGTCTTCCAAGTGGTCCCTTTCCCTCAGTTTTCGCCATCAAAACCCTGTATACACATCTCCTCTCACCCTTACGTGCTACATACACATCCCATCCAATCCAATTCTTCTCTATTTCACCACCCGCACAATATCGAGTGAGGAGTAGAGATCATTAAATTGTGACAGGCATGAAACATTTAAGACGTAATGGGCAAACTGCAACATTTATTACATTAAATTATTCGGTACATACAGTACTCGCTTTGCTTTAAAGGGCTAATAGTTTACCTCTTAAACACACTTGAAAATAATTGTTGTCTGTAGGTAGGAAATGTTTTTTTGTCGGTCTACTGAAGGAAGCGTTTTATTCTCTGTTAAAAACTGGACGGTAAGGAGCGCCCTTAAGGACAGGAACTTTACCGTCAATACGATATTATTAGTAGCCTATTTCAATCCATTAAATCTTCTACCTTTTCAAGAAATATATACCTTTTAACTAACAAATACATACGCAATGGATAATACAAAGATCTGCCACTTTGCTCCCCTACTGGCCGCCTGAAAGCGTTGAAAGTCAGACCGTCATAATGGATTGAGATTGATGTGCGGACTTCTGCAGTTGCTTCTGTTACAGAGAGGTCAGAAGAATGGCCCAATAAAACGCACCATTGATTTCAATACTTCTACCGAAAAGGAGAGTGGGGGTAAGGGAGGGGACTTGTTAGAGTCAGCAGCTGCCTAAGAACGACAGAACGGGGTGGGGGGTGGCATTGTTACAAACAAGTTGCCATAGATACAATGACAGTGTGACCCTCTCTCATTCATTGAGGTGAACCTAGAGGCGGTAAGAATATTAAAATAGACCTTAACGGCAGTTGTAGAGCAACTTCGTAAGAGTGCTAGTGAATAGTGTTTGCCTGTATTAATATGCTCTACCCTCCCAAGTGGTTCTCTGTATCATTGTGATTTAAGTGAAGTCCACTCTTGTACACTTTATATTACTGAAAGGGTTCCATTTATGTAATGTTAAACCTACGCGCTCTCGGACGATATGCTACTTAGCCATAATTCAGTTTTACATTTATCGGGCCCACTGCGTCCCTCAATCAGTTTTTTCTGTGTAATTAAAGTGCCAGCACGTCATTTCGTTCGACAGTGTGGTGGCCAAAACTGACAGAATTTCTCACATCCGTGGTGACTGGGGTTACGGTCTGGGAGACCCGGTCTCGATTCCGAGTAGCTACAGAAATGTATTTCCTCGTTCCCACTGGCAGACTGGATCTGGGATCCATGCAGTAGCTATTAGAAACTGCAGTGGCCGGAGAGTGAAGCTGACGAGGTTAAGAATGCCTGGATCTCTGTCCTTACCCCTGTGTCTTTGTGCTCCTGTGCTTAATTAAGCACAGGAGCACATTTATATTTTACGACTGTATTACTCATTTGCTTGGGATTAGTATGGTATTGTGGTTACCGCCAACAATGAACAAATGAAACAGTCATAACATGGCATAAACCCTCAGTTAATTTCTCGACAAAATAAGTAGCATAAAATTAACATGAAAAAGATAATAATAACAAATAGTTAATATAGGAAGAACTATTATAAAAGTAAGATAAAAAACAGCGTATAGAATACGGCTTTTTGTATTCTTCTTAGTAAAATTCTCGTTAATTCAAGTGGAAGCGTCCAATTAGGAATTTGTGGTTTGGCTTCAGATTTAGCCCACTTGCCTAGCCGTTAAACTTAAAGTAAGTTATCAGTTAATGGTATTTAATTTCTACAATTACATCACATATGTGCCCATTACTGTAGAATACAAATAAAAAGGTGGATTATGACTCTGTGTCACGGAAGTTTGTATAATTGTCACAAAAAAGAACTAAACAGAACGGCTGGCTTGCGCAACGGATTTGATGTTTTCGCAGTGTATTTACGCAGCAACGAAATTAACTGTCTTGCGTATGCTGCTGCATGAAATGTCGTCCTCATCTTTCAATAAAACATCTGAGTACTGTTGCACGCATACATCAGTGTTGCCTAATCGGACAAACCACGTCGGAGACAGGATAAAGACATTATTACATCATGGCCCTCCCCTTTATGTTGTCGTGGTCGACGCCATTTTGTTTGATGCGTTATTAATAGCTCAGGGAAGCACATTAATGCTGTTCTATCATTGTCATGATGTGTAGATAAAACTGTTGAGATCAAAATCGCTTGCATCAAAGTTACCTTGAAGCTATTACCAGGTGCATGATATAAGCAAAGGAAACTGAGCCTTATTTACAGAGTATAATTATAGTAATGATGCTAAGGGTCTTACTTATGTAGTGACTTAAATCGGTTTCCCAGGCTTCCTTGGTAAGGCGAGGTAAGGGATAAAGGAGGGGTGTAATTTAACCCTCCCTAACAGCAAACAAAACTTTTAACTCACGTGTTGGCCACGCCTATGCCAGCGCTGTAACGTAAAGAAGCGGCGAACCGTGAAATTATCCTGACTCTGAGAAACTTTACGCTGGAAGTTCTTTTTGTGCAACAATGAAGAGGATTTTAAAACCACAAATCAGAGACCTTCACACTTGGCGTGACGTCAACGGATGAAAGAAAGATAATGGTTAGTCAGATGTTTCGAACATCTGCCACAGCCCAGAACTGAGGTTGTATGGTCCTAAGAGTAAACACCACAATGGAGAAGGTTGATTATCTTCAAAGGATGGCAAACTGACACCCCGCGAACCAATTTGAAACAGCGTTAGAAGTACACGTTCTTCGTCCGGTGTATGCTTATTTTTCTTTTAAGTATGACATTTAGGCATTTTTTGTATAAGTCATCCTGTCGTGGTACATGATATTCAGAACCGATAAACGTATATCGTCATCCACAACAACCCAAAAGGGGGTCGCTTTTTGTTTACATAAATTTTGTGCGGTATTTTGATGGTATATCGAACATGGCAGAAAATCGAAATACGGTATAGTAGGGAATTTCTGTTTACAGACTTCCACGGCGCTAAGCGAGGGTGGTGCTATATCGGGAGTTGACTGCATACTGGTTGAAGCTGTAAAGACGTGACAAGACTCAGATTAGGAAGTAAAGTTCACACACGCACAATTAAGGAAACAGAGTGGGAATGAGGATTTAGAATTGACCGCAATACTTTGACGTCGCTCTAACGGCCATGACTGCCGTACGACTTTGCAAGGTTACAGAGTAGCTACATTAAATCCGCGGTGGAAACAATAGCCGCAAATTAAACCACGGCCACTTCCTGCCACACTTTTATAGTTCATTATACACTAATCATCTTATCAGTCTGTTATTTAAACCTTTCACAAATAAATAAATTTTGCTCAACGGAGACGTCTTGTCAGCCTGTTTCATCTGTCTATTCAAGTATTTCGTCTTCCATGCTGCTAACAGAATCTTGATGCAGTTTGGCACTTCAAAGATGGTGTCAACAGAAGTATGAAAAAAATTAAATAATGTTGAGTTAATGCTTCGTAATCTTCATAAAATATGATAAGTGAGGTGAAACTATGGTAGATAAGATTGGTAGAGCGTGCAGAATGAACTGGAGAGCTAACAAATTTAGTCTGAAAAACAAGGAGATCACACGGAAGATATAAAAGTAGGTTAATTTGATATGTTTGATTGTGACAGACTAAAAGAAATATTAATGAGGCTGCTGGTAGATTTATGTGGATCAGGCCAGGGACCAATAGCATGCCCTTGTAAAGACAGTAATAAATATTCGGATTTCATATTTGGCAGAATATTCTTGAGCAACTGGACAACTGTTGATTTCTCAATGAGAAATCAGTTTCATGTAGTCACTTACGGTAAAGACCCAATATATAATTTCACTCTTAAATATGAAAGAAATATCGGTAACTAAGCATTAGAGTGAAAGATACCCGGTGAGTAAATTAAGCTTTACATTCTTCCTATTGTCATTTCATGAGTGGAATGAACGTCGTCAGCGTGCACTTAAAAGGGGCAGTCCACAGTTGTAATTATGAATGGTATGCCAACGTCCATTTTCTTCAAATTAAATGTAAGTGAAATAGGAATTCGATGTTGTGTAATTGACATGAAAATTTTTTTCTTCAAGACGGCCCCTGGACGAAAAGCTGTAGTGTGAACTGAGGAATTAACAGTGAGGTGATGGGCTGCGTTTGTCTTTAACGTAAATACATTAAACTCAGATACAGTGCTCAGTCTTAGATGATATTTACAGCTGTTAAGATTAACATAAAACCGAAACATCAAATGCATTGAATGAATAATTGATAAGTAATCAGGTTTCAGACTCATGTGTTGTTACATAAATTAAAATAAAATCGGTATTACCTATATACATTTTATGTTTGTATATTCACCAAGTCATTTTGTGATAGAACACTAAACAGTAAGAGTCAAATATATAATTAACACGTATGGGGGGGTGGGTAAGTCAGTCTCGGTATATCATTGCTGTTGGTTGTTCTATACAGGCTACAATTTAAGAAATGTAGACTAATTAATCATCTTATCCGTTTTCGTTAAATGTTATGAAAATCCAAGGAGTTATGAAATAAACATATTGGAAATAGAAATATGAGCCTTTATCTCCTGTTTGGAACTTTCTATCTACACTGAGTGGTTAGACATGTAGTTTATGCTGGAGATGCGCGCAGGAATGTATGTTGGACATTGTATGAGCATAAAGTAGTATTTTAAAATTGTCTAACCTCAACAAGAATTAGGACATCTCGACAATTTCCCGTATATTTCTCCTGTAAACCTTTCTTAAATACCTTCGTAGTGGTCCTCCGGTTGCAACATGCATATAAACAGACGGCTGACAGATGGAGCAATTTTAGTTTGTGCCCAACAGAACACACCTAAAACGTGTGCTTATGACTCTAGTATACTGCCTGAAATTTCGTATGAGGGTTTTGCAATGTATGCCACCCTAATTGTGTTGGTAATAATACGGCTGACATCACAAGCGCCACTTACATTACAGACCTGTAGTTGTGTATGGTTACAGATCTTTAAAAACACACAGCCTTTTTAGGAATTTTTCTATGGCGCTCCAGCCCAAATGGGGCTTTGGTCGCTTCCTTTTGAGATTTCAGGATCACACACAATTAGACACACCCACACGCAGTGGGACTCCTCTGAACGGTTGATCAGCCCGTCGCAAACGTCGCTACCACACAACACAGTAAACACAACAGACGAACATCCATGCCGTAAGCAGGTATCGAACCCGAGATACCAATCAATCAAGCGGCCGCAAACGTACGCTTTAAACCATACGGCCACCGGGATCGGCCACTGTATTTTTAGAAAGTAAAACATAAAGGTTTTGAAACATTTTTATTAATCGTTAGTTTAATGGCGACATTTAATTAACTGGAGGATTTAGAAGTGTGAAAGTAGATACTGATTTATGTCATAAATTTACCTATAGGTTATGTTGTGTATGAAATATTTTGTGTAAGTGAACAGTTGCAAATTTGGTGGCCATGCGAAAATTATATATGTATATATATATTTATATTTATTTATTTATTCATATCCGACAAATTTAAAGTGTACAGAGAGATACTTAAACATAAGTCAAACTTTTCGCACAAAACAACAATATCAGTAACAATACATATGCTAGTAAGGAAGTAAATTTCACCCTAAAACAGGCTGTGTAGGCCCAGAGGGGGAGTAGATGTATAGCGCTACTCTTTCTTCAAACTCGGCCCTAGATGGGGATGGGTGGTCAACTCTACGCTCTGACAGCTTTACCTCCGGGAAAGAGACCCGGTACCCATTGTACAGGAGGCTAGGTGGGCCCCAGAGCGGATCTGGACATGTGCCGAAAATCTTGTCCCCACAAGGATTTGATCCCTGGACCGTACAGCCCGTAGTGCGTCGAGTAAGAAAGTAATACCTGCAGTTATTTGTTTCAAACTATTTGCGCGTCAGACATATGAAAATTTCACAGAACGTCACTCAGTTCCTTTGAAGAGCTGGTTATTTTTAATACTTCCCCATTTTTTTCGCGTCTTCGTCCATCCTTGAACCCGGCCCAATAAAAGCTGCACTTATTCCTTTGCAACAACGACGAACGGCCTTCAAAAGTGCCTCCTGTACCGCATAATGTTGTCCTCGTGTGCCGTCTTTCGCTCGAACAAACCGGTGAAATTCAGCAAGTGCGAAGTAAGCATCATAGTGTAGTTGCGGCAAAATCGTCCTTCAGAATTTCCTAATGGCCTTTGTGGTATGTTCACTTGTAAGTGGCCTGGATTTGTTATGGATAAATGACGCTTCTGACATTTTACTTGTGACAAGAACTTTCAGTATAAGTCAAAGTTTACTTTTGTCCCTATAGACAAGAAGTTTACTAGAACACCTTTCGATTCCCAAAGGACTTTAGCCATGATTTTTCCACTCTTGGATTTCTTATTTCTTGGGGATATCGCGTGGCGTCATTCCCTCGATTGCCGCTTAGATTGGGGCTCAAAATTTTGGTCCTAGGTTTTATCCCCTATGAGAATTAGCAACAGGAGACCCTAAAAAAAAGTGCTTTAATGGTGCAGCGTTTCGGTGGCGATTGATTGATTGATTAGCAGTTGGGTTCGAGCCCTTACGGTCCCGATGCACATAGGCCTTAAAAACGGGTCCTTTGTGCTATTACCGATTCAGGGAAGCCCTGTTCCTTTGCTGAAGTTCCAAATGGCCCCCACACTTAAACTCTTGATGTCCTCTGGATCCAAGAAAGAGGAACCCAGATGTATACGTTTGAATGAAGCCAAAACTTCACACTCACAGAGCATATGCGCCGAAGTTTCATAATTTGCTTCACACCTCCCACATAAGGGACTATTGGTTAGTCCCATTCATTGAAGATGTCTTCTCAGGGTGTTATGTCTAGTAAGGGGGTCGGTAACGACCCTGGATTGTGTTCTTGTTAAAAGACATTAGCCTGGTGTTAGCAGTCGGACTAGGGTCTGAAATCAATTCTTGAGCCTGTCTCTGAGTACTACGAAGACCTTAGGTGGCGATTGCTTGTTTTGCTTCTTTATGTGATCTCTGCGCGCTCATGGTACCCATCGATCACAGGTACTGGAATTTCCCATCTCTAAACTGGTCGCAACTACACGGTTTTTATCGACGGATCGGGTGTTACTTAATCATTTGTGTTTATGCCACGGTCGCTGCATGTCACGCTGGTGGATGTCAGGCCTTGCTACAGTGCAGGGGAAACCACGCCGTCTTTCTGATGAAGTGCTGTTCCTCCTGCTTCAACTTCTTGAATCCGTCTGATCCAATGTCGAACAGCAGTCTGTCCAGAGTTGCTTTTTCATAAAATTTAAGGAAGCGTTCTTGAAGGCAAGTCGTCATCTCACTGTCAGCAACCAAGAACATATCGCTTCTCGTTGTTTTAACGCAAATAATTATGTTATTTTACAATAAACTTTTGGCACTGCCCTCTTTCGAGTGGTTCAATGGCGCCTACTGCAAAGGATGGAGAATATTCAAGAGTTACACTAAGGTAGTGGCTATTTCCATACAAGATAAATATAAGGAGGAAAAAAGCAGGAATTTTTTTCTGACTGCACCTCTTATACGTAGAACTAAAAATCTGTGCTACATTAAATTAGGCTCTGAGTTCCGTTTGGATATACATGTGCAAAATGTAGTCCTGAGAAAAGATATTTGGATCGGAACACATTTTGGCTTTACATGGTATATTGCTGGAGATTAAGTGTCTTGTAAATAAGTAGGCCTGCCTGAAACAGACTGTACCTGGCTTTAGAAATGTGCGTTCGTCTGTTTTATCGGGTGGAAGTGATGTCTTTGTTGCTGTGACACTCAGGATGTCTGTGACCGCGTTCACACCGGGAGCAAAATGTCATTTACATTGGCTCAAACGTAAACATCAATGTTACACACATTTCTGGTGTAGTTATTTCATTGAGCGCTTACACGCATATCGCAGGCCGATATGTTTTTTTTTTCCTCCTCCGTTATGCGATTATAGTTCTCTACGGATAAATTACAAGTTATTAATTTTTTAGTTCATGCCACACTGTTTTCAATGGGCACTTCTAATATTTCGCGTGGCAGCACAGCTGGTTGAAGCACTACGCCATAAGACATGAGTTTCCCGGTTCGATTCCCGGTCGGTCCCCATTCCTTCTGTCCGCAATCAGTGTTCCCGGTGTCCACTCAGCCCCCAACAGAAATGCGTACCAAGGAATTTCCTCGGGGTTGAAGTGCGGCCGGCGCGTAGAACTGAGAACGGTGCCGCCCTCGTTGTGCCGACTGTCGGAGTAAGGATAGAAGCTAAATTTTCAGTTAATCCCCCTTCTTGAGTCGTCAAGACTTGTCACGAGAAAGCTTTACCTTTACCTTGTCATATTTAACTTCCATAAATGTTCAGTTCAGAAATAAGCGTTACGGGTTTTATGCGGTTCTTATAGATTTGTCGTGTGGCTGACACGCCTGCTTCGTATTTGAGTGATGTTATGTTCAAGATTCGGCCTAGAGATTGAAAATCCTGACTCTGGGATGTGACGCCGTGTAGTGTGTTAAAAGTTCACTGACGTATTAGGGAATTCCACTAATTCCATTACCAGAATAAATGGAGACGTTTCGTCTCTGGTTGCAAATATTGTTTTTGTGTTTAGTGAAGGCTTATAAATCGGCAACCCAGCTTCTTTAGAAATGAGGCGTGTTTCGAAGCAGTAATATGTGCGGGCAATGTCATCGCGTGAAGACTTGACAAAGTTGGGCCGTCTCCTCTTAGGTTTGCGCTTTAACTTTCCAGACAATTATTGTCATTTCGCGACATAAACCACTCACACATTTATGCAGGGTGATGTAATGTGCCTACCCTGTTCCATACTTGTGTAAGAAGAGTTTTTGTCTGGTTAAAGTAGAAAATGTGATGGCGTATAAATCACATAAAATAATTTGGGTTGTTACTGAATAAAGACAAGCTGATCAAATGAAAGAAGGACCAAACGTCACGACAGAGGGAACAGCACTCCTGCTTCCTATTCGGAAGGTCCCAGATTGCAGTCTCGAATCATTCCCTCCCTACAGGCAACTTCTTGCATAGTAGGTCCAATCTGAAATTGCACTACCACATCTTTCGTTCAGTCCTTACACTTCGTTATTCATAAATGATTCTAAAATTAGATGCTATATAGGCTAACCTAAGCTACTGACAGCGGCATAAATAAACCATAAATAATGATAAGCTACAATTGATTATGATGGTTCTATTGTAACGTATTTGAGGCCTGAAATACATCTATATAACATATAAAAATTTAATCTATATCTCACAGTAAACACACTGCATGTCAATTAGAAAGACCAACCTGTTAATGCTGCTTAGAGAAATAATTGCTTTTTGATTTGAGAACCGAAAGAAGCATATAAATTCACTGAGTAGAGCAAATACATGACTTCTGAATGTTACAGCCGGCGGTGAATGTATTAAGCACTGTGATTTAAAAAAACAAATTAATGAATGGCCATTTGGCGCTCACTTCGTGAGAGAACAGCAGTAGGGTGACATCAAGCATGTAATTGAGGTTTTACACTTTGCAGTGCCCATGTCACCATATCCCACCCACTCGGGCTTTGAAAGGGTCCTCCTTCCCTCTTATCAGTGGTTGGAAATGGGAATTTTATGCAGACGTGATTGGCTGCTTTGAATCTGTTCCATTCTCCCTATCCACAGACTCTTCACGACTCGTGCAGGGAAATTACTGGCAGTTCTTTTATTAGAGTCTTGCGTTATCTCACTTTCTCTCAGCCCCTTGCCACTGGCAGGATCTCACTCACTTTCGGTTAGAACTATAGCCATGAAACTTAGATGGAGTCATTGCGTGTTTTGTTTAATTTCATTCTAACGTTGGTAACCAGATTTCGATTAAACAAAGAAATAAATGAATACAACATAATCTTCTCGGGCAGACGGCCGCGTCAAGGTGTTAAAGGTCTCCATCTCCGTTCCCATCCTCAGGGTGGGGATGGAGTCAGTCCCTGAAATGTTGGACAACTTTCACACTTTGACACGACTATCTGCCCAGGAAGATCTTGTTGTATTCTGTCGCCGCGAAAGCTTCAAAACTTATAAGTAAATAAATAATGGTGCTGGATGTGGAGGGGTAGCTGGGCATCAGTCTCACTTGATGGAAAAAATTTGAAATTGAAAAACTGGAAGAAAGAACAGGAAGTGTACTAATATTGATATTTTTACGTCTTTTAAATCTAAACAGATTCAATATATTTTAAAACAGAGGTGCACAAGCCCCTTGGACGAACCGTAGAAATATTCTTACATAATTTGAAAGTAGGTTTGTAAGAAAAATGTCTGACTTTCCTCATTCTTACAGACAAAATCTCGGCACGACCCTCAAGATGGATTTATGTCAAACCGTAAGCTACGTGCTGTTAAACGCGGTTAGGCCTGTAAGATCCTTACTGCACACAGTTTACTGTGCCTGTGGCTCCTTCCGAACGAAGAGACATGAAAAACATTCTATACCTAATACACAACTGGTTGTCCATGTGTTCGCTTGTAAATCCTTGATAGCAGCGGAACAGATATTCACAAAAGTTGATATTATGGGGCTCTAGTAATTTGTTTACCTATTCCGATGTTAGTTAACCTTGTAAAAACCAAACGTAATTTGCTTTTTGTACCGCGCAGTAAACACTTTCCACCACGGTTATGATGTATAAGCAAATGTCGTTGTCTTTTCTGAGATACGTGCAAAGCACACTCAACACAAAGCGAGCACCATGTATAATTTTTGAGTGTTAAACCTGGTGATACGTAAAGAGAACGCTAGGCCTTAAAAGGTTAAAATCTACGACCATAAAGGACACTTCAAGAGAAGACCTACCTTAAAGTTTCTGCTTGCATATCGAGAGTTGCTCGCTAAATATTTATCGGGGGGG
>JGI20166J26741_11547585_pt1 | contig 12194 bp, 9 predicted proteins | sample TergutCu122P5_FD_26741 | JGI IMG/M metagenome (IMG submission 26741) | reverse complement strand
TGTACGTAAACAGCTCACTTACCAAGCAGCAGAACACCCATATGGCAAGCTTCAAATAAACGTTCCTGTTCATTTGTGCAAAACGTAAGAACTTGACCGAGAATTTTCTCACCTCCACTGCGCAACAAAAGCATCTTCTTATAGATAAGATGCTGCACTGCACCTTGAACCCTAATGGCTGCAGAAAAACACACAATTGTATCCTAACATTACCCATATGGTTGTGCAACAGTAAAGTGAATTCATGTACATTAAAACTCCACTTAAAATTTCTTCAGGAAGTAACTGATTTGTACAATAAAGTATGGAAAATCTTGAAATCCAACACTGATATTATTGACTTTAGATCACTGAAACTGAAAGCTAAAGGAGGAAAAATGTTCAATCAAGAACATTAAAAACTGGTGCTACTGCACATTGAAAACTAAAGCTACTATGACATGATGTATGTTAGCAGTCAGAGTGGTGACAGTAGTAGATCTCAGCTTACATCTAGACAGCAGCCATACAGTGCATAATGCTATTCAGTCAGGTTTAGCATCTTAGTTTAAATGTTGCTGTCTTTCCAGAACTTTTCAAGGTCTGAGCATGCATATTCAGTGAAATACTGGTTTCAGTGTGTACTTCAAGTTCTGCAATGTACAAGACAGAATCACAGTAAAATTAGTGAAATTAGGTACAATGAATGATAGTCACACATCAACATTTGTTGCTACAAATTGCAGGACATTACAGTGTATGATGCTGGGATGGATGCAAATCACATAACATTTATACCAAATTATGTGAAAATTTTTCTGCTGGTTCAAAAGTAGAAATGGTAAACATACAGACAGCATGAGATCTCATAGGCTTATTTTCTTTCTTCAAAAATGGAAGCATATTCAGAAATATATTCATACCTGTATGTAATCCCATAACATATCCTGCTCCAAAACAATAGTTTCGCAGAAGCTGGCTCCAGAAAAGAATCAACACCAGTACTAAACCCCACCAAAGGGGCAGAGATTTATCTTCTACAAAGTGTAGAATAAACTGCTGTATTAACGCCTAGTACACAATAACAAGGAAATTGAATTAACAATGTGCTGGTACCAAAAGAAATCAAGTTCAAGTTAACTGTGTTATAAGATACAATGACATGCAGCCTGGTAGAAAGTTACTGATGTTAACCTGGAATGTCAGTACAGGCAGTCCTCGTTTAATGTTGCCTCATACAATGTTCTTTTAATTCAATGTTGACAAATTTCTGTGACCAAAGATTAAATTAATGTTGTCCTGACTAAGATTACTGTTATATTTGCTGACAGCTAGTGGGATATTCAACAGCCATACAATGGGACATCTTTACATGCGTTCGCAAAATTGCGAAAAGCAACTATTAGCTCTGTCATGTCCGTCCGCCTCTCCATATGTCTGTCCGTCTGCATGGAATAACTCAGCTCCCAGTGGATATAGTTTCATAAAATTTAATATGAGAGTATTTTCTGAAAATTTGTCAGGAATTAAAGTTTTATTAAAATCTGATAAGAATAATGGGTATTTTACATGAAGAGCTACATACACTTATAACATCTCTTTGAATTCTTCTTAGAATGAGAACTACTCCAGATGAAAGTTGTAGACAGAATCAAAACACATATTTTATGTTCAAAAAATTTCTTCCAAATTTGTGCCATTTAAGAGATAACACCCAAAAATATGGTACAGTCGGACAGGCCACAGGTGACAATGTGGTGCATGTGGTTTGCATGCTGGATAACTAAAGCTATGGACACACAATCAGAATATTTGATAATTATTGTTTTTCCATGAACACTGGTTTTGCAAACATGCTTCAATGTTAAATTTATACACACACTGCCTATCTTGTTGATAATTCTTATGGGAAAAAATGCTCCATTCTATGTTGTCTTGCTCTATGTTGTGATTTTCAAGCATATAAGACCAACATTAAATGACATTACATGAAGATTTACTGAAAATTTCTACCAGACTAAATGGCATGACATCTTCAAAGTACTGCTATGAGAACCTATAATCCTGCACATTTGACACATGATTATTGAAATGCATGCAATGAAGCATAATCATTTCTTAAACTTACAGGTCCTAAGAACTGGAAGATAACAGCAAACACCATGAACAGCATAGCAACAATGCAGCGTGTACGACAAAACCTCCAAATAACATATGACAATGATGACTTCTCTCCACTTTGTGCTACATGTTCATGCCACAACCTCTCCAGGCGATGTGCATTTGGTTCAGCTCGATCACTTGCCTGAAACATAAAGGTTCACAACTAAATATCAGCTTATATTAATGTACTCTAGTGTCTTCATAGTTTCAGATTTCAATTCTTCAAACTCAGTATCAGTTTCAAAGAAAAACCGAGTAGCTTTGTGTTTTGGCATTCTCTCAAATGGACACTTACTTTGCATACATAGACAAATATGCATATGCTATACATTATACTATTTATTTATTTATTCATTTACTGCTTCTCTAACAACAATGCTGACATCTCAGATTACACAGCAGCAAATGGTGAAACAGTTAATCAATAACGAACTGCAAAGAGGCAGCAGTTGTTACTAATTTTTGGTACTATCCCATCATTGCCTGGCAGGATTAATAAAAAAACATGAAAACTTCAGTCAGGCAGTCATGATAGCTGTGCTCTGGGCTGAGATTTTAATCTTGACTCTTCCAGGCACAAAGCAGGAATGCTACCCACCTTTAGGTTCTCTTGCAAATATTATTGATCTTAACAGTAACTAGGCTAAGGTCCAGGTAACCAAGCAACTGTGGTTTGACTCCTGGTACAGACAAATGATTTTTCTTCAGACCCACTCCAGTGCCCACCCTGTTCATTGAATACCAAGAGCTCTTGCCCCAGTAGTAAAGTGGCCAGGGCATAAAGATGATCACTGTGCAGCGGGGCCAGCAGACACACTACCACCACCTCCGCTTGGATGGTGTCACCACATATACAGTGTACGAACACAAAATTCAGCACAAATAATTTTATCAATATTTTATATTTTAACATAGACTTTAAAACTTTTATTTAAAACTTAACATTTTATATCTGTAAATTGTCTGGATGTTCTATGTAATATATCATCCAAAGAACACCTCCCTTAAGATGGCCACAATAGGTGGCCAAAACATGTAGGAGACCACCCAGTCCATACTACAATAAATTCACAAATTTGTATGTGCAATTGTTAGTCCTGTTTCTCATAATGACCACTCATGTTCATCTAGTGCAGACTTTAAAAAATGCATGGTGCTCTATCGCCACTCTCCCCTATGACTTAATGGCCTGGTGATTAATACAGCACAACGACAACTTGTTCACTCTTATCAATCTTCTGGCTTCATATAATAACCATTTCTTTAGTTGAGAACCATAAAATTTTATCTTCTCATGTCTCTTTTTCTGGCTTATTTTCACAACAATTTCTTTGTTTCAGGATTATTACATTTTATGTTTTCTGTGTGTCCTATCTTCTGCCTACCTGCATAATCATTTCTTTAGTTCACAATTAGTAATTTTATCCTTCCCATGCCTCCTGCCCATTTGGCTTAGTTTCATAACAACACAGCCATCAAAACTGTACAAAATCTGTTACTTGGTATGGGGAAATTCTAAAAATAAAAAAATAAAAAAAAAAAGCAAGTTCAGTATTCTTTACCAAGTTTCAGTAATACCTGGAGAATAAAAAAGCAACATATAACTGTACTGTCCACAAATTTCTAAACTTAAATGTAAAAAAAAAAGGAAACATCCCTTTCCATGTTATGTGGGCATATAGGGAGAGTAGAGTTACAGTTCCATTTATACTCAACTTCAGTGGTGTTCAACATCATGCTTCAGGTGCTTTAAACCTGGGAAAAACACAGTACCAGTGAACAGGAAGCTGGATGGACACCAGAGCTGGTCTGGAAATTTTGCACAATAGAAAAAATCTTTCGCCCCTGTTTGGACTCAAACCCTTGACTGTCCAGCCAGTAGCCTAGTTGCCATACTGAGTACACTATCCCAGCTACCAAAATACAAATTTAACAGAACAAGAATACATAGTCACACTGACAGAATAGTTGAGTGTCAATCTACATATTAATAATAGGCCCTTCTAACCATACAGACAAGGTCAGGCTATTGGTTAATCCTGATAAGACTGAGCTCATAGTACTCACAAGGAAACAGAAATTCCCAGGTTTGTTTAAACCACAATTTTCTGGTTGCATTAAGTCGTGCTCTAGGTTGGTCAAGTATCTAGAGGTTATCTTGGACTCTCAGCTGACCTGGTGGGAGCATATGGATGTTAAGATGAGGAAGGCTCACAACTTGTTGTGGGCCTGTAGGAAGGCCTGCGGGGCGAGGTGGGTCCCGGGACCCAAAGTGGTTCACTGGTTCTATGCCCATCTCTTTTACATCCTTAGTAAGGTGGTCTGGCAGTCAGATGTCTAGCGCCAAGAAAAGACTAAGCAGAGTACAAAGACTTGTATGCTTAGGGATAACGGGAGAGATTCGCACCACTCCTACTGGTGCTATGGAGGCACTCACTGGCCTGCTTCTTCTGGATCTGGTGATTCAAGTTAAGGCGAGATCAGCGGCGCATCACCTCTGGAATCTAGGATGTTGGTCTTACCTTCATCCCAATCGTGGACATAGTAGTATACTGAGGCAGCTAGAGAAGTCTGATCCCATATTTAGCATGGGTGTTGATGTTATGAGGTTAGCTTCCAATCTTGAACCCAAATATGGGGTTACTATGCTGACGAGTGCAGTGGACCAGAGGACCTGGGACTCCTCCCATAGTTAAGGAGTAGTCTAGTTTACAGATGGGTCCAAGACAGGGGAGGGGTCTATGGGCAATCCTTTGGAAGAAGGTTCAGTATCCCTCTAGGAAAACATGCTACAGTCTTTCAGGCTGAGGTATATGCGATATTAGCCTACGTTTATGACAATAAAACTCAGGGTAGGCCAGAAAAATATGTTAGTATTTGCTCTGAAAGCTCTTCAGGCTACAAAACAACATCTCCATTGGTGCAACAGTGCCTAAAGGTGTTGAATGACATCTCTAACCTGCACACTGTGGAACTCTACTGGGTCCCTGGACATGCTGGGGTAAATGGAAATGAAATCGCCGACAAGCTCGCAAGGGGTGGCTCCACTAAGAAGTTTATAGGACCTGAGCCATCCCTTGGGGACCCTAGGCAGAATATCAATAATAAGATTACACGCTGGGTGGATAACCAGCATTTTGCGCCCTAGCCCAGCTACAAAGACCCAATTACTGTCCTTTAATAGGACTCAATCCAGGGTCATTACTGGCCTTCTTACCAGACATAACACCCTGAGAAGAAATCTGTATGTATTGGGGTTGAGTAGCAACCCCACTTGTAGGAAGTGTGTTACAGAGGAGGAAACCTCAGTCCACTTTCTGTGTGAGTGTGAGGCCTTGGCTTCACTCAGACATGCATATCTGGGTTCTTTCTTTTCAGACCCTGAGGATGTTACGAATAAAAGTATGGGGGCCATCTGGAACTCTGGTAAAAGAACAGGGCTCCTTTAACTTAGTATCAGAGTATGGGGCACAAAGGGCCTGTTTAAGGCCTAGGTGCATTAGGCCCGCAAGGGCTTGAACCCAAATACTATTCTATTCTACATATTAATACATAAGGCATTATGATATTCTATGTACAAATATTACATGGATAAGGAAGTGTTGTTATAAGCCAGTGTGACTAACATAAAGTAACAACTTAATTGATCTTTTCATTTCTTAGACATAATGGCTTCAGCAATATGAACTGATGAGACACGGGGTCAACAGTCATAGTAATCATCATTTTCATGTCCATTGTATCAATAAGTCACAATATGTCATGACCAATGTATCAAGGTCATGTATTCATAAGCACATTCAGCTTGATAAGTACAGGGCAATGCATCAGACATATATCAAGAAACTACAAAAACCAAAAACACCATCTCAGCTAATGTCCCATTTAGAAGAAGGCAGAATTGAACCAGGACATTATTTTAAGTCAGAAGTAACACAAACGAAGCAGAAATGAAGTCATTATAACAGACAAACCTGAGACACAATGAAAGATAAACAGCTAGCACTACAACAGCTCACTATAAACCTTGAACTTCTTACACAGGTACAGTTCCAGTTTTTCTTGATCTTCCATACTACATGGATGACAGCTGTTACTGTCACACCCACAATACTTTACATTATCCCTGGGTTAATGCCCTCATTAACCACTGGATAGAAAGGTAGGCCAATGACAGAGCCAGTAGAGAAGTTGTGACTACATGAAAAATCATTTACATCCTAAGTATATTTAACAATTCTTTCAGTACCTCACAATATGTATCATCTACAAACATAATGATTTGTGAGTATCAGTTTTAAAGTATGTGGAAGGAAGCTATCATGACCTAATTCAAGATAATGTTCCAGCATTTGCATGTTGGATCAAATTGTTAGACTCACAGTCTTTGAGGATTGGGGTGGAGGGATGTCAAGTTAAAACCTCAGGCCATAAACTGGCTATCCTGATTGACATTCTGCAGCCTCCTCAGTCCCTCAATGCACATGTTGTGAAGGTACATAAGTTTGGGCACCGATTATTTCATTCCACTATAAAAATGACTTGGCTATCTCACACCGTAACCAGCCAAGAGCCAAGCATATGAAGCCCCCAACTTAAAGACCAAGGATACAATGGTGGTGGTGGTGATGACGACGACATGTTGCCTGATCAGAGCCACTGTAACCATGTGGGGGTGGAGTGAGGGAGCAATAGATAAGTGCAGCAATGGTGGAATGATGATTAGCAGGCAGAAGTAAAGAAACTCATACAGAAAACTCCTCTGGTGTCATTTAGTTCACCATACAATTAAATAAAGATGGCCAGGTCTGAACCCAAGTTCCATGGTGCAAGTGCATATCTAATTGAGCAAAGGCATGGCATACTCCTTTCCCATCCCCTCAAAGTTGGTATTCACTAATCACTAAATCATTCAACATTACATAAGCTAATTATGGAATGTGGTAAACAGAATTACAAGAAGAAGAAGAAGAAGAAGATGAAGAAAAAGTATCAGATACAACTCCTGGACTAATAATGACATACATCCTACCTGCAAATCATATAGATCATCTTCAGTCAAGCCATGACGGAAAGCCTTCCACATTAGTCCTGTCATCCAAGAGACAGCCACAAAGGAGAAGAATCCAGATGAATTACTAGGCATTGCACGGCTGTCCCTGAAAATATGAATCCACATTTTGGTTCAGTAGTTCTCTTGGGTTGCCATACACAGCAGATGTGCATTTCTGCTCACAAGTTACCATTACCAAAAATTATGCTACAAACTGTCTCAAAATTCATGAATACAGCTTTTTTATGTGATGTTAGATACCTACCAACACTTTGGAGCAACCTGCTGCCTCCATGTTCATGGTAGAAGAGACAGCGATGAGGAAAATGATACATAATGTTGTATTAGCCGATGTAAACCAGTGACCTGAAGAGTGTTATTTTCTAAAGGGGATCAAATATATCAGAAAAAGCAAGGAATTGGAAGGTGGTTAACCTGAAGATGGATGCAGCAGATTCCTATAAAATGTTGCTACCTATCTCCAAAATTACACAGAGTCACAACTCAAATGACCAAAATCTTTATATTCACTGCTGATAGAACCTCAAATCTCATGAATCACAAATATCTTGTTATAAAACAAAAGTGACTCACCTTGGGGATGGTCGGTATGGTAAAAAATGTCTAAGGGCAGGTCCATACTTGTTCCGTTTCTTGGGAACACTGAAAATAAAATGTATCATTGTTAATAAATACATTTTATGGATTCAAAATAAGAAGTCCATGTTGCATTCAATAGATTTCTGTGGTGCTAAACACTTCATTCAAGACACCTGATCTCAAATAAAACATGTAACACAAAAGCTTAGAGCCCTTCTGGAACATGGCACTGTGTAGCTCAGTAATGGTAGTGTGTTAGAACTATTGGTCCCAGCTTCAGGGTGGACAAAGTCAGTTCTTCTCTTCTACATCTGGAGGCAAGAGTTACTTATCTATCAGCCTATATGAAGTCACATGCATAAGACTGTAAACGTAGCCCCCACCAATGTACAAATCTCGAAACTCATTTATGAGATGAAACATTCACATGCTTTTGAAATGTATAAGGGTAAGGGTGATATGATAAGCTATCTGTAACCGTTCTTACAACTTTATGTAACAGGTAGTTTTATTTTAATATATGTTATAATGATGGTATCACACAAAGTGATATAAAATATGTTAAACTTTCATACCATGGTGTGGATTTCTTATTGGAAAAACAGGTTTTATTTAATGTTTACTATTTATATTCATATATCTATATATATCTGTTACAGATCAGAGAATTTCTGCTCCTTTCCTAAATAAATAACTCATAATTACTTGAATATACAATAGTGATAAGAATTACTAAAAAAGACTAAATTTATAATTGGTAATTTGTATGCAGCTCTTTTTGTTTCTTCAGAACATCCTTAGTTGACATGAGGAACTTCCAAATAATTTCTCCATAAGCAATTAATTCAGCCAACTGTCATTTCCAAAATACTGGTATCAGCCTGTGGTAATATAACAAGACAAGTCAAATTCATCACTATGGAAAAAAATTAAATGGTGTGTTCAATTTATGCATATTGCCTGTCTGCTGTATAAATGCATGCACTGCATTGCCACTGAGGTGACATCACATAGGTCACCAGCTTGGACAACGATTTCATATCAGTGATTTTCTCAATCAAGTGACCTTTTGGCACAAACAAAAATAACATGTGTAACATCACTGCTGTTCAAAGACAACATTTTCATGGTGTTTAATAAGAAAATAAAATGTGTGTTTTGCAGGAATCATATAAGCAAAGTTTATTTCATTATTAACATGAGAGGCATACATAATAAAGATAAATTAATAGAGTTTTGATAGGAACACCTGAAGCATAGAAACTGCTTGGAAGGCCCAGACTTAGACTGGAGTCTTAAAAAATGGACTAAATTCAACTTGATCACGATTGGAACCAGGATTGGGCTCTTGTGAACATGGCACTGAACCTTTGGGTTCCATCTAACACAGTAACGTTTTGTTAGCTTCTCTGGATAGACTCTACTCCACAGTGTTGGGTGGTTCCTGGATTTAGTACCTTGTAAAATGTTATACATAATTTTCCATCTACAGCACTGGTATCGTGGTGCGTTAAGTTTTCGTCATATGTAAAGGGAACGTAAATCGGCAGAACTCAAAATAAACCTGTTTTTTTCTTAACATGTGAAGACACTGGAATTATCACATCAAGTACCCAATATGAAGTGTACTACCGTTCACTTTACGTCGTTTGTGAAAACGCGTTTGTTTTTGCTTATGTTTATGCAGGATGCTACAATCATTTCGTGTGAAAAACGAATCCATCTACGGCAAAAACAAAAAATACACTCATATCCAATCATACCACATGGAAGGTACCGAAAGTAATATGTTCAGCTTGCAATAACGAAATATTGCCATTTTATAATTACGAATAATTCAGCCGTTTGCATGTTTCGCAAGTATGTATCATCTAAACAAAGAATAAAAATCACTAGAATTAATACCTAATCATAACGCCGTCTTTTTCTCTGTCATCCACAGCTTCAACATTAAGGTAAATAGAACCGGTAGACAGCCACTTGTGCATCAACATTATTCCTGCGAACACTAATTACGCAATTCTAAACTTCACAAAACACAGAACACATTTAAATTCTTATCACATGTTACGCAGCGGGACTGTTAATTAGGTTAGTTGATTTCTGAATCAGCTGATTGCGATGACAACCGTGGAACATTAACTACTGCCACAAGCGATTAGGCTACTACGAAGCACACTTCTCTCTTTCGATTCTCTGTCCCCGCTGCGAACATCAGCTCTCACTCACACATAACCTTGTAAAAAGCATGCATTTTTACTATGTCTATTTAGCATCACGAACTGGCGTCAAGCCGCAGTTACGCCGATCGAACAGTTACATCATGAACAGCAGTACCACGATCAGTACCGCCAACACCGAAATATTAGCGAGATTGAGGTTTTCTCATAACGGTGTCGAAGATTCATTTCTTCGGGGATGGCGCCATGTAGTTGGTATATAGTTACAGACGTTTCGTAGGCGTTTGCTTTGTCCGCGTTCAAGGTGGTCCAGTAATCCCGAGGCAGCAAGCTTAACTATTTAACATTCTTCTCGGCAACATATCCCAGAAGATTTAAATCCTCAATATAATATTCAGTGTTGCTAGATGATATAAAACGCGGGAAGCAAACATTACAATAACTCTTGTCAGGCTTGTGAGTACGTCTTTCGGTAGATAGGTACGGATTTCCTCTGATGAAAGAGCTGCCAACATATTCAGCTAAAAAGTTGGAGGCAACAAGTTCCTCAGAAACGTTGGTGCCTGTATACCACACTGCACAGCGTCACAACCCAGAAAACAAATCATAGTATTCACCGCCTCAACTCCCAATTCAACAATTCGTAAGAAAGGAAATCGGTAGTATCATCTGCTGGTGGATTTTACTCATTTGACATGGGTTTGGTATGACATACTGCCGCACTGAACAGCCAAGTTCATGGAAGGAAAGTATGTCTATGTAAGCGTATATCACAAACGCAAAGGCATTCTAGTGATTTTAAACAAGATGTGGCTATTTAGGCCTTGTGTTAGACTCACAACTTCTCTGCACCAAGTACTTGCACTGTCGCAAACGGCGCCACAGGCGTTCCCTGTCAACGTCTCCTCGCCCGAGATTCAACGCTAAAGCAGTCCAATTTAACCCTCTACAAATTACTCATTCGATCCGTTCTTATGCCGCTCCTGTCTGGAGTTGCGGACCTACTCCCACTTCGCTGCCAACAGTTTACAGCTGTAACTGATGCAATTACGCAATCGTGTTGTCAGAAAGGACCTTGTGTCTCATTAACTTATTCTTCATGAATAGTTGGCAGTTATCCAGAAGATAATGAAATTCCTTGCCTGTGTGGAATTCCAAGGTTCACTTTCGTGTACACAAAAGCCTGTCACACGAAATTCTCAAGAGGATGACAATGAAACATGTTGTCTTCTGGGTAGATTATTGTTTACACCGATTAGAGAGGCGGCAGGTTTCTCCTAGACTACAGTACACATTTGTCAGACTGCATGGCATCATTTTCCAGAAGAGCAATTATCTTCAGAATCATCCCATCATCCTGAGTTTTCCAACGTAAACGACATAAAGAATGCTGTCTTCTGGGATGTGACGCCGTGTAATCAGATTGGCACCGAAATTTCAGAGCATTCTGCTGCCTATAAAATCTGTTTGGATGAAGACGGGAGCGGAATGCCCTTAAACGTCGACACTTCTCTACTACCGAGATAAGGCGTCTCGATGACTGACATTGTCATGGATATGGCCGCGAGAAACTCAAGACTTTGGCAATGACGTATGACAGACGCACTATTACTTCTTTGGACTCTTGTCTATCATCTATTAGGCCTATGTAATTAAAACACGACTTTTCGAAAGCCAGTGTTTATATTTATTTCCGAACAATACAGCTAAATAGATCTTGTATATTGCTTTTATTCAAATGTACTACTTATTTCGGCTATCTATTTCAGCCGTCATCGGGTAGGAATACTAGTTTACAAAAACAGTAAAAGGTGAGAAGCCTCTCATCATAAACAGTTGGTAATTTGAATTTATAATTATAAATTTTACAATAACTTTTCACCCACTGTTTGTGAGGAGAGGCTTCTCCCCTTTTATTCTTTTTACGAACCAGTGACTACCTGATTACAGCTGCAATAGACAGCCGACACACCTAGTACAAGTGAATAAAAACAATGTACAAGATCTGTGTAGTTGCGTTGTTCGAATAGAAAACTAACACTTGCTTGATAAAACACAAAGGGACGACGTCACCTAAGAGTTTCGAAAGACGTTATAACCGGTGGGAACAATTATTTTGGTAGAAGATTCAAAATTTGTTTTCTGAAATGTAGGAATACATGTGTTTCGGAGTTAGGGAGGTTAGAAGCATCTGGTGACAGATACAAAAGGTCAGCGGG
>JGI20166J26741_11547474_pt1 | contig 12194 bp, 2 predicted proteins | sample TergutCu122P5_FD_26741 | JGI IMG/M metagenome (IMG submission 26741) | reverse complement strand
TATACCCGACATGTGATGCAACATCTCAATGACACTTTCCCCAATAGGTGGATCGGTCGTGGCAGTACCATTAACTGGCCACCAAGATCTCCAGACTTAAACCCGTTAGATTTTTGTTTATGGGGTTGGATGAAGAGTGAAGTGTACAGAAAAAAAGTGGATACACGAGACGAACTGCTCGTTAACATATAGAAAGTTATCGTCTGCATAAAGGAACATCAAGATGCACTCAAACAAACAATACGCCATGTCCTCACACGAGATGCAAAGTGCATTGATGTTGACGGTCGAATTTTCGAACATTTATTATAAACTGTACCAACTCTGTCACTTGAACAATAAATACTGGTATTAGAAACAGTACACACTCGTAACATCTCTTTCTTATCAACAATTTTGCGGTTTACATTCAAATGGCTCTATCTCGGAAACCGTTCAGAATAGGACACATATTCATATAAAGTTTTTTGCTTAGAATGACCAATACTATCAACTCCCAGAATATTGGCCTTACCTCCTAGGACACCCTGTATATTTACGTCTAGACACAGCAATAATTTACAATAGTAAGTACTACAATTAACAGTGCTTGGCTACATGTTTCGGCTGCTCATGCAGCCATCTTCAGGCCAGCTTTTGATAGAACAAGTACCTTGATGTGCGCACAATATGGGATCCCATGTTGTTTACATGTATGATACAGGTGAGATATAAATCTCTGTTAACACGTTTACAGATGGATAAAATCGGCTATATACCTAAGCTGAATCAGATCATATGTAAGTTATAAAATAAAAATAAAATAAAATATAAGACACAGTTTTTCATACAGTTGTTCTATCTACAGCTGGCCTGAAGATAACTGCATGAGCAGCCGAAACATGTAACCATGCACTATTAATTGTAGTACTTACTAATGTAAATTATTGTTGTGTCTGGACGTAAATATATATACTTTTATATTGTCACACAACAGGATGGTCTCCATAAAGTTTAACAACTGTACATTTATCTTACACTTTCTTGAACACTTTTGTACTAAGGGCAGGCCAGCATCATGGGCACTCCGAAACAGCAATGAGTTGATCAGTGAGTCTGTTTAATTTTCCTCTTTCAGACAGTCTTATCCCTTCAATTTCTCTCTCACTGTATGCAGTCTAGGTTTATCGTTGAATGGATATTGTTGACAAGTTACACTTAAGACCATCCTCATATACCACTTTAATTCCTTTATTGCACTCAACTGAACATGCAAGAAATCACAATCATATTCAATATCATACTACCTACCTTACTTCACAGTTATTTTGCTGAGAAGTTACTAGCCACTCAGCTACTCAAGAAATTTGACACCTCTTATGGAATGCAAAAATCCATTGCTGTAGTTACAAGATCCTGCCACTGGACCCCACATAAGAGTTAACATGCTGATATTTAACCATGAGGAGTTAGTAGCTTCCACAGTAGATGACCCTGACTTCTCACTTGCAGCTATTTTCCACATTTGTAGGCCATCTCCTTAATCCACATCCTGAAAACATATCATGCCAACTGAAGAAAAATTATTTATACATGACTCAATGGTCTGATACATTTTCAAAGAACAAGAACACAAGGGAGATATTGTATTGAACATCATGCAATGTTAGGAAAATAATGCTCTAATCCAGTGCTAAAATGGGTTAACAAATTGTAAATGAAGCAAACTAAATTACATAAATTCATGGCATATCTTTCACATACTACATGCTGTGTGTGCATCATGTGTTATACAAACACATCTAGAAATTGTACAACAACAAAGTTCATAATTATGTGCAGCGTGTATTTTGTTAAAGCTGATGAATTAAAACATGATAAATAATTATTTTACTAACTGCACCAGTCAGTTGTGATATATCACAAACTTTTCCAAAGGTGACTTATATATTCTGTGACTGCCAGCAAAGAGAAACATTCATTTTCAGGATTCACAATTATCTAGTTCCAATCCACCACTAGCTACTCAATAATTCATCTGGTCAATAAATATTCTATACCAACTGTATGTGTGGCAACACTACAACTGCAGTCAGTATAGGAAAGAACGAACACCTGTACAGAAAACAGATGTAACCTGCATTCTGGCTATCATAATATCCATCTCTTTTCACACTCGCCCCTTTCTAATAGTGATTGCAATGACGAACAACGTATGTGGGGTGAAAAAGTGACCAATATGAACCCAGACCACATTCTTTCTCTCCCTGACCTGAATGCAGTTCCTTGCACAACTTCACATGACAAGAACCCCCTAACTAATTGCATTAAACTTTTTCTTGTGAATTACATTTTCTTGCTACACCAAGACAGTCACAGTGCAAGTCGCGATTTTGTTATACAAAGAGACCTAGGAATCGATCCGACTCTATTGTGAAAACTGGAGCATTTTCTAATTCGGAGATACTTACTGGCTCAATATAGTTACATTTTCACACACAGCAGTAACATTCGTCATGTAGATCTCCTTCGTGAAACGAAACTGTACGAAATAAACTATGTTTCTTTTTTTTTTCTTCACGTTTCCATCCAATAAATTAGCATAATCGATCACCAACCATCTACTGAGACCACTGAGGTTAAAGCCCTACAGCAACAATTCAAACTCGACTAACCAACCACCATACGTGTCATACTCATGCCTTATCAGCTGTCAACATGAAACGGAGAAAATTCCCTTTTGTTTCCTTTGCATGGCAAGTACGTTTTACGTACGCAAACACGGATCGTATGCGAAGAATACAATGTATAACTGGAGATGAATTTACGTTAATCTGAGTAGGCCTTGTTTTCAGTATACTTGATCGCACTAGATGAACCACAGATAAAAGAACGATGAACGCGCTATCTGTAGCCCATGTATTGAGAAAACAGACAATGGCGACATGAATGTAGCGTGTGTTTGGAAATGAAAGTCTATAACTAAGTGTTGGAATTTGTTACTATTTCCAGAACAGAACTGGATTGGGTGTGACTTATTAACAAATATATTGCAATGTGTTGGAATGTTTGTAAGTGTTAACATTGTCGAGTTGTAGTTATTATTTACACTACACAAATCTCGGTACTTCAGTGGTCCAGAACCGAAAAAGTTGACAAATGAAACCGACTCGGTCAGAGTACTGGGATTAAAATGTTGAAGTAAGTTCAGAGAGGGTATGGAATTGGTGCATTGTTAATTTATAATCATGCTGAGAAGTCGTTAAATTTTGATTGTGTACCCTGAATGGTGTAATAAATTGTAAGGTTAGGTCAAAGTCTGAAATACATAAATGATATGTTCACCCAGATCAATGTTAAAAGTACAGCACACTGATGTTGTGAAGTAGTTCAGTCATAACTACCTTGGAATCTTTATTCCAGAAGAATTCCAGAGACTTTTGACTTGAGGATAAACAGAGGAGGTTAATGAATAACGAAGGGATGGTAAAGTGAAGGACATGAGCCATAACATTGCAGGGATGGCGCCCTTTGTCAGGTATGAGTAGGTACCAGAATTATTTTTAGTCTGAAAATGGTGTACCAAATTAAAGTGTAGTTTGTTCATTGTGTTCTTCATTGGCTGAGTGTGGTGCTAAGGTATGTTATGAGAAATATCATTAATTTTTTGAACACTGGTTGTACTTACTATACAGCATGCCAAGGGGGAGGAACCACATATACTTCCAAAGTCCTGGAGGGGATACACAGCATATGCAACGAGGTCCTTGTTTCCATGATGAGCGTAATGAGAAACATCTAGGAAACTCATGCGGGTAATGATAAACTGCCTGGTACTAATGATGTTAACCTTCTGCAGAAAGGTGTATAAGCAAAGTACTGGGTCTTGGCATTAGCTTACATCAGTTGTTAACTGTTTGATCAGAATGCCACTGGGAGGACTGGGGGAATTCAAACCCCCTGCAGGTGCAGTCCCTGATCCACCCCCTACAAAGAAGAAGCGGCGGACCTCCAATGCAACTACAGCACCAGCTCAACCAGCACCAGCATTGCAGGATCTTCTTCCACCACCACTTTCAGGTAACTTTTACTTTTAACATGTTTATATATTTATATTTCTTTTAATTTCTCATGGGGTCTTTTTAATAAACGGGGTGCAGTTGCTAATTATGTTTAACATCAATACTACTCATTATATGTATATAAGTTTTGTATTACAAAAATGGTTTAGTTACAGTGTACCAAAAAAGTTTGTGTAAAATGTGGTAAGACTGCACGTGTGTGGTTCACAGTATAAAGTCTATGTATAAGCAGTCAGATAATGAAAGTAATGAGAAAAAGTATGTAGCAAAGAAGGAGCCTAATGCAGGAGACTGATATAGAGGCTTTTAGTGGCTCTAGATTGTGAATCAAATTTATATATTATGGTTCATCATGACTAATAGTGAAGAGTGTGTTGACTGTATGAGCGCACACTTGCAGAATGGCTGCACAAATCACAAACTGTATTCAGAGTACAGTATAGTCATTGTGCCTGAGGTTTATGAGTGACAGGGCTGCTCTGGAGGTAGTGTCTTGTTTGGATTCTCTTCAGAAGTCACACTGTTACATAATACTTGCTATTTGTGTTCATATATTTCATTGCTGCAGTATGAATATAGTAGATTTAGGTTATCAAATACTGTAATAGGTATTAGCTGAAGGGTCTAAAATAGTTTCATATCAACATTTAAATGTGATACAAGAATTTCAGATACATGCATATGCATGAAAATAAACCCTTTTGATTAAGTACGTTACAATTACAGAAATAGAATTATCAAGACTGTCTAATTGGTATAATTTAATACATGCGATGTGTGTCAGGACTAACACACAGTTTAAAGAAAAATTATTTTTGACTTGAATGCATAGTAGAGAAGGGCAGACAAAACTATAGACTTGTGGTGTGAGCCAATTTTAAGTGAAATTCATGAGGTTTTTTATGTACCTGCATGTGGGGGATTATTGTACCACAGAGCACATTGAGCCAATGCAGCATTTCTTGTGATGTGCATTGTAGCATAGGATCAACTGTTGAAGTGGCCTTGTTGATGTGATTTATCATTCCCTTGACTGCTGGGTTGTGCACATTATCCTTAACATACCCATGTATGAAGAAGTTGAGGGGACTGTGTGTGTGGAGTGAGGTGACCTGTCCACCATCCAGGAAGTTATTTTTTCAGATACTCATAAAAACCAGTTTGCAGTGAGGGGAATTGCCATCTAGTTCCAGAATAACATACAGGTGCAGATAGTGAATCTGCTGCAGTAAATAAGTTCATGCATGCCTGTCTCATCATTGAACAAAAATGCCCCACTTAAGTAGTTATACATTAATCCACACCACACCATACACTCACTGAAAGCACGTGAATTTTCACGGCCTCAGAAATGCACACTGTGTTGGTTCATTTTGTCCAGTGTAAAAGGTGGTTTCATCCAGAAACATACAGCTTAGGCAGCGCTGATCTCCGAAGCAGTTCAGCATGTCCACTGCAACATGGAAATGTCATCAGAGCTCAGATATTGTACAACTGTAACTTTCATGGGAACAGCTTTAATCTTCAATGCAGCACTTTATGCATGGTTGCTTGCGGTGTCACCAATACATATAATGCAGTATGACACTTGTTATGACTGTTAACAAAATCATGCAAATGTTATTACCTTTCTATTCACTGACACTTTAATGTCAACTTCTATGCCAGTTGAGGACACTGCCAATTTTCAGAGTCATACACTGTGGATCCTTTATCTTCTTGTTATTTAACAGTGCTTTCCTATAATGTCTAGATAGTTCCTTTGCACCTGTTTATCATTTTCATTTCAAGAAAGCCTGGTGACAAAAGTGGTTACTTCTGTCTTGTTTCCACACACACATTTGCTCACAAACTGTGCCTGCCTTGCAGGCTTATATCTTGGTAGCAGAACTTCCAGAGTTTTTCTTCAAATTATCACAAACCACAAGTGCTTGTTAACCAATAGTTTTGATCAAAACCTGGGAGATACTTCAGACACAGTGTATAACTGTGACAGGCAGCATTCAGGTGGTGTCTTGTGACTATGGCGTGACATCTTCTCAGTTCATGGAATTTATGGATAGATTTCCCTGCTGTTTCATCTTATTTAATGTCAGCTGTACAGGTTAGAAATGACAAATTATGTGATGATTAAGAGTAATGCTATGAGAATAATGTGTGTGCAGAAGCAGTTGTACATGCCTTAATGTTCTACACTATTTTCTCCATATAAGCTTAATCCAGCCATGAAGAAACATCAGAGTTGCCATTGGGAGTCAGAAGTAACTTTCTTCAGTGAGGGTGAGAAAGGTACATGTAGCAAGTCTCAAAAGTGATAATAAAACTCATTTCTTTGTTACAGAATTGTCAGTCACAATTTGTTTCAGGTCAGACTATATGTGAGATACTCTGTCTAGAACATGTTTGTTGTTACACACAGTTCACAGGAAGAAGCTACATCAGTGGCTTTTTTCTCCCCTTTTCCTGCACCCATTATACTAATGTTCAAGAAATTTGAAATAATTTCACAGGACTTACTCCTTAATTTCTCCTTCCTTTGCTCCTAATTGCATCTTCCTCTTCCGTATTTATATCTGCTGCAGAGTATGTTGTTTTGAGTGAGCTGACAAGATATCATATGAGTGACACCATGTGGTGGTGTCTTGATGGTGTCAGCTGTAACAGTGACATTCTTTCTGTTGTGGTTCATACCTTTTTATTGTAGGAAGGTTCTGATATTTTGATGAGACATCCTATGGGGATACTTTTCTTCTCTGTACACTTCCAAGGTGCAAATATATTTTCAGTCATTTGGTGCAATAAGTTTATCCTCATAGTCAATTGCCTGTTGTCATCTGCATTTCTTGATGGCCCAGTTGTCATACAGTACAATGGTGTTCTCATAATACAGAAAATAAAATGCACCACTTTTAGGAAGATCTTTGAGCAACATAATATTCTTGCTGTTAATTACACATATCCATTCCTGCATATTCTGTGTTTCTTCCACCAGAGCCGCACATTATAGCATCTGTTCGCTTTATAATTGCTGCTTCCAACTCCGTTCTTCGCTTTGTCATAGAGCAATTTAGTTTTAGTTGGCAGAATGGAGTGCAGCATATTTATCACCTGGAATCCCACAGCTGTGTGTAATTTTGATGACTTCTAACATTTCAGTCTCATTTTAGATTTTTTTAAATTGATGGTCCTGATAAAGAACTCTACATGTTTTGGACAGATCTACTGTCCATCATCAGGAGTCTCAACACTGTATACACAGCAATAGGTATTTGTCATGCTAATTATGTTGACTGTCTGCTAGCGAGGTCAGGATGGAACTCCAACCTGACCTTGCTAGCAGTCAACGTAACTAGCATGACAAATACCTATTGCTGTGTATACAGTTGAGACTCCTGATGATGGACAGTAGATCTGTCCGAAACATGTAGAGTTCTTTATCAAAATAAATTTGAGAGGTAGTGCATCTTGTTGGCTTTTATTATAAGAATATATCACTATGCACGGTCCTCTGAATGTCAAAATGAATCTTTTGTTTTTATTTCTTCTTAAACAGAGAGATTTATTTTAATATTACTCTTTCTCTGAAAATATGGCACATCATTAAGTAACTGTAAGAGGTAAGCAATATATTAATAACAGTGATTAACCAGTAGGGCACTGGCATGATCTGAATTGCTGCATTTAACTGACGGATCAGCAGTGGACTCCAAGGTGTTCTCCTGTTTGCTCAGTTCTCTTTTCTCTCCTGCTGTCTTTTTGCATATTTGAATATTAATGGGGATACTGACATCACTTTTCGTTTTGTTTCTTGTACCTTCATTACGTTTTATATTTTTATCTACTAACTGTGTATTACAGCACATGTGTCTGCTGCTTTCAGATACACACTGTGTTGTATTAATTCAGTGTGAGTGCCAAGTTTGTTTTAATTTTTACATAATGTAATATATGTGCCTTTGTGACTTGTCGATGAACATCTTAACCTATAAATCTATTCCTGTCATCCTTAAATATTATAAATATATTACAAAAATTAGATATCAACATAAATAAATATATTAATTAACATGCCAAACATCAAGCAGCAATTTTTTTATGTTTTCTGTGAATAATAAAGTAGGCACTTCTTCATGTCATACCTGTTCCCTATTTTGTAGGGTTGTAGACATAACTGGTAATTTAACAGTACCATTGATTCTGTCACTTCTTAAAATCAATGAGCTCATCTGTTGCTAACGACTATGACTACCAGCTGGATTCCACTTTCTTGGTTTTTCAAGCCTACCTGTATGTTGTTAAAGATTAATCACCATTCTGAGAGCTGTCATGGTACATTTGACTGCTAATTGACAAGGTACTAGATAACATTTTACAGCTGACCTTGTTGTTTACAGTATGTTACAATTCTTTTCAGTGTCATGGCCCATCTGATGGCGGGACCTATCCATGAAAGTAACACTTTACAAAAGTGGGCTTAGAATTTCAATCTGATATGCCAGAGTACTGTCAAGATTATTTTAGTAATATGTCACTAACATATTATTCTGATTCATTTCAAACAGGATATGGAGATACAATTGTTGCATCAAACCCTTTTGATGACACGCCTCCTCAGCTTCCTCCCTCGATGGGCATGGGTCATGGGCATCATGTGCACATGAATCATCACCACCACCATCATCACATGGGTGGCCCACCTATGGGTGGTATGAGCCCTATGAACAACATGAGCGGCCCTCCTATGTCAAGCATGGGTGGACCACCTATGAATAGTATGGGAAATCATCCCATGAGTGGTCCTTCTATGAACAGTGGCCCAATGGGTGGTCCTCCAATGAACAGCGGTCCTCCTATGGGCAGTCCAATGAACAGTTGCGCACCAATGGGAAGTCCGATGAGCAGTGGACCTATGAGCGGCCCTATGAATTCAGGTGGTCCTATGGGCAGCCCTATGAATAGTATGGGTGGCCCCATGATGAACAGTGGTCCTATGGGAAGTCCAATGGGCCCTCTGGGGAGCCCGATGAACAATATGGGTGGTGGTCCTATGAACAGTGGTCATATGAATAATGGGCCAATGGGTGGCCCCATGAACAGCGGTCACATGAGTGGCCCCATGGGTGGGCCACCAATGAACAGTATGGGAGGCCCAATGACTGGTCCTCCCCTGAACAGCAGTCCTATGGGTGGCCCACCTATCAATAACGGTCCTATGGGTGGCCCATCAATGAATAATGGTCCTATGGGAGGCCCTTCAATGAACAATATGTGTGGGCCCTCAATGGGGGGCCCATCAATGAACAGTGGTCACATGGGAGGGGGAATGAATATGGGACAGATGAATAATATGGGCAGTATGAGTCCAATGAATCATCACCACCATTCACCTCACCAGCATCCAATGAGCAATATGGGCCCAATGGGTGGTATGGGAGGCAACATGGCACCAGGAATGCATCACATGGGCATGCATGGCCCTCCACATGGCTTCCCTGGTCCGGGAATGGGACCCAAACCCATGCCAGTTTCCGCAGGCAAGGTAAAGACTGTTGCAGCTATAATTTCAATCAGAATAGAAATTATGAGATTTTTTTTATACAGGCTCTGATTAATGGCTTATTTTTTAATCTCAGGTATATCCACCAGACCAGCCAATGGTTTTCAACCCACAGAATCCCAATGCTCCTCCAATTTATCCTTGTGGTACCTGCCATAAGGAAGTTCATGACAATGACCAGGCCATTCTCTGCGAGTCAGGCTGTAATTTCTGGTTCCATCGGTAAGATTGGTTAACTTTGTTAATGTTAGAAACATATGTGGTGAGCATATTAACATTGTAAGTCCTAAATTTAGATTTATATGGCACCCTTTTTCAGTGTGAACCAAAGTGTACCATCTCAGTTATGAGTACCTAATCTGGATTGCTAACAGTTCTGTACATATGGGTCTGCAACATATCTGTTTTGAGTACTGACTTCATCTAAGAAACGTATTAATTTCTTTGCATTTTTAAAATTTGTAATTATAGCTGCTAATGCAGTTAACCCTTAGGCTACCGGATTAAATTTCAGTTGCCATTTAATAACATTAAATGGCTGAGCGACTATAGTCGTCTTTGGCAGGTTAAGGGTTAAATAAGCAATTATTGACTCTAGTGGTCCTGGAGAATGGAATTGACACAGAATTTCTCTGTGTTAAGGGCCCTGCTTACTGATAAATACAACAAAAATACCTAATATTATTAATGACAGTAATAGTTGCAGTCTGTGTAGGGTGTTACTTGCAAGATACAATTTTTCAGTTCAGTTTTGTGGCACTTTATCAATTTAAAATTAAGACTTTTTTTTCCCCCTCCCTTTCAGAGTGTGTACTGGCTTGACAGAAGCAGCCTATCAATTGCTCACGGCGGAAGTGTACGCGGAGTGGGTGTGTGACAAGTGTTTATCTTCCAAAAACATACCACTAGTGAAATTCAAGCCATAATAAATATTTCACTCTTCATCCTCACCCTCTTGTTCCATTCGTGAACAAAATACGTACTGATGTATTGTCAAGTCAGTCTCCTGCCTGCCGCATTACCGAGAGAGAAAAAGAGAGATCTGGCACCGAAGAATATATGTGCGAGTGTTTATGTGTGCGTGTGCATGCGCGTGCGTGTGTGTGTGTGTTCTGCTGCTTGTATGTGGGAAAAAGTGATTCAAATAATTTACAGATGTGTGAAATATGTTTGTAATCTATGCATACTTCCTTCTTGGAATTCTTACTTTATGAATCATATTTTTATCTTCTGTTCTTAATACTTAACCTACTGTACTTTTGACAAGAGTGTTGATTTTATTTTTAGGTACTAGGCAGCTAACCTTGTTCCATAAGTGACAACACAATCAATTTTCGGACCACTGTATAGTAATTGTGTTCATATTACTTATTAATTTACAAAATTGAGGCAATTTTTTGTGACTTGTCTTTTTGAGATGTTATATCGTATTTTGAGATAATTTTTTGTACATACGAGAAAACTATTGCGTGGTCGGGTTTTTGTCATGTAAGTTTTTTTCCTGTAAAATAATCTTGTATGACAGTACCTATGTTGCATGATTACATGGTCACAAAAGAGCTTTTTTAAAGTAACTTCATCTTTAAGTTCTGAAACTTCATCATAATTAAAATTAAATTTACAGAAGTCTTGTAACAATCTTCATACTTAACAGTTCAAATTTTACTGAGTATGCTAACTACAAAAGGAAAAATGTGCATAGTTTATTTTTTATCATGTGAATAAATATATTAGCAATAAAATTTGTTATACATTATAATATCTGTTGATCTTATTTTGTTACTAAATTTGTTTTTCAGCTCAAGATTCTATTTCATTCATAATATTAGTATTACTGGTAACTTTAAATAATTATGTATGCAATAAACTTTTTGTTTATGGTCTTGTTGGGGCAGTGATTATGTAGACTCACATGCACAAAGTGAAATTTTGTTAATGTATTTAACAGTCCATTACTACTGAGTTAAAAAAAATTTCACTTTGTATTTTTTCTTGGCTGCACTGTTCACAGGGCCAAAATATCCACATATATTTTTTTTTTCAATATTCATTTTTTTGGCAGTGTGAAAGATATTTACTGTGATTAACAGTTTAAAACTAACTATGATGAACAGAAATCTGACAGTCCATAGTGACATGATTGTCATAAATTCCAGTAACTTTTCAATTCCAGTCTATGCTCTTTTCTTTTTTCAGATATCTTAGACTGTACTGGTCAGTATTAGTTGCTGAAGAATTTTCAGGTTACCAATTCAGGATACCTGTCAACATTTTGTTACTCAGAATGTTGGGAATATTGAAGTAGTTCACAGAGATGTCTTACTACAGTGTACTTACAACCATACAAAAGATGTTTCACTGTACTTATGTTAAGAACTGAGCTAACATAAAATTTAATTACAAATACCCTGTGTACGAGGTCTGTTAGAAAAGTATCCGACCTTTGGCCGGGAAAAAGAAACTGGCTTACCTGGATTGTTGGACACCTAATCACCCTCAAAGTAGTTCCCTTGGGACTCCACACACTTCTCCCAGCGGTGCCGCCATTGTTGGAAGCATGCCGAAAAAGCCTCTTT
>JGI20166J26741_11547363_pt1 | contig 12196 bp, 7 predicted proteins | sample TergutCu122P5_FD_26741 | JGI IMG/M metagenome (IMG submission 26741) | reverse complement strand
TATGTTCTGGATGTAAAAACGAATTGTGTTGGTACTTAGCTGAACCAGTCGGTCGGTGTGTAACACTAAGTAACATGTACGACCATTCACCAAATTTATCATTAATCTGTAAACAACTGTAACTTTAGTTTTTAAAATACCAGATACTTTAATCTATTTAATCACACATCACAAGTTGATGGAGCCCTTCCAGACTTCTATTCAATGGGCACCGGACTTCTCTCTTGGGTGTAAAATGGCCAGGGCATGAAGTTATACACTCTCCTCCATCTAGTGCAGAGGTTAAGAATGAGAGGATTTACATCTCTGCTCCCCATATATACCTTCATGGAGTGGACAAGAACAGGTTTACATTTACCCTTTATTTACCTTCTCCTTCAATTCCCAAGATTTGTTGTGATTTGATAGGCACCAACTACAAAAATCTGTGTTTTTATGGTTTCATTTCATTCATTATGTCAATATAATTTTTCCAGTTTGCTATCCAAAAATTTAAAAATCAGGATATATAGAACTATAATTTTGCCTGTTGTTCTGTATGGGTGTGAAACTTGGTCACTGACATTGAGGGAGGAAAGTAGGTTGAGGGTGTTTGAGAATAGGGTGTTGAGGAGAGTATTTGGGCCTAAGAGGGATGAGGTAACAGGGGAATGGAGAAAATTATATAATGAGGAGCTTAGTGATCTGTACTCCTTACCCAATATTGTTTGGGTGGTAAAATCGAGAAAAATGAGATGGGCAGGGCATGTGACATGTATGGGGGAGGGGAGAGGCGTGTAGAGGGTTTTGGTGGGGAAACCTGAGGGAAAGAGAACACTGGGAAGACCCAGGCGCAAATGGGAGGATAATATTAAGATGGCTCTTCGGGAAGTGGGAGGGGGTTGTGGGGACTGGATGGAGTTGGCTCAGGATAGGGACAGGTGGGGGGCACTTGTGAGTACAGTAATGAATTTTGGGTTCCATAAAATGCAGGGAATTTCTTGACTAGCTGCAGAACTAGTTATCTTCTCAAGAAGGACTCTGCTCCATGAAGTAAGTAAGTAATATATTTTACTTCTGTTTCCATCTTCAATTATTTCACGTACCATTACTTTACCAATCTGTACCATGGGAAACATTGGACAGTCAGGTTACATAAATATGTATCCTTACGTTGGCAACAGTCCACCAGTGTTATAGACATTAGGGTGATCATTTCTATATTTCTGTATTGCAAGATGACTTCTGCGCTCTGGATAACGACCTTCACTTCGGAATACATTCTCAATGTCACTCGGAGTGAACACCCACACGAGGAAAACACCAGGGACTATTTCTTCTCGAACTAATGGACCATATTCTTGCAACTTTTTCTGACCATTATGGTGCAGCCTCTCAAAATCATATTTTCCTGCACATAAAAATATAAGTGATTATATTTATATTGAAAATGTTTACATATTCCAGTATACCTATGCTCTGTAATAAAACACTTATGCTGATAATGGCAAGACAAAACCACTCACATGGTACACAGGCACAGTATGGAAATGTACAAAAATTCACACAGTAATATTTATCAAACAAAGTATCACTCCCCAGTATGGTGTAGGTGAGACAGTAATAATACGGAGCTTTCAAGAGTGACACACCGAAAACTAAATATTTGGGACCAAGACAGATCTGAGTTATACTAAATTCTGCATTTTATGGGGAGGGGGAACATTTTATATCCACCATACGTGTAACATGGCTAAAAACAGAGAGAGAGAGAGAGAGAGAGAGAGAGAGAGAGTGGGTGAGAGAGAGAGAGAGAGAGTGTGTGTGTGTGTGTGTGTGTGTGTGTGTGCGCGCGCGTGCGTAAATCGACCATGCATATTGGGAATTTTCATTTATGAAAAAGTCAGGTTAGAAAGACAGGGAGGATTGATTAGAACCAGTCCTTAATATAAATACACCTCTGTAATGTATAATAAACCAATAAGATGCAACTCTGGCAGTATTGTGTTTATTAACAACTACAAGTATGCTCTACATGTTTTGGATGCCCTTTGCATCCATCATCAGGAGCACATGTAGAGCATACTTGTAGTTGTTAATAAACACAGTACTGCCAGAATTACATCTTGTTGGTTTATTATATATTATAGACCTGTGATGCACAGAAACTCAAATATAAAATATAAATACACCTCTTTCTTCCACTCTCATCCCAGTTCTTTTATGTGCCCCTCTTCAATTCAGTGGCCAAAAAAACTGTTCTTAGGTATAAAAAATATTGGAAAGGTATTTGCCTCATTGCTCCCCCCCCAATTTACACCTATGATATCCATGGCACATAGAATATGGTAACATGCGGTCTGGATCATGTTGCAAGTTTTAAATGTCCTAATATCGCTTCACTTGGAAATAGATCATTTGCTAACCAAATACTGGTAAGTAGTTCCACAAACTTCCAATCAGTGGTATGGACTTCGGTCCTGGTATTTCATTAAAGGGACGGGCTTCATTAGCAACATGGCTTCCACTGATGTCACTTTCTCTTGCTTTTATGTCATCAGAGAATGGACATGTCATCCTCATAGAAAGGTTGTAGATGTTGTAAAAGCTCAGGACTCCTCTTCTAAAGAACCACATTATCATTTTGTTCCAAATGTCACTGCCACATAAATTAAAGAATAAAATATAAGTTCAATATTCCACAAGAAATTTGAAAACAAAATGCATGTCCAGTTAATTATGTCAAAATATATGTAACATAATTCTTAATTTATCCTTCAGTCAATACTTCAGGCAAGATACAATACTGTAAAGGCAAGTTTCCATTTATTTCACAAATATAGTCTCAAGGGCTGATACCACAGGCATATGGATGCTTATCAACACAATATGCAAGCCAATACAGTGGTTAGACAACTAGCACTCAATCGTAACACAAATCTTTATTTAATGCCATTGTTGTTGGTTTGTTGTTTTAATTTTAGAAACAAATAACCTCAAAATAAGTAAAATAAATGCTTAATTTTAGAAAAATATCAAAAGAAGTTCTTTTAAAATAAATTGATACCAACACTAGCAACAAAGTTAACAATTTGCCTTTCTAATACACACATCAGTTCTGTGAAAGACAGTAAATTTCTTGTGTAGTTGAGAAAAGATTAGCTTCTCAACAAGGACCTTTCTCGATGCAATTAGTTACTTTAACAATTCTAAATCAAATATAAGGCCTTTGGTATTCACCCATGACTGAACCAACAAACTTCTCTATAGATGAGAATATGCACCCATACTCAGATTTCATGCTGCATATAAAATGCTGAAACATGTTTAATTAAGAGTAATCAATTAATAAAATTAAAAAATCTAACTATAATAATTTGTCACCAACTGAAAAACAAACCTTGTATTTTGAACCACTCCAAGTAGCCACTTTTTGTGTCATGGCGAGAGTTTAATAATTTTCAACAATTTATCACCACACAAAACTTACACATGCTGAAATGCATCAGTTATAGCTGTTTCTCTCACCTCAGAAGTTCACAAGCCACAATATTAAAAGTATTTGTTGATGATAAAGGTAAAGGTTAATGCAGGCACAGGGTGGCATTCTTAAACTCGGCACGAGATAGGGGTGGGTGGTCAGCACCACGACCCAGCTTCTTTACCCTCAGGAACGAGCCCTGTTACCCACTGTAGAGGCTGGCTGACCCCAGGGCTGTTCTGGACTGGTGTGGAGGGGAGAAAACCTCTTGCCCCTACAGTGTTCGTACTCTGAATTCTCCAAACTGTAGTAAGCCGCTGTACTGACTACGCTATCCCTGTCCATTTGTTGATGATACGTCATCATAATCTTCACCGGTATTTTCGTTGTATACTTGAGAACAACTTCTTACGTGCAGATTTTCTGAACATGACATTTTTTGGACATGATTGCAAAATTTTCTGCTGTAGGTACTTCGTTATTGCCTTACAAACAAACGTTCATTTCCCCCGTCAGTATCATTCTACAAATGCTCCATACTCATCTTCATTTTAATGTTACACTTATCAGAAGGACAAGCCGGCGAAGCCATGGAAACTTCAAACACAGAAATAATCTTTTACATTGCTGGGTGCATCGGGCAGAAATGTGATTTTTTTTTTTTTGCGCGTTGTGTTTAAATTCATATTCAAATAATGTTTCAATGAGATTTCGAATTCAAGAACCCTTGACGAAATTTGAAAATCCAGAATAAAATCCAAATTTAGCAACATGGTATAGAACCGTTACATGAAAGCAGATTACATTTCATACACTTTTCATTAAGTAGTCAGCACATCAAAAAATATTTCAGGAATTAAATGAGTCAAATGCACGACGTGGTCGACAAACTGTGCGTATCTTGCGAGGTTGTAGGCTTTCGGCGCGGTGTTGTCGAGGTCTTCGCAGTCCAGGGATATTGCGCACGCGTGGATTCGTATTTCATTTCGAACTAGCAATCTACGCATACTTTTAAACGCACCCATTTACCATAACACAATCCATTATTCACTTGTATAAATTCAATGTTTCGGCTTATTTTATGACACTACATTAATTTATGTGGTTAAACAGCATCCAGTAGTATAGTAGGGTGCGTATGAAATATGAATGGCCTCGAGAAATCACAACAAACGTCAGAGTGTCTCTGGCCGGGGTCTGAACTAAGTACCTCAGTCACCGCTATTGCTAAGTCATATAGTCTCTGAATGCAGAATGCGAAATTTAAAAAATCTAGCAAGAACCATGCAAAACGACCAGAACATGAAAGACTTCACATAATCAGTGTACCTACGTGCAGTAAGATCCCCACAACCAGTCTTCATTTATTGTTATGCCTCACGTATTCTCTGTTCGCTACACCCCTGTGTTTTCCACAGTGCTGTCCTTCACACCCCTTCTTCAAATACTTTCGAATGTTTTGTTCTCACTTCAGAACGAGACACCGGGCTTATCGGATGAAGCAGACAACTTCCAGCAGCTGCATTATCTCACTTTCTGCTGGCTGTTGCTGACGCGTAGCTTTGACCTTGAGAGCGAACGTGTCAAGTATCTGCAATTCAAGCAGACAGAACTCGTCCGGGTTGCTTTGCTCTTCTGGGTTGTTACGCAATGTGTGTCGGGAGCTGTGTATCGATGTTTCAGGACGGTATATCAGACCCATTTTCAACGGTCCTCTTGGACTGCTTACACAGCTACCAACACGCGCTGCGTAACATACCAGATGGGCGAATCCTCCTCATCCAAAACTGGGACGGAAGACTGAAATCTTGGACTGCGTCTGGTTTAATTCCAAAGTTCCAATCTACAATCGAACAACTAAGTTTCCGCATCAGTATTCTTTATTTGGCCTTTTAAACATCTTTTGAAAATCTCCTCAAATTTCCCTGCGTATGGTTTGATGTGAATCTATGCTTCGCTTCATTGTAGCGTACATGCAATAAAGAAACACACAAATAAACAGATCTGACACAAAAGTAGTACGGAGTAACGGGACCTCTGTAAACTTGATGGTTTGGACTGTATCTCACAGCTCACAACTCTTTGAAGTCTAACACAGTAGTTAGTACGTGGACCACTAGGTTGAACACCAAAACGTCTGCTTTTTGAAGACAGTATTTACGATTTGTTTCGTATGATTCTCACAATGTACAAACATTACTTCCCCGTACATAAAATGAACATTGGTCCTTCCAATGGAACCACAGGGTGTTATCTGTGGGGTACGAACGAAGTCCGATTTCGATCCCAGGCAATACCATTGTGATTTGTTGTGCAGAAATTGGCACTTGGATAGGATTTTCTCCAAGTACTTCAATTTAAGCCGTCAGTATCATTCCACCATTGCTCTGTACTCATCTTCATACAACTCTTATTCCAAGAATAATGGGACAAGAGGCCTGGGGACATAAAAACAACATTTTTTTCTCTCTCTCGGATATTTGGGATCACTGGAAAGAAAAATGCAGACAGCCATCTTTCTTACGCGGGACTGAACACTGCAGAGCGGAAGGAAGAAAAACAACCATGATGGTTTGACTAAGTTGAAATTCCTATTTAATTAGTAAAGCTGGCGACATTTTGATTCCCTTACATCACGGCCCCGTGAGTTCTTCCACAACATATTAGCTTTTATGACCCAGTTTGACAGAGAGGAACGTATTCTCACAAAGTCAATTAAAATTTTCAACCAAAATATCATTAAATGACTTACATTACACTGCCGAAAATCGACGTGTTCGTACTATAACGACAGTTCTGCGTGTTTATGTGCTGATCACGCGTGTGGTTTTTAACAAACCACAATTCCTGATCCATGACACAGCGATACACATCATACAATGCCCACTAGTCTAGTTTGCGCGATAAAGGAATGACGCATCACGCATCCACAGTTGCTTGTTTTTGAAAACGGAGGCATAACGCGGAAATTACTACCGAGCGGGCGTTGTTGTCGTCGGTGGCTATGCATTAGTTTAGCTATCAGCGGGCTTGTATTTTCTGTGAGCGGGTCCTCGTTCAACTGGACACTCTAATGTGTGTGTGTGTGTGTGTGTGTGTGTTTTGTCTTCAAATGCTTAAAAGAGAACTGTACGGAGTGGAAGTGTTTGTAAGACTTTCCTGTTCAAAATGTGAAATACGGCGAATTCCCACGGTGTCTGTCGACATGCAGGATGTCATGGTACTTCAAATGTCCGTCTGGGGAGCGTTGCGTCGACGTAGTGACACGTTTCTATACGAGGTAGACAGTTAAATTTTAGCTATTAAATACCTCCATTATAATTTTATTTTCAATCATTTGTTTTCATATGAAGCAAACAACAAAAGGAAACATTGCCTTATAGACAGCTGAATTTGAAGCGAGATAATTAAGGGAACTAATGACACCGTGATGAATCGATACAGATATTGGAGGCGACGAATAAGATGTTTTACATGCATTTTTAATTACATATACTCGCAAGTGGAAGCTAATACGAATCCTGTTGGTGTTTTGTCAGCAGGTCCAACATATGGCGATGAATAATACCATCACACACATCTATTTTTACAAGCACAGTAGTTACGTACTTACATATTTTCCGCTCGGCATTGCTACCAACGTCAATTGATTGGGACCTGATTTGTAGAGGACGTTCATAAAATAGGCCTACTACTACTGAAGTTTCTTTGTAATGAGTATTTTACGTAATTGTAGGGAAGTTTTGGTAATGGTGTGTTGGTAGGAATGACTACAAGCCAATTAGGTCGTTTGACCGTTTGTGAGAGTGCTATGTGTAATTAGCAATACGTTTGTATTGTACGAAAACAGTATTAACTTATAATTGTCGCAGATGTGTTCGTTGTTACGAAATTGGAAATAGTGTGCTTAAAAGTTTTAGATTGGCTAAATACGTGTTCCAAACACTAGCAGGTTCAAGGCATTGTGTGGTAAGTATGAACTGGATGGGCTATATTTATGTTGATGTGTGTAATGTATACACGTGAATTCAGTACGTACAGAAGTTTTCTGTAGCCTTTGCTGCTGTTTTATAGTGTGTGAAATCTGAAACGCGTGAATGTAGGTTTTCGTGGTTTTCGTGTTATTTTAAAGTATTTTAAGGTTAAGATCGATTCATTATAGGCAGATATTGTTTGATTATTTTAAGATGTTGCGATGGGAGTAGTTTTACGCAGTTATTTTTTTAGATAGACTGCGGGTTGGAACAGTAGGAAAATCTGCGGTCGCAGCTGTAAGACACAATAAGGATTTAACCGTGCTGCCAGATATTGTGGTTTCATGCAAGTGCTTGTTTTTACAAATTGTTTTATTGCTGTAATGTAAGTTTTTGTGAATAATGGCTGACACTTGACTTGGGTAGGTGTAATTAGGATGTCAGACTTTTTTATTCCTGTAAAGCATAGTTTGAAACTGTGGGAGTAGGCAGCTGTTTTGCTGCACATGCAGCTGATCATGGTGTCTGAGGGATGTCACAGCTGTGTTAAGGCCGTGGGCATCATTCATCTGTAATGGGAAAAACATTTTATTTGAGTGTGTCCAATTGTTTTTTGTCAGTGTTTGGGTGAAAGCTTCGTTGAATTATTAAACAGTGATGATATCAAGTTGAAAACCCTTGATGTCATTGTCTGTTGGTGTTTTATATTTGTAATAAATTAAGTCCATTATCTTTTTATTCTGTTTAATCAGATAATTATTGAGGTTAGGTATTTTAACAAACTTTATTTTTATATGCAAAATATATTACATAAGTACAGAAGTGGTTTTGTTAATAGATTTTATGCTCCAAATTTATTACTTATCCGTGCAACTGCAACAATTTGCTGTTGAAATTTAACGGGCTTTTTGCTAGTTGTGGCAGAAAGTTCAAGATAAGCATGTAACTGCATTTACAGTACTTCTTGTGTGAGGACATTAGTTGCATTACCTCGTTATCTTTGTGCTAGTTGTATGAAGTTCAAGATCAGCATGTAAGTGCATTTACATTCCTTCTAGGGAGAGAACTCTGTATTGTTTAATTCATTACCTCTGCATGTTTTCACAAAGATTGTATGGAAATATTGATAGTGGTTAATAAATTTAAGTTTGAAATGTAATGTTGGAATTGTCTGAATAGGAACAGAGTAATGATATCTAACTGTGAATGTGTGTGTCAAGAGGTTCGAGGTTACGATCACTTGGTTTCAAATCATAAAATTTGAATTATACCCATTTGCAGTCACCCTGTTTGAAACTCAAAACTGTTGTACCGTTTTTGAAAATTTTCCCAATATAAGCAATTTTGTTCTTTTCATGCATGTATGTACTCACACTCCCACATACATGTGCATGCGTGTACATGCCAACATTGTGATTAATGACTGTATTAATGTACAGTCATAAGGTGATTTCTTGTAAAGAAAAGAGGAAAGCCACATATACCTAAATGGTAGGATAGTCCCATTATGTAGTTTGGAAATAGTGTCACATTGCATTTCACAATAATCACTGCAAAAAGTCTGGAATTAATACAGCTTAATTAAATTAACTGAGAAGTAAACCTATTATATGTTAATCCAATCAAGTGGGTTTACCGTGGGTAGTTGAAAGTAGTTGCTGTAACCACTGCTGTGTCAGATTGTAAAGAATGGCAATCAATAAATGCAGTGTTAATTAGAATGTTCCATCTCTCTATATATGCTGGCATTTCAACTCATCATAGAGTAGTGATATGTATGACTCATCTTTTGAACTTTTGCAGTCATAATGTTGAAATTGTTGTGTTTCAGTATATGCTTTGCCACTTTTTTTTTAAGCTGGCAACTGCAGTGTACACCAGAACATTTACAGGGCTTCATTGTACAATTCAAATAAATCCTGAAAGCCAAAGTTACACACAAATGCTGACTGACTCACACACTCACTGACGAAGTATTAACTAACCAATCAACCAGGCAACCAACCACCTGACTACGTGGAGCATTGACCTGCTTGAAAAGGAAACACGTCTCCAGATAGTGAATAAAGTCTCTACCTTAATGGAACCTGAAGGTTCATCTCTCTGTAATGCTCTAAACTTTTTTTATTTGGGAGGTGTTTGGTTTGGATTATGACTGGGACACTGGCTATCCAGGCAGTCATTCTGTTAACAGGGGACATTTTCTAATACTTGAATATTTTGTTTTAGGTAATTGTGTTTACCATGGCAGCTGATCAGTTTTGCCTGCGATGGAACAACTTTCAGTTGAATATTGCTTCCGCTTTGGATAGTCTAAAAACAGATGAAGATTTAGTGGATGTAACTTTGAGTTGTGAAGGACAAAATGTGAAAGCCCACAAAGTGGTCCTTTCGGCCTGCAGCCCTTACTTCCGGGGTGTTTTTAAGGTGTGTACTTTAACATTTATCCTACTGGGGTGTGTATTTAAGTTATAGTGCATGGTTTATGAAAAACATATTATCTGAACAGAAACAGATAAAATTATGAAATGAACAGCATTTTATGGAAAGTACAGAAGAGATTATGCAGCATGTCTTAAAAATACAGAAAATTACCTCATTGCCTAAATATATGAAATGAATTTCTCGGCTTGTTTTCTTACATGTGTTCACATTTGCAATTCTAGTTTTTTAAAACATTAATATGCTACTGTGTCTTGTAGGTTTTGAGGTTTATTTTACTGAATGCTCAGTAGTGCCTGCTGTGAGTATAGTATCGTGTTAAGCATGCAAATTAAATTTGATTTGAAATGCTTATATTACTAAAAATCTTTGTGCAACAATTACAGGAGAACCCCTGTCAGCATCCAATAGTAATTCTGAAGGATGTGAGTTATGACGATGTTAGTGCATTGCTAAGCTTCATGTATCAGGGAGAAGTGTACATCACTCAGGATAGACTCGCGTCATTCCTACGCACTGCTGAGTTATTGCAAGTTCGTGGTCTGACTGGTGCATCAAATCCATTCAAAGATTCAGTGAGTTATGTTACTGTATACATTATTCAGTACATTTGAAGCATGTTGTGAGTTCTGTTTGTCAAGTTTAATGAACTTCAGGACTTGGAAATCTGTTGAAAGATTGAAATTATACCAAGATTCTGATGGGGTGTATACTTATAGTCGTTTAACTTGATGTTTTTCTGACCATGCGTCATGAATTAACTCAGGTTTAATGAACTTCAGGACTTGGAAATCTGTTGGAAGATTGAAATTATATCAGGATTCTGATGGGGTGTATATTTATAATAGTTTAACTTGATGTTTTTCTGAAACATGAATTAACTATCTATTAATTACCAACTTGATGCACTGATTATTATTTGTTCATAAAATATTATATTCTTCTACTTGTTTCAAGCCTTAAGTGCTCATCTTCAGGAGGATACAATTGTATCCATGCAGAATATGGTACTATCACTCTGTAAACAGGTGAGTGGTCGAGTAATACTACAACATGATTTGCTTGTTATTACAATCTAAAAATATTTGTGTGCAATTACAATCTAAAATATTAAATCTGTGTGTTTGTCATAAATTTGACGAGGTGTCTTTGTGTATACGTTAAATTCATATAAAATGTCATATGTTGGGTCTGTCTTGTTGTAAAATATTAAAATATGTAAATAGTTAAAAATGTGAATAGTTAAAAAAACTATATTACAAGGTATCTGTTAGAGCTACAAAAAATGCAATATTTATGCATTATCTTACCTCTATGAGAGTTTGTGGTGGCCTGTCGGTACACAGCTTGAGTGAGAACTGACTGTAGGGAGAAGGTTGTTGGTAGGGCGTCTTACTGATTTATGACATAAGGTGTTTCTGTGTGGAGGCGTTCAAACATGGGATTATGTTCATTGGGTTGCTGTTCAGTGATAAGCTCATTACTGTGGTGAAGTGATTGTATGAACATCTGTTCATATGGAAGTAGAGAGATGGCTTATTGACCTGTTTTAGAAGCGTTATTGTGTCGTTAATGTTCCTGTATTCATGTCCACAATTTAATATGTGTTGTGCATAGGAAGATCGAGGATCATTATTTTTTATGTAATGCGTGTTCCTGAAATCTCATTTTGAGATTACGGCTAGTTTGCCCTACGCTTCTAAAACAGGTCAGTAAACCATCTCTCCTACTTCCATATGAACAGATGTTCATACAGTCACTTCACCACAGTAATGAGCTTATCACTGAACAGCAACCCAACGAACATAATCCCATGCTTGAACTCCTCCGCACAGAAACACCTTACATCACAAACCAGTAAAACGCCCTACCAACAACCTTCCCCCTACAGTCAGTTCAGTTCTTACTCAAGCTGTGTACCAACAGGCCACCACGAACTCTCGTAGAGGTAAGATAACGCATAAATATTGGATTTTCTGTACCTCTAACAGATACCTTGTAATATAGTTTTTCAACTATACACATTTTTAACTATTTACATATTTTAATATTTTACAAGAAGACAGACCCAACATATGACATTTTATATGAATTTAACGTATACACAAAGACACCTCATCAAATTTATGACAAACACACAGATTTAATATTTTAGATTGTAATTGCACGCAAATATTTTTAGATTGTAATAACAAGCAAATCATGTTTTAGTATTACTCAACCACTCACCTGTTTACAGAGTGACAGTACCATATGCTGCATGTATACAATTGTATCCTCCTGAAGATGAGCACTTAAGGCTCGAAACATGTAGAGGAAT
>JGI20166J26741_11547252_pt1 | contig 12196 bp, 11 predicted proteins | sample TergutCu122P5_FD_26741 | JGI IMG/M metagenome (IMG submission 26741) | reverse complement strand
GTAATGGTTTATTTGCATCCTAAAGATCATTACAAATGATATTGGACATGTCAAATATTGGATCTTACTTACTATGTAGTATATATTTACATGGTATCCACATTATAAACACAACGTATTCCGTAGATTTACACTTCTTACAAAGTTTCCTCTTATTGTCATACTAATAGATTCTACACCATAATAATATTCTACAGTATGATATTTTGTAATACTACCTGGTCAAAACCGTGCGGCCTTAAAGCTACCTCTGTGTTGGTTCGAGTTTCGTTAACATTTAGTTACTTTACCAATTTACCTGTAAAAGAAGGCCTGAAGATGACCTGTATATAGGTTGAAACATGTAGCCTATGATATAATACAATAAAATAGTTGTGCCTAATGTACCACTGTTCTACTTCATTAGAACTATCTTAGCACAACGTGATGTATTCCATCAAAACAAGGATTATTTACCAATAAAGATGTGACAGTTGTGTTTACAGAATAAAGAATAATTTTCATTCAATTTACGGTAAAATTTGACTGCTTTGAGGCAGCTGAAAACCCTTGTGCATGAGAACAAGTTACTGCTGAGCTTTCCTCCATGCACATTACTCCATACTCCAAACTCCTGCATTTCATAGCACATGGGTTTTCAGTCTATGCTAGTAATAATTTCTGTTTTACCTGTGCAGGTGCAGATGTTGGCTCGGGAACTGGAAAGGAGAGAAGGTATCAGTCGCTTGGAGGAAGAAGTGCGAGACTTAAAAGTTGCTGTCAGCAAGAGTGATCTTACACATCTGACCAGCTCCGAGTTGGACATATTGGAGCATGTTCTGGTAGCCAAGGACCGCAGAGTGCGGGCTGCTGCACGAGCATACAGTCTTGACTCAGACAACACTTACTCAGACGAAAGATCATTCCATCCAATCGCACGTCCCAAATCAGAATTCCGTTCACCATCACTTTCATCGTCATTAAACAAACAGAGACTTTCCAAACAACGAGGAACCAGTGGTGGGGGAAGCATTGAAAATCTTCTACATAGAACAAGTCTCCTAAAAAATCGATTATTTTCAGGTACCACTCAAAAACATGAACTTCCAATTGTCCGCTCACTAGAGGAAACCCCTGACAGAGCTCAGAAAACCAGGATGAGCTCTGGTGAACACTCAAGGAATCGTAGTGCATCAAGTGGAAACATTACTCTCGAACGCCGAGCTTCCAGTTTTACATTGCCATCTGCATCAAGTTTAATGAAGGGCTTGGGGAATTTTGTCAGAAACTCTGCAGGCACCTCAACATGCCAAGCCTCTTCTCAAAACAGTCGGCTCACAGCAGCGGCAGCAGCAGCACAAGACACTGCCACCATCAGTAAAGCTGCTGTCCCAACAATATCAAGTACTTGTGGACAAGTATCTTCTGTCTCAAACCACCACACAAGGGACCCTATGCCACCTGATCTATGAATATTAGTTCATGGACACATTATCATTTGCTTTGTGCTGAATGGTTTTTCATTACAGCCTTAACACAAAGTTATTCCCCGTTCCTCAGTTTGAGGTACATGGTTTTGTTCCCTGGCTACTACAAAAGCAGGGTTGGATATTGTTCTGCAACCAGGCAGGAACTTTGTGTCACTGAATTGGATAATGGGGGTAATATACATGTGTTGTAATTAAATTTGACAAATTGTTTTGTCTAAGGTAACAGTACCGTTATATTTTAAATAATTCTTTCTATTTAGCTAAGAATAATGGAGTTACAGTGTTTAATAGTACAGATCTCATTTTAAAGTAGTGGAATCATTAATTGTGATTCCAAACACTGATAAAATTGCATGTTACATCCCTGTAGGTCACCGCAGAATCTCTGAATCATGTATTTTATTATATTTTGTAATATTTCTAATTGTGTCCAGGTTATTTTCTGCATCCTTAATTTTTCTTCTATCCTGCAAGTTTCTCTGTCCTAATTACTGTACTTCACATACACAAACTGTATGGAACTATTTTCTCAAATATAGAAATCATGAAACACAACACAATCACTGAGTACAGCATAGATATAAACCTTGTACAAGTGTGTTTCTTATGCTTACAGTTTCAATATGAGCATTGAGTTCCTTCTGTAGAACTTCAGACAAAGAAATTTGCTTAAAGAATGGTGGATTTACTACAAGGTCAACTGGAATTATACCACACAGATAGTTCTCTGTTTATGAAATCTGAAATTTACACTTATGCAATTTGAAATGAACTCTCAAAGTATGATGCAAAAAATCTGGAACTACTCTTGTTAAAACACTCCCAACAATTTCTCCCCTCCCTCCCTGTTCCTCAACCATTCTGCCACCACCAATTAAGCATCTCTGGCACTGCAGTACATGTTCCTTTATTATGTATGTATGTATGTATGTATGTATGTATGTATGTATGTATGTATGTATGTATGTATGTACTTATTTATTTATTTATTTATTTATTTATTTATTTATTTATTTATTTATTTATTTATTTATTTATTTATTTATTTATCTCAGATTGAATTTCCCAGTTTAAATTATTCTATTACACTTATTATAATGTTCTGTGTATTACCATTTGAAACGCCCATGATGTTGTGTAGGCTAATATTCATTCCATTGGCATATGCAGAATGTGACGATTCCTTGCCATTCTCAGGAGCTTCTTCCATTCCTCTCTTTTATGTACTTTTTCCTACCACCCTTCTCCACCAACTAATCTTCCATCCTCCCTCACTTCATCTTGCCATCTATTTCTTGGTCTACCTCTCAGTCTTGTTCCCATATTCATATATAATACTCTTTTGGGAACTCTGTTTTCTTCCATTCTCTGTATGTGCCTAAACCAACGTAATGCATTTAACCTTATTATTTCTGTTGTAGTATGTTTTTAACAAGTGCATAAATTTCTATATTGGTTAAGATCCTTCAATTTTCTTTTTCATAGTCATATACTGAGCCTAAAATTCTTCTATACACTTTCCTTTCAAAAATGTTTATTTTCTTTCTGTCTCTCTTTGTTAGTATTCAGGTTCCTGATGCTTATGTTAACGTTTTGTCTAGTATTGTGTTCTTTAGTCTTAATTTTAGTTTTTTTGCTATGTTTTTATTTTTAAAAAATTTTTGTAGCATAAAGTATGTTTTGTTAGCGTTTTTATTTTTTCTTTCAAGTCTGTTTGGCAGTTGTTATCTTCATTAAGTACAACTCCTAAATATTTGAAATTTTCAACTCTTTCAAATTTGTAATTTTTTATTTTCAAATGTCCTAATTTATTTTGTTTTAAACTGTTTTTCCTTTCCACTATCATATATTTTGTCTCTTCTTGGTGTGTAGGCTAATACAGAAAATTAAATTAAATAACCATGAAAATTGATAATTTTGGCCTGTTAACTTGGAAGAGAATAGTATCAGCCGAATGTGTGATATACTGACATAATCTCAAAGCACAAGTTACTGTTCTATGTTCAGAAAAATATAAGATATGAAAAGAACAGTTCAAGCAATGATGTAGTTTGCAACAGGTGTGCCTGCTGGTCTGGTATCAAAACAAAGTTCACAAAGAGTTAGTCACCTGATATTGGCCTTATTTGTTCTCCTGAATTAATTGTATATAATTATAATAATTCAGTATAATATTGAGAAGTTGCTACCTAGTGATTAAAAAGTACATATGTATATGCAACTATAAATGCCTAAGTAATTTTTATATTCTATGTAGGTCAGTTTTAAGTGTGCTGCTTATGTACTAGTTGCTGGTTAGTGTTTTCTCCTTACAGGATCCTTTAGGGCAGATTTTACATACTACCACACTGAACTACGACTTTTTTTTTTGACCTGGTATTGCTGAAATTATTATGTGTCAAAATTTTTCTGTTACCACAAATATGAACTGTTAATGAGTACAGTGTATTTTTAAAATTAATAACTAATTACTTTGCAATGGCAAGAATAAATATTTTTGCACTCAGGATAAAGATTTAAGAAAATCACAAATTAGTGAATTGTAAATACAGGCTTCTTTCAAACTTTAGTAAAGAATTCATGTGTTTAATAAATTAAAGATGTGACTATAATATCAGCTTATTCAAGCTTATTGTTCATGTTTTGCATTAATTACAGGCTTCATTTGCTGTTCTTTCTAAGATTCCAGCCAAATTTTATCAATTATTTGATTCTAAAATTATTTGCTGTTAACTGAGTCATTGCTTTTTTTCTGAAACCAGAATTGCTCCCTTCATTTGTATGTTCAAGGTTGGTTAATGGCTGCTTTAATCTCGTGTTTTCATAACTTGGTTACATATTACCTGAATTATGTGTCAGGTGATCAGTGGTCAGTATAACTGTCACTTAATATGGATTGTGTTCCTGGGAGATTCTGTCTCTGTATTTGCATGTAACGTAGCATGAGCAGGGAAAATTGTATTGAAGTTTATATTTGTGACTCATTAAAATACTAGATACATATAGTATAATACTGTTATACCACTGCAGCCACAAAGAAACCATTACACTTGATGGTCTAAATAAGGTTCATAAATAACTTGTTAAATATATAGTGATTAAAAGATTAGGAAAATATTAGACTTCGTTTTCATCTCTAATGTTTTGTATGTTTATTCATTTGATGAGTTTTGGGAAGGTTAAAAAAATGTGCCTTCATACATCTCAGCTAATGTCAAAATGTTGTGAACTGTGAAAAAGAGTGTAAAGTTATAATGTACAACACATTTCACAGAATGAATTGTGAATGACCTGGTAGGATCCATGGTGTTTGAATTATTAACAGGGAAATGAAATGTACCTAATGTGAGGAAGGGGAATGATATTTTGTAAGTGACACAAAATCCCTTTCACTGTACAGTGCCCTGTAGTAGTAAAGCTCTTCACTGTGGTGAATAATTAGTGACACAAACTGTTTTCCTACACTGTAAACAGTCATTAAAGTTGCATGAAACTGACCACTTTTAATTGATACTCAGGCCGTTTAAATTGGTAAAAGTCATAAATATGTGTAAAATTTATAATAACAAATATTAAAGATTTAATGTCCACTGTTTTACACACATGAAAAGAAAATTTATGTTTTTGTGATAGGAGATTTGAGGTTATGACAGAGCAGACTATGAAAATTCCTGCCTTCTGGTATGTAAACTTATGGTGTGTGGGTGCAATGTAACGATGTGTCAGAGAAACTTACTACCGTCATCATCAGTGTTGATGATACATCAGTATGTTTTTGAATTGTTGTGGGGCTGTTTGAGTAAAAGTTATCCACTGCTTTTATCCTACATTGTAACATAATGATGTTGATTATGATTATGATGACGATGATTACGACGATGAAAATGGTGATGATGAATAAATAAATAGCTTTAAATCTTTATTTTAAATATAATATTTATTTAAAACCAGAACCAACTACTGTAGGCCTTGCCAAATTTTGAATTTTTTTGTTTTCAGTTCGTAAACCCAAGGTTAATATGAGTAAAAAGTAATGATTTAAGCAACCTTCAACCATTATAGCAACTATGTCATAGGCTGAATGACAGAGGAATTTTGGATCGATTCACGGCAGAGGCAAGAGACTTTTCTTCTCCAGACTGTCCAGACTAACTCTGGGGCCTACCTATCCTTCTATCAATGGGTACCAGGGGCTTTTCCCCAAGGGTAAAGCAGCTGATGTGTGAAGCTGACCATTTAATGTCATCTAGTACTGATGTTCAGAGAATATGTATCTATACATCCACTGCCACATATGCCTTCCAGTAACAAATTTTGTTGATCAGAATTATGCAAGCTTATTAATTGTTACTTATAGTGGAGTTAATAGTAATAATTTTTATTATTTCTCACTTAAAAGCTTGTAAGGTAATCTGCTCAGATTACTACCATGTCACTTCAAAAATAAAAGCTTTCTATTTGCAGTATAACAGCTGTATCTAAAAACTCCAGTTTACAAAATTTATAAAATATAAGAAACATGTTCATTATCCTGTATGTTTCAGGATTTTCTATGCTATGTCTTAAATACAGAACAGTTTTTAGAGTAAAGAAACCATACATGGATATGTTACCATGAATATTTCCAGTCTTTGATTGGCCATGCTAAATCAAATACTGATATTTACATTGGAGCAATATAATTTCAATTTATCTGGAAAAGAACATTTTTTGCATTCACACTCAAAATCTTTACACACACTATTTTCTATAAACATGTCAGACACAGGTTTTGTCAAGAAACCAGCTAACATACACTCATGCACATTTTAATGGATATTGTACTGTATGTACTACACTGAAGTTGTCTCAGATTGTGTGGGTTTAAATTCAGATATTCCCTTGTTGATATCTGTCAGAAATGTCAATACTGCTTATGTGCAGCATTGTTAAATAAAAAGAAATTGGTAATTTTCTTTTAATTGCATACCGTTCTTGCATTGCAAGTGTAGGGAGTATTGACTTAGTCCTTCAATATGGCAGATGCTGACTTAGGAGTCATTTAAAGAAAGCAAAGTTAGGTACCACATTTATTGAAAGATAATGTATTGAAATATATGTTAATGAAGTTTTTGGAGATTTATTAAACATAATATACTGTAGATTTAAAAAATAAGGACATACACTCACTCAGACACAAAAATTCACATGCTTTCAGAGCTTTCTGCTAGCTTCTTCACATCTCTTTCTTGAGCTGCCATCCAAATCAACTTATCTTATATCATTGATAAGGCTCAGACCTCATCTTTCTTTATAAGTTATGGGTTATAATATTAATTTATATCTCATTTGTATATCCTCTGCAATCAAAGATTTGTTTGTTTCTTTTTGTATTCTTCGGTAATTTGTATCACTCCAATTATTGATTTCTGAATTTAGGAGAAGGCTTAGCCATGTGAGTTACATATCTGAAAGTTATAGATTCTCTTTTAGAATCATGCTTGTACATTTTTTTAGTTATAATGTCAGTGTGTGGTTAAATACTTGTAAGCAAAGGAATGCAATGGTTAGTATGTGCATGGTGACAGTTGTTTATAAAATTTGTTTTTATTCTTTTAAGTGCATTTGGTTTTATTGTTTCATATTAATTTATTGTAGACTGATTTGTCACACTAATATGGCACCCATATTGTATCTTTTTCCATCTCTTATTTTGTTTGAAATTGACTTAACCTCTTACAACATTTGTTTTCGAATGACCAGCTGGAAATGAGATAACATATTACAGCTTGTAGTAATATTCCTAGTAATTCCACCTAGTACAGTAGGGTCTCGTTTTACGACGATTCACTTTTACGACCCTTGTCGAGTCGGACCGAGCACTCCCGGCTTGTGGTGCATTACTGTTGCAACTCAAGCATCCTTTCTCTACTTAGTGCGCTTCTAGTTCTTTTCTCGTGTGCATGTGTTTCTTCTTTTTCTATTTTTGTGCAGTTCTTTCAAGTTTATTGTGATTTTTCCACCCATGATGTCCATCAAAAAGAAAAGAAAGAAGAAAAATTCAAAACAGTTGACATTACATTCTTTCTTGATGTCTTGTGAACCATGGCCTGGGCCTTCTTCAACAAAATAAAAAGTGACTTGATATTTTTTCAATTATCTGTGTTATTTTCTGTATACCTAATTCAGGAAATTAAAATTGAATGTCATCATTTAAAGAAATATTGTAAATTATAAAATTATTTGACTAATTCATTTGGCCCATGAACCTATCTCAGTTTAAACCATTTAAATAGTACTCGTTTTACGATAATTCGATTTACAACAAATTATTCCAGAACGTAACCCCGTCATAAAACGAGACCCTACTGTATTTTGAGACAGTTTACAAAATTTGTTGAGATTAATATTTATATAGACTGTATGAACGAGTAATTCATTTTATGAATGCAGGCTATTAAAGAAAAAAAAGTAACATGTCTGCCTCAGATGTTTGCTGAAACGCTTCTGTATTTGCAAGCTGTTAAGACTCTTGAATCTCACAATGTCAGACATAATTACAGTAAAATTCCTATGCTTTATATGTTATGAATTTTCTCTAAGGCAGGCACATGAATAGCACATATGAAGAAATACATGTTTGGTGTGCAATTTTTCATTAAAGTTAATTTACTTTTAGGTATATAACTTAAAATATGATATTTACATAAAGCATAAAAATCTGACATGTATTTTAGAATATATGTTTGTACAATCTCATGAACCATTGTGCTGAGCCTGAGTAGCCTGATGTGGGAACAATGAAAGCAGAAAGAGCTACCTCACAAATATTATTTACCTTTTCTGGGTAGTTTTATCAGATTTTTCAGATACAATTACCAAGCCACTAAGTAATGTTACTTTTAAAAAAAAAAGACATTAAGAGCTTTCAGTTTCTACAAAGCATTGAATATTTAAATTTGTTATTCCCTTCTGGCATTTTAGTAAAAGTAACATAGATTTATCTACCATAATACATTGCTTTTCTTTTGTGGTCTCTATTTAGCATATGATTTCAGCTTTCAGAATTTAGCTGCATCATCTTTTCTTCCAGTGTTTAAGTGCCTTTTGCTGCCATCATCTTCAGAATTACTGAGTCAGAAACATGCAGCATTAATTTAGGACACATCAGACACACCAAGCTAGAGAGCTGAATTACTGCAGCCACTGAGTCCAAACATGATACTAAATTTGGCTAAACAGAAGCCATATTATGCATCCATACTTCCCACCCCTGTACCATCAGCAAGGCCAATTAAATAGTCCAATACTACTTCAGTTTCATTTGTCAGGGTGGATATAACCTGTGTAAAGTGCTTCATACACCCAACTTTTGTTTTACTATTGCAATATTTATATATTTGGCCCCTTCTAATGTTTGACTTATTCTCCTTGAAGATGGTGACACAATGTACACCAAAATGTTGGAAGAATATCAACACATGACCTGGATAAATTACAGAGGTGAAATCACATATTAACTGCTACCATCAGCTTTAAATTTGTGTCAAAAGGAGGTTTTGGAGAAGGTAAAAACTAAAGAAATTAAATTTAATTATACATAATGATTTGGTGTAAGAGGTCACACCATGCTGAATGTAATAGTATTCCCAGAAACTAATGCTGGTGTTGTTGTGTGTGGATGAAAAGGTTTTGGAGTACTCAACTATTCTGGTATATTTTCACATCAGTCCATCTGATTTAAACAGAAAGAGCACTTACCAAATTAAGTTTGGACATGATTTCCAGTAAAGTGAATTTTGTTTTCAGATCATTTCCTTAGTATGATTAGTAATTTTAAAATATGTAAATTGTGACACTAAATGTATAGATGGTGCATCTCACACTCCGAAAGGCTTTGGAAAATGTCCTGTTATTAAGAGAGTTTCAACACAGTGTCCTCCTAAGGAACTGTCATGATAGTGCATGGAAGTATCACACTTTCACTTCCTCCTCAGTCTTATCATTTAAAAACTCGTCATAATAGAAACCATAATGTCTCTTAATGCTGGACCTTAATCATACACACTTTAATGGTAATGATGTGTGTGTGTGTGTGTGTGTGTGTGTTTGCGCGCGCGTGTGTATGTATGTGTGTGTGTGTGTGTGTGTGTGTGTGTGTGTGTGTGTGTGTGTGTGTGTGTTTGTGTGTGGACATTGAATTACATGCCTGTAATGTGACATACTGATTGGACACAAGACTTAATTATAATTGGATATGTTGGATACAGCCTATGTTAAGAGCACGCAAATTGTTAATATTGTGTATGATACTTTATTTGCTAATTGCACAGTGTACGTATTTAATCTAATGCAAGTTGTATCTCTTGTAACTGTTACAAATTTGACTGTAAGGAAACTCCAAAAACATATTTACTTACACATAACCTTTAAACCTACATATGTAGATTATGCATTTTGGTCTCTAAAAGCACTCATAAGAGTAAATGTAATCTTCCATAGAACTCAGGACCCATGCAGGAAAGTTTTTTTTTTCTCTTCCTTTGCCTGTCTGATTATAAATCTCTCTCTCTCACTCACGTTAATGATATTTCAGGCCTCCATTGTACCGGGATATGTTGCCACATCACTGGTGATTGGTGCCCAACATTCATGCAACATAGTAGTATTCCTTTTACTGGTGGAATACTCTTATGCAGTTTCTTCATTGGAAATTTGGACTGTTGATGATGAGACCATCACACTGTTGCAAGACATTGGGCACCAATCCTTAAGTGATGCAGCACTATATCCCAGAATAATGGAGACTTCAAATTCACCAGTGTGAAAGCCCAGCCTAACATTATTATATTCATGGTGTTTTAGTGTTAGCATTCACTCACTGTTACTGTGAGTGTGAAAAAAGGATGTGAGTTGAGTTTCTGGAATTTCCAAGATGCTTACCATCTCCGTACTTTGCTTTGAGCAACATCTGAACAATATCATCTGTCCATAAAGGATAGAAATTATAACTGAAAACATCTGTTAAACATTTCTCATATTTTAATGGTATATGGATTTTTATATTTTTAATTAGTAAACTTCAGAAGGGATGCAATATCCCCGGGTCAAAAGAGAGTAAACAAGAAATAATATTTTAACATGAAAACATAATCACTAAAAGATATTTCGTTGATCTGTGATTCAGAACACCGTCCCTGCTTTAGCTGCTTTTTAAATTAATTTCACATGCTGTATTTCATTTTGTAACAAATGTCATTGCAGTCCTATTCCAAATTTCAAATTCCTGCTGGAACGGACAACATAGGCCTGTTCCAAAACAAAAGACGGTAGATCTTATCCTAGGAATTAATGTAGATTTTGCAAGGTATATTATCGTATTTTACTCTTTTAAATATCGAGTTAAATCCCAAATGCAAGTCCCAACTCACCTAATTTCTCTGCAAAGGAATTCAAATTTTGCTCATGCTTTTCGAAAAACGTGAATATTTCAGGAAGTAGGGGAATAAATTAGTGAAATACATGACACTTTGTGGGAAAGGAAACAGACATTGCTCAGTACGCCTCTAAAATGCTGTATATGTCCTCATCCTATAATGTAGAAAAGTTGCTAAAAATTTGTAACTATCCAATTTCTTGTGCTCACATTTTGATCGACTGTACGGAGGATGGACGAAAAGATGTTCTAGACGCATTCTATTGTGTGGTAGCCCGCGAAGCAATTTCTGTCCACGCACAATACGGCATCACACGCAATTTGACTTATTCTTTGCGTCATGCCCCTCGCAGAAAACACGCGAAATCGCTGCTGGGTGCCTCGACCCGACCGGTGTTTGTTGTGGCTTGGGTACAGTCTGCCGATGTTGCTAGAAACAAGGGCTAGTCTTACCTGCAGGCCTGGATGGTCGTGGCTCATGCCCAACCCGACCCAGCATAACCCTGACAAGGGCGAGTCGAAAATGTCTATGTAACGTTTTCTTCCTACCGCATGAAGACAGGCGGATGTAACTGTCGAGAACGGCTAGGTCTAACTGGTAGAAAAAGAGCTTCCTTGTCCACTTTCACGTTGAACGGCTGGCCGTGAAGCTACTGGCCATCCTGTCTGCCTCGTCAAAATGGCCCATGTGACGGCTCGAATCTGCCACAATTGCCGGCTTTATCGCGTTCCCTTGTTAAAGTCCGAAATTTCCTTCCCTGAGTGGATCATATATGTTTGTCAAATGGACACGTCTCTCTTGTCCCTCCACACCACAGCTTTCAAGTTACCCTTCGTCCTTACTCGAATGTCACCCCGTTTCAGTCTCTGTGTCGTGGTTTTCAGATTCTTGAGCCTGCCCTTTCTACGTGGTCTCACAGTCCAACAACAGCAAATCGTTTTCCTGGCCAAGTCATCAAACAGGTCAGGGGAGGAAAAGATGTTGTCCCTGCAGTTTGTAACCAGCTCCCTCTACTCACCTCGTCATATCTGTCACTGTATAATGGGTTGCTATCAGGTGTTGTGTCATCTGCCGTCTGTCCTTACCCAGGTACACATCCATGTCATACGTATAACCAGTGGAGTCACATAGTTTGTACATTTTTATGCCAAAACTTTTGCGGTTTTTTTTGTGATGAACTGTTTGAAAATTAACCTTCCCTTGAATTTCACAGTGACTTCGTCTACTGCCATATGTTCAGAAGTGTTGTGAAATTTTGAAAAGTTTGTCTCGTAATTTCTATAGTCTGTCGTGGCTGTCATCCGTCCTGTC
>JGI20166J26741_11546919_pt1 | contig 12198 bp, 10 predicted proteins | sample TergutCu122P5_FD_26741 | JGI IMG/M metagenome (IMG submission 26741) | reverse complement strand
CGCCATTACTCACTGTGTTACCCGAAATTGTCCCACCGGTCATTGTTAGACTTGAAGGATATGTAGCGTTGCCGGAAATATACATACCACCGCCAACAGAGTTCGCAATATTGTCTCTTATGGTGCCACCAGAGATATTAATATTCACATTGACATTGGCACGAATGACACCGCCTTGACCACCAGTAGCCTTATTACCGTAAATTTCGCCACCAGAAATATTGATGTTGATTGCACCCGCTATTGTGTTTTGGGCAAAAATCACTGCACCGTCCACGGCCGTATTGTTGCGAATAATGCTGCCAGGCAATATATTGATGGTTCCACCAGTGCTGACGATTGAAATGGTGGCGTTATTGCCTGCGGTGGAGTTCTGACCCTGGATAATAGCCCCATTGTCAATATTTAATATCCCATTACCAGTTATATTGATTAGCGCGCCAGTGGAAGTGGTACCATTCACCGTAACATTCGTAAGTGTCAGCGTTGCTCCGGCATTGACGATGAACTGGTTACCAGCAGTCGTGGTGCGCGTCAGTGCATAGGGACCACCAGATGCACTCTCGATCGTGATGTTCTTGTTGGCCGCGATCGTCTTGTTGGTCGTCAGGTTGAAGCTTGCCGTCAGCTGGATGATCGTGCTGTCGCCTGCGGTCGTCGAGGCGTTCGCGATCGCCGTATCCAGGGCTGCCTCGGTCCCTACGCTGACCGTCGTCGTGACGGCTGCGGCGAGCTGGGGCGTCGCCATCAGCGAGATCGCGAGCGCGCAGCTCATCACTACTGCCAGTATCCTCTTGTGCATGGTTGACTCCCTCTTTCTTCCGGTGTTCATCTCTGATTCCCCTCCCTGTGTCGGCGTTCCTATGCTCTGATATGGACGTTGACGACCACCGGGGTCGCCTGAGTTCCCTTGCTGTCTTGCGCATGCAGGAACACCTTCCAGGTGCCTGCCTGGTTCACGTCGATCGCCGCGATGCCGGAGACTCGTACCGGCAGGGTGGCGCCCGCGCTGTCACGCGCGCTGGCCTGTGTGTCTGCCAGTATCATCGCCGGCGTCAGGGTCGTGCCCGCCGGATAGCTCACCGCCGCTGAAGCGACCGTGATCGTCGGGCGTAGTAGTGCTGGTGCCGGGGCCGGCATTGGCGCCGGTGACGGCGCCGGTTCCGGCGCTGGCTGTGAGGGCGTCTGCTGCTCTGCCTGCGACTCCTGGCCTGCGCTTCCGACCTCTGCCTCTGGCGCCGGCGTCGCTTCGATGCTCTTCGGCGCGTCGGGCTGGACTGCGGCAGGCGGCGTGTGTGCGGGGCTGGGCTGGCCGGGGCGCGTCAGCGCCCAGGCGCCTGCGCCGACGAGCAGCGCGAGCACCGCCGCGCCGATCAGTATCTTGGTCGCCGCTGGTGTGGCCGCGGCCGGAGCCGCCGCCTTGTGCTTCGCCAGCTCGCGCGCGAAGGCGTCGACGCGCCCGGCGACGTTCGGGTCGAAGGCTTTCGCTGCGAGCATCGGGGGCAGGACCGCCGCCAGGCTCGCGCTGACCGCCGCCTGCGCGCCGCCCATGTCGGCGCCGTGCAGGTCCTCTGCCATGAGGCGCGCGATCACGGTCTTGCGGGTGACCGGAGCCGTGGGCGCACTCTGCTCGTCTGTGGGCAAGAGCGCCCGCAGGGCCTGGCGCGCATCGAAGAGGCGCTTGGTTATCGCGTTCTCGCTCAGGTTCAGGATCCCGGAGATCTGCGGAAGGCTCAGGTCGGCGAAGTAGTACAGCAGGACCACTTCGCGCTGAGCGTCGGTCAGGTGGCCGATCTGCTCGAGGACTTCTTCGCGCCGTTCGCGGATGGTGAGCACTGACTCGGGCAGGAACTCTTCTGTGTGATCTGCCGCCGGTGCCCAGGCGTCCTCTGCGAGCTCATGGTCGGGGAGCTCCTGGATCTGCTGATGCTCGCGCGTGCGGCGGTTGAAGGTCGCATAGATGTCGTTCGTGGCGATGCGATAGAGCCAGGCGTGGAAGTTGCGGGGGTCGCGCAGGTCGTTCAGTTTGACCAGCGCGTGCAGGAAGATGTCCTGGACCGTGTCCTGCGCAAGCTGCTCGTCCTTGAGCCGGGTGAGGGTGTAGTAGTAGATCTGGGGGAAGTACAGCTCGTAGAGGCGCGCGAAGGCGTCGTCGCCTCCGGACTGGGCCTTCGTGACCAGGCGTGTGATATGTCGATCGTTCTGTTGGATCATGGTGATAGTTTAGATAGATCTTTGGCTTGGCTCCTTACCCCCCGAATATTACAGAAAGGTAACGACGGCTGTTGGGCAGGCCGGGGCGCCTCAGTCATGGGACACCACGGGGTCGCCTATCTTGATCAGGGAGTAGAGTTCCCTCGCCTTGTCAAGCGGCAGGTTGACGCAGCCATGCGACCCGAAGCCGGTCCGGTATCGGTCTCCCCCGAAGCTTGACTGCCAGGTCGCGTCATGGAGCCCGACCGCGGCCCCCACGAAGGGCATCCAATAGGCGACCTCGGTCCGGTATTCGGGCTTCTTCTTTCCCGGCAGCGGCTCGCCCACCAGGATCGAGGGGGAATCCATCCCGGGGCCTATCTGGTAGACGCCCGTCGGCGTGGGCTTCGAAGGGCTGCCTGAGACGATCGGGGATTCCCAGATACAGGCGCCGGTGTCGTCATAGAAGCGCGCGTACTGCTCGCTCAGGTCGATGTCACAGTAGCGCTTGCCCCAGTCGCGCTTGCCGATGCCCTCGAATCCGGAGCCCTCCTGCAGGACCGGCATCTCGAAGACCCCGATCTGCCCGGCTGCCATGCTCTGGCGGATCGAGGTCCGAAACGCGTCGTCGTCGATCTCCCAGCCATAGGTGCCGCCTGATACCGTCACCACTTTGCCGTCGAGGCGCGTGTAGGTCCGCTCGGTCCCGACGGTGTTGCAGCTGGCGACGATCTTCTCGATCCAATCAGAGAACGCCGTGTCATCGAGACTTACCTTCAGGTCGCTGCTTAGTTTCACCCACGGGGCGATCTCTGCAGGACCCAGCGTCGCGACGACGGATTCTTTCATCTTGAGCGTGAGGTTAGTCCTAATCAGTACGTTCGCATCGCCGCGCGCCGACTCGAGCCGCTTGTCCGCCGCAAATACCCGGGGCTGGAGCAGCTGCTGATCGGTGATACGGGCGCGCGGTCTGAGCGTGACGACGGCTGCCTTGACCGTGTCCTCTACCTTGCCCTGGTCAAGCGCGGTCCCGCTCTGTTCCGGCTTGATCTGGAAGGCGCGGGCCGTCGCGCTGAACTGGATCGTCGCGTCGGTCGGTCGCGTGGCGTCCTTGTTGAAGACCTGTACCTGATCCTGGACGATCTTCGAGACCCTGGCCTCGTCGCAGCTCGCAGCGATCGCCGCTGACAGGTCATGTTCCTGCAGGATCTGATACGGCCAGTCCCAGACAGCGACGCGCGCCCGAGCGTTTCGCACGCTTGCCGTCGCGTCCAGATCCAGCCCGACGTCGGGGGCGGAAAGCTCGATGGACAGACCCTTGCCCTCCGCCTTGAGCTGGTAGTCTGCGGCGGCCTTCCTCAGCACGGCGGCGGCGCGGCCGCGCGTCATCCAGGATACGTCAGGCGCGCCCATGTTCGTGCGCGGATAGAAGCAGAGCGCGAACAGAAGGCAGCCGGCAAGCCAGATCATCAGCAGCGTCGTCAGGAGGGCGCCCAGCGTGATACCCAGGACCTTGAAGAAGACGCGCGCCCTCTTGCGGGCATGCGAGGGCTGCTCATCGTTGTCAGTGGCGGCGTCCTCAGACGCGTCTGCGACGAGCGCCTCGTCCGGCGTGACCGTGGTCTCCTCTTGAGGGGCAGCCTCCTCGTCCGGCGTGGCAGCAGCCTCCTCGTGCTGTTCCGCCAGCCTCTTCTTCTGGTGTTTCCTGGTCTTGACTAACGCTTCCCGTAGCGTTCTCACTGCGAACATCCTCTCGAAGAGCAACCTGACAACGTATACTCACCGAAGACGATTATCCCACATCTTTGCGCAACGTGAGCTTCTGGCGCAGTGATCGCGGCCTCTGGCAGGCGGACCCTTCAGGGGATCGCCGCTTAGCAGCATCAGCTCCTCTGATACAATACCCTACATATGATAACTGATGCTTATAGAAGAGAGGGCGCCCGATGAACAACAGTCTGCTGAGGACCTACCTGGCCGTATTGAGCTGCGGGTCGTTCTCTGCCGCCGCCACGTCGCTGGGGATCAGCCAACCGGCGGTCACCATGCAGATCCAGAACCTCGAAGAAGAAGTCGGCCATCCCCTGCTCGACCGCAAATATCGCCGGCTCACGCTGACGGAGGCCGGGCAGCTCCTGAAGGATTATGCGGTCCGTGCCCTCGGCGAGGAGCAGGGTATCCTCGCCGAGCTCGCCTCGCTCTCTGGAGAGATCGGCGGGGAGCTTGTCGTCGCCTGCTCGACGACCCCCGGCAACTACCTCATCCCGGGCCTTCTGGGGGGTTTCCTGCGGCAGTACCCGCAGATCGAGCCGCGCCTGATGGTCACCAGCTCGCAGGAGGTCGCCTGCGCCGTCGATGCCTGCGAGGCCGACCTCGGGATCCTGGGCGCCCGTATCAGGGGACATCGTATCGACTACACGATCTGTGGACACGATGAGCTCCTGCTCATCGCGCCGCCGACACTGACCACCCAGGGCATGGGGGAGCTGGCGCTTGCGGACCTGAGCGGGTATCCCTGGATACAGCGCAACTCCAAGTCCGGGACCCAGAAGGCCATCGAAGAGCTGATGTCCGCTCAACACCTTGCGCCCGATGACCTGAACGTCCTGATCGAGCTCGATAACCCCGAAGCGATCATCGGAGCCGTCGAGGGGGGCCTCGGTATCGCCATCGTCAGCCGCTGTGCGGCAGAGAAGGCCCTGTGGCTCGGGACGGTCGCGGAGCTGCCGGTCCAGTCGCGTCCCTGGAACCGGGAGCTCTACCTGGCGCGTCCGCATAAGGCGCCGACCCGGGCTGCTGATGCTTTCGCAACCTACCTGCTCGAACACCCTCTCTGATCGTGCTGGACACCCGCTGGCGGTGTTGCTGCAAAGCTCACGTGCCCAAGCACGCTACGCTTCGCAGCGCCTTGCCAACGGGTGTCGATCACGATCAACGCCCTGAAAACGCCCTGAAAGAAAAAGAGCCCCGGTTCTGCCGGGGCTCTCTCTTATATGAGTGTGCTCTCAGTATTACAACTCGAAGTGGATGTTGCTCTTCAAATGACACGCCTCACAACTTGCCTTCGTATGGCAGGTATAGCAGGTGTTCACGGTCTGGATCGGGGCGACCGGCCAGGCGAAGTCCTCGCTCTTGGCAGAACCCGTGCTCTTGCCCGCGGCAAGGTCGTCGAGCTTGCGCTGGACGCTCTCTGGAGTCGGAGCCTTCTGGCGCGTCTCTTTCTCGGCCTCTTCGACCCGCTTCTCCTCGTTGATGAACAGCCGTCCATGCTTGTGCAGGTAGTTGGCGACCAGGTGGTCCTTGGGCTTGAGGTTCGTGGTGTCCATATGGCAGACGGAGCACTTACCTGAGGCGACGGCGCCGGCGTCCAGGCTGTGGCAACGGTAGCAGCCGTTCATCGTCATATAATCGACATGCGGGAAGGCCTTCTCGCCCGTACGGGGCTGAACGCCGACCAGCGTCAGACCGCTCTCGTTATGACCAGCGCGGTTATGGCAGAAGGTGCAGCGGATCTTCAGGTTCAGGTGCGTCTTGTGCTCGAAGATGATCCCCGAGCTCGTCGTCACCTTGCGGGTCTCCAGATCATGGCACTGCGTACACTGCGTATCGGGGAACTCGATGCTGGAGAGCGCGACCTTGCTCAGCGGATTGAGCGGGACTTCGAAGCTGTTCGCGAAGGTCACCGGGAGTTCTCCTACGGCGGCCTCCACCTTATGGATCATGAAGACGACCGGGTTTGCGCCTGCCGGCATATGACAGCTGAGGCAGGAGACCTGGTTGTGAGAGCCGTGCCGGTAGGCCGCGACCGCGTCATCCTGCACCTTGTGGCAGCCCACAGCGCAGAACCAGTAGCTCGAGGTCGCCGCGATCGCCACCATGACGAAGGCGATCAGGCAGATCAACACAACGCCGGTCCAGATGATCGCGCGCGGACGTGACACCGGGTTACGGAACACTTCGATCGGATGCATTGCCATCGGGGGATACCCTTCTACTCGGTCGAGCGCTCAAGCGAGCGCGCCTGACGCAGGAATCTACTCTTTGATTCTAACGGAAGTATATCGGACACTGCAAGTAAGTGTCAGCGCGGCTGTCAGCGCGGACGACAGGCGCCGGAGTAGTCGCCGCCAAAGGCGCCGGATATCCTGACCACGTCACCCGGTTGCGGGGCATGGATCATCAGTCCTCCACCGATATACATGCCGACATGGTAGGCAGGATACCCGAAGAAGACCAGGTCGCCGGGCTGAAGGTTAGCGCGGCTGACCGCGGGATAGGCAGCCTGCTGGGCCGAGGCGACGCGGGGGATCGAGATACCGACCTGGCGATAGCAATAGCTCGTGAGCCCCGAGCAGTCGAAGCCAGAAGGCGAGGAGCCGCCCCAGACATAGGGCACCCCGAGAAAGCTTTTCGCGATCTCGACCACGCCGCTTTGCGACGGATAACCGGGATCCGCGATGCCGGGCTCGATGCCGGGCGATCGTGCCTGACGTTGGGAATCCGCCAGCGCGGCAGCGGCGGCCTGGGCCTGCAGGGCCGCGACTTCGGCCTCGATGCCCGCAAGCTTACTCTTCTGCTCGGCCAGGTTCGCCTCGACGCCCGCCTTGATCTGCTCCATCTGATCCGCGGATGCCTGAGCCTGCTTCGTGTTCTCCGCAAGCTTGCCCTGGAGCGCGGTCGTCTGGTCGCGGAGCTGCTTGAGCTCGATACTGCTCGCGGCGTCCTTCTGGTTCAGCTCGCCGAGGAAATCCCAGAGCTGGGCGAACTGCTGGAAGTCGGTCGCCCCGAAAAGCACGTCCGCGAAGCCGGTCGGCCCGCTGCGATACATCTCAGCAGCACGGTTGTTGAGGTGCTTCTGCACGACGGTGAGCCGCGCCTTGGTCTTGTCGAGCTTGTCCTGATTGGCCTTCTGATCGGCCTGTGCCTTCTCAAGCTTCGCCGCAGCCTGGTAGTAATCGTTGCTTGCCTTGTCCAGGGCGACGTTGAGGTCCTGGATCTCCTGCTGGACGACCTGAGCCTGCGCCCTCTTATCGGAAGCCGGCGTCGCCGAGGCTGCCTGCGGAAGACAGATCACACAGCTTAACAAAAGCGCGCAGAGCACGCTTACTATCCTCGTTCGTATAGGTCGCACAGCCATATCCTGGTCCCGTTCTCCGGTCGGTCATCCTCCCCGGCCGTCATCTGCATCGAGGGGAAACGTACTGGTGACCAGTATAGCAGATTTCGCGCCTGCCTGCCCTCGCTCAGCTCCGGAAGATGACGTCCAGGATCACTGCTGCAAGGTGCTGAAAGCCCTGCTGAGAGCTGCGCAGGCCGGGATCGGGGACGATCGGAACGCTCAGGTTACGATCCCCTGACAAAACGATCCCCTCCTCTGTGCGCGTCAGCGTGACGCGCAGGACCGGACCGGGCGATGCGTCTGCGCTCCACAGGCTCATCGGCGCCGCATCGTCCTTCAGCGCGCTGATGACCGCCACCCGGGCGTTCGGCTGCGCTGCCTGCGCGAGGTTGGCGACCCGTCGCGCGATGCGATACGAGTCCGCGTCGGTCGCGACCAGCTCAAGGGCCGCCTCTTCCATCAGGGCGTTACGATCCCGAGGGCGTCCAGCTGACGCTGAATGCGCGGGGACGCTCTTCCCGCCCCAGATATGGCGCAGGGCCTGCAGAGCGTCGAAGGTCGCCGTACCGACCACCCCGTCGCCCTCCAGACCACTGTCGCTCTGGAACTCGCTGACCGCCCGCTCGGTCCAGGCGCCGAAGATCGCGTCGGCGGGGCCGCAGTAGAAACCCAGGGTGTTGAGCACTTCCTGCAGCTGGGCGACGTCGTTGCCGTGGAAGAAGGGGGCGCGCAGGTACAGCAGACGATCCCCGAAAGAGAAGCTGCTGTCCACAAGCGCCGACCAGGTCCGATCGTCGACCAGACCCGTCACCGGCAACTCCGAGACCTCCTGGAAGCGCTCGATCGCCTCCTGCGTGTCCCGCTGGAAGACGCCGTCGACGCCGCTTTGCCCCAGCTGGTAGCCAAGGGACAGCAGGCGACGCTGGATATCCTCGACCGCCGGACCCCGGTCGCCTCTCTTGATCACATTCATCGTCATGGGCCCTCTATTCTATACTATACATTGCCCGGTCCTCACCTGACGAAACGAGTTCGAGTCCATGTCGCACATCCATATCCCTGACGGGGTCCTTCCCCCCTGGCTATGGATCGCTGGCTGGGTCGCCTGCGCGATCTGGGTGAGCGTGGTCTGCGTCGTGGGCCGGCGCCGCTGGGATCTGCGGCGCAAGGTGCCGCTGGTGGCCATGGCGAGCGCGCTCATGATCGTCGCGATGACCTTCGAGCTCGTCCCCCTTGATTACCACCTGAACCTGAGCGTGATCGCCGGGATCCTGCTCGGACCCTTCCTGGCGCCGCTTGCCGCGTTCATCACCGAGATCTTCCTGGCGCTGACGGGACACGGCGGCGTCACGGTCGTGGGGCTGAACACGCTGATCCTGAGCGTCGAGATGATACTGGGTTGGGCGCTGTTCGCCGGACTGCGCTGGCTGCTGCGGGCTCTGCTGAGAGACCGCAGGCGGCTGCGGATCGCCCTGGCGAGCGCCCTGGCAAGCGCCCTGGCGCTGGCCGCAGCGACGGGGCTGACCGTCGGGGTCATCGCTCTGGCAAGCCCCCGGCTGGCAGGCATGCGGGCGCAGACAGAGATCGGCGCCACCGAGGGCAAGGAGCAGTTGTCGCTTACGACCTTCGTCACGGTGATCGCGGTGCTCGGGCCGATCGGCTGGGCGCTGGAAAGCGCGGTGACCACCGTGGCGGTCGTGTACCTGGACCGCCTGCGCCCCGGCCTGATCGAAGGGGGGAGGCCGGATGCGGCTGACTGACATCGACAGCAGCGCGACGGCCAGTCCCGGCGGCTGGCTGCATCGCATGCCAGCGCCGCTCAAGCTGCTCGGTGTGGCGGCGGCGGTCGCCTGCGCCCTGCTCAGCTGGAACCTGTGGGTATTGGGCGCGCTCGCCTGCCTGCTCATCGCGGGGGGACTTTCCGCGCGCCTGCGCCCGAAGCTGCTGTTGGGGCTGGCGGCCTACCCGCTCGTCTTTTCGCTCTTGCTGGTGGCGACCCTGAGGCCGGGCTGGATCGTCAGCGCCGCCCTGCTGCTCAAGGCCTTCTGCAGCGCGCTGGCCGCGGTCTGTCTCGTGCTTTCGACCCCCTATCCGCGGATCTTCGCGGTGACCGGGCGCATCCTGCCGCAGCTGCTGGGCGACGCGCTGCTCATGACCTATCGCAGCCTCTTCCTTTTGGGGTCGGCCGCAGGCGACCTGTTGCGCGCCCTGCGGCTGCGCGGGGGACTGAGCTGGCGCCATCCGCTGCGGATGCTGCGCGACGGGGGAGATCTCTTCGGGGCTCTGATCATGGTCGCCCTCGACCTGAGCGAGCGCGACTACGAGGTCCTTTACCTGCGCGGATACGATGGCCAGCTGCGCATCGACACCGGACGCGTGGCCAAGGGGCCTGTGGCCAAGGGGCCTGACCCCTGTATCACCACCGACACGAAAGGAGGGGGCTGATGGACGTCCCCCGTACTGCGTCCGGTGCGCCGGACTGCGAGCTCTGCCAGAAGCACCTGCACCGTCACGGGCCGCATCCCGCCGACGTCGCCTACGTCAGCTGCGTTCTGCACAGTTATGGGGACGGCACCTCGGTGCATCTCTGCGGGCTCGACTTCTGCGCGCACAAGGCTGAGCGCACGGTGCTCCTCGGTCCCAACGGCGCCGGGAAGTCCACGCTGCTCGCCCACCTCCTGGGGCTCCTGCACTCCGAGGAGGGCGTCGTCAGGGTCTTCGGCGTCGACCCTGGTCGGAACTGGAGGGCGATCCGCGAGCGTATCGGCGTGGTGCTGCAGAACGTCGACGTCCAGCTCATCATGCCCACGGTCTATGATGACATCTGTTTCTCGGCGCGCCAGTACGGCTGGGAGCGCGCGCGCATCGAAGAGGCGGCGGCGGCGATCATGGAGCGCCTGGGGATCGCCGGTCTCGCCGAGCGAGCGCCCCAGAGCCTCTCTGGCGGAGAGAAGCGCAAGGTCGCCCTGGCCGGAGCGCTGCTGACCCGCCCCGAGCTCCTGGTACTCGACGAGGCCTTCGAGGGGCTCGACCCCTCCTCGCGCGCCGAGATCGTCGAGCTGCTGAGCGAGCTTTCGCACGAGGAGGGCGTGAGCGTCGTGCTGACGACCCATGACATCGACGCGGTCGCAGACATCGCCGACTACTGCTATGTCCTGCGCGCAGGCGGCGAGATCGTCCTGTCAGGCAGCCCGGCGGAGGTCTTCGCGCATGCCGACCTGCTGGAGGCCTCCAACATCCGCCCTCCGGTCTTAGCCGAGCTCTTCGAGCAGCTTGGCAACCCCGCGCGCCCGCTGACCGTCAAGGCGGCTGTCGAGGTCCTGAAAGATCCGGGCATGTTACAATCTGAAACGAACACCGCCCCAGAGGTCGGCGGGATCGGCGAAGGAGGTCATGTGTGAGCTTCGAGCTCTACCTGAAACGCAGCCAGAACAAGATGGATCGTCTGGTCACGAACTTCTATAAGAAGCGTGGCGACGACGACATCAAGCGCTATCTCTACGCGCCCCTTGAGCGCTACAGCCGCAACGCGGGCAAGCGGCATCGGCCTCTGATCTGCCTGATCGCCTGCGAGGCAGTCGGCGGAGACCCCCGACGGGCCGAAGCCGCGGCGGCGGCCATCGAGCACTTCCACACCGCCGCGCTGATCCATGACGACATCCAGGACGAAGCTTTGACCCGGCGCGGCGAGCCCTGCTTCCATGTCACCGAGGGCGTGGCGCTGGCGATCAACGCGGGCGACCTGGCGCTGTCGCAGGTCACGGGCGCGGTCGTCGCCGACCCCCTGCTGGATGACGCGCTGAAGATCCGCGTGTTAAGCGAGCTGGTCGACATGACCACACGCACGATCGAGGGACAGGCGCTTGATATCGGCTGGGTCCGCGACGACCGCTTCGACCTGCGCGTCGAGGACTACCTGAAGATGGCCCGGCTCAAGACCGCCTACTACTCAGGTGCGGTGCCTCTGGCGATCGGCGCGATCATCGGCGGCGCCAGCGAGAGCACGATCGAGGCCCTGCGCAGCTTCGGCATGGCGACGGGACTGGCCTTCCAGATCCAGGACGACATCATCAACCTGACGGGACAGGACCGCAGTAAGGACTTCCGCGCCGACATCACCGAGGGCAAACGCACGCTGATCGCGATCCATGCCCTGAACCACAGCGAAGACGAGGCGCGGGCACGGCTGCTGGAACTGCTCCGGGCGCACACGAGCGCTGCGGGCGAGCTGGCCGAGGCCGTGGCGCTGATGGAGGCGAGCGGCTCGGTCGCCTTTGCCGGGGACTACGCGACGGGTCTGGTCGCCGACGCGAAGGTCGCGCTGGAGGGCGTGCTGCCCGACAGCCACGCCAAGGAGCTCCTGCTGTCGATGGCCGACTTCTTCATCGAGCGCAGCAACTGAGAGCGCGTCTGCGACCGACTTCTTCGCCGCGCGCGGAAACCAGGCATACGTTGAGTTGATCCAAAGCGATGAAGCGCTGGAGTTTCTACTCCTGATATTGGTAGCCGCGAGGCCCTGGTAGCTCTGGTAGCCTTAGTAGCCGCGGGGGCATCCGTTCCCCTCAGGACAGGCAGTGGACTCCTGTGATCCGGCGCCGCCGCAGTCCGCACCCTTCGGGCCGCCCATCATGGCGCCGTTTCGCATTCCCCGGCCATCCTGCATGCTTAGAGAGTCCTGCATCCGCATCTTCATCATGCCGGATCGGTTCGCGCGCCCGCCGAACGCCAGAGCCCCGGCAGTAACGACCAGGCAGCAAAGGCTGAAGACGGCAAGCGCCATCGCGACCCAGAACCAGACCAGCTTGTAGAAGGGCGCCTTGCGATGCGCGGCTCCTGACGGGGCTGACGCTGGCGTCGAGGCCTCCTGTTCGGAAACTACCGGTGAA
>JGI20166J26741_11546808_pt1 | contig 12198 bp, 7 predicted proteins | sample TergutCu122P5_FD_26741 | JGI IMG/M metagenome (IMG submission 26741) | reverse complement strand
GCGGCAGCGTTATTGAATTGCGATGTTCATATGTGGAAGGTGGGAGTAACATTAGCAATATGGCCTTCAAATTTTGCATTGCCATACAGCTTATAAAAATATGCAACTTTCTTATGGCAATTTTGTTTTTGTTGAATGCAAAAAAAGCTTGTTGCTGTGCAAAAACTATGAGTATATATAGCTTCTGGTTTGATGTCCACAGAGAATATATCAGCAGAGCTAGACACATAAAATACTATCTGGAGAGAGACAATAAACACACATACAACTTCTGTACAGAATTATTTTACTTTAGCATCTACAGAACAAATACGTATAACTTTGAGGCTGTATCTGACAAACTGAATACATGCAGTAGCCACTAAGGTATCAAGTGTGACAAAGTAAAATAAGCATCACAGGAAATTCCATCAACTTCTTGTCAGTAGTCACTTCATCATGCTGTCAGTATCCGGACTAGAAGACGTAAATGGAAGATGAACATGAATATGAAGCACTGATAAACTGGGAAGAGTGGAAAACCAAACTACTCAGAGAAGTAACTTTTTCAGCGCCATTCTGTCCACCACAAATCACACATGAAATTCCTTGGAAGCAAAAGTGGACCACCACAGTGGCAACTACTATAAAACCCTGATGTAATGTTTTTGTGGGGATCACCTAAAAATGATGTAAAATCCAGGAAATGAGAATTATGCACTCCAAAATATTTGGGTGGCCATATAACAAAAGACTTTGGCAAGCCATTTCAAATATGGACTTTCAGTAATGACTACAATTGATTAAATGAAACGTGACATCTCATCCCATTCAACCTACTCCCATCTACACAAGAAATGTTGTAACTACTACAGCATTTAGTTCAGTGAGACTCTACCGAGATGTCACTAGCTATGCCTTACCAGATGCAAATAACAATTCAGAAGAAAACTATGAAACATAAAATCAGGTAAACTATGTAGTCAAGTCAAGAAAAATAAGGTGCAAATTCCATGAAAACATAAAACTTGGGAACATAAGATCTGGGAGAGTGTGATGTTGTTATTGTTGTTATTTGGCCAGGACCACACCAGAAGTGTGTAAAATCCAAGAAAATGCAAACTGCAGGAAGGTAAAGTTGGAGTTTTGCTGTAACTGCTTGAATATGGCCTACCAAACTTCTTGTTGCTGTAATACACCTACCTCTTCAAACTCTAAACACTTTTGTGCATACTGATAGGCATCATCCACCTTATTTCTCTTGACATAATAGTTGGCCAAATACTTGTATGCCTGGCTCATTTCACTTTTATCTGAGCGAGGCTCATTCTCTGTCACATATTCTGTGAATGCAGCTGCTGCATGATTGAACTCATCCAGTTTATCATACAACCTGCAAAAGACAATGTGTATTGCACCATAAATCTATAAAACCTGGCAGAAGGGCAGTATGAAGGAAGGATACCATGTTTAGAATATTACTTTTAACAAAAGTTCAACTCCATGAAGCATTATCTATAAGACAGACCTTTAGGGGACCTTCAGACTAAGGTCACACGTGGTAAAACAGTAAAGGTCTATGATTGATGCTATCATGCATGTATGGTTGGGTGCTTAAACCAATTCTAACTGCTCTCTATTAGGACATTGTGTAATCCGTGGTCTTCTATGCTGTCACCGAGCAGCATGAGCAAAAGATGAAGTTTGATTTCAAATCTGGGGCAAGCAGCTATAGAAACACGTAAAATGCTTAAAACTGTTAATGAAAATAATAAATATGAGTCATCAGCCATCAAATGCATGAAATCCAGACACAGTCGTAGAAGTTTCTCAATTGGTGGTCAGAGACTGTCAAATGACCACAAAATTGGTGGCAGATCAACTGCACATTAACCAGGATATTCATCAGATTCTCCATGAATATTTGTGAATGAGGAACATCTGTATAAAGTTTGTTGCACACTGTCTTACTGATAAGCTGATTCTTCCAAGACAGAGAAGCACCTACTGGTCAACCAAGGTTTGGAGCAGGTTAGCCACCCACTATATTCACCTGACCTTGTAACAGCCAACTTTTTCTGTTCCCTAAAATAAACAGTGCCCTTAAAGGAAGAACACTTGAAAATTGAGGACATCAACGAGAACACAGCCACCAAGTGAAATGCAATTCCTCTGGGCACCCCTGTGTACTGGTTCATGCAACTTTCAGATAGAAACAAGAAGTCTGTTGCACTTGAGCAAGTTTACTTTGAAGGAAAACACAATTTTCATTTATTTCATGTGTCTCTGTTCTTACAGCATCAATTATAGACTTTATTGTTTGACCACATACAAAGACTTTTCAAGCAGTATTTACAGTTCCATGCATATTTATAAACAATCAACAAAACAGTCAAGTATCAGCCATGATATAATGCTCTGTGCAACTCAGAACTTTCTTATTTGTTCATACAACATAAAAAGGCAATCATGAAACTACACTTAAATTGAAATTAGACATATCTGATGCATTACTTTGCAAGTTTAAGAAGTGCTGTCCCTTCAATATCACCAACACTACGTGCCTTGTAGTAGCATTTCAGAGCATCCTGTATCTTTTCCAGTTTCTCATATGTTTCTCCAAGAGCAATTAGCATACGACTATCATTTGGTCGCAACTGCTGGGCCTGTTTGTAGTAATATAAGCAGTAGAAGAACATCTTCAGTATCTCGTATGTTTGACCAAGTCCATACCACGCTCGGTAGTCTCTTCTGTTCACCTCTTACAAAAGTCAGACATCAAATTAAAACTTCTACTATTACAGCAGACAGATATAACACAAAATACACAAGGTGAGTCTAAGGTCAGTTAGCCAAAAACAATCATAATTTTGATGCCACTATGGATTTGGGACAGTCAATTTGTAAGAAAGTATCTCAGCACTGTGAGTTATGCCATGAACATGAAGGATCCAGTTTGAATCAATTTTCTGTAAATTCAGCAAGTATTAAAGGCACTTACAATGTATTTTAGTGTACACTGTACTAACCAGTCAACTGACTTTGTGGCCAATCTATAGCTTTACTTGAAGAAGAAAAAGTGAAAACTAACCCTGCAATCTAGGCCTTTTGTTTTATAATGTGCAAGAACATTATACTACCTAAGACAACTTCATACAACATTAACTACTCTGACAGGTGTCAAGAATAGAAGAGATAAAAAGGATCCTTAAAGATGTTCATGTAGCACAGTCCTTCTTCAGAAGCTAGAAGTTACTTAGCTAACCAAAAATTCCCTTTTCTGGAATCTGAAGGTGTATGACCATTTTCACATAGATGAATCCTGTCCACACTCTCAGACCCTACATCCATTGGAATATTATCCTCCCATTCATGACCTAAGTCTCCCCACGTGACTGTGCCTCTTCAGATTCTACAGTCAAAATGCTAGAGACCCATCTTATCTCTTGCATGTGTGCTGGAACAGCAAAGTCAGTATAGTGAAGGCTAGTGATTGGATGATAAAGGTATCATGGTTCAAAATCCTGGAGGGAGAAGAAATTTTCTCTTCTCCAAAGCACCCATACCAGTTCTGGTGTCCACCCAGACTCCTATTCAATGGGAAATGGGGGCTCTTTCTCAAGGGGACAAAGAAGCCAAGTTGTGAAAGTGACCAGTCACCTCCACTGAGTGGTTAAGAATGAGGAAATCTAGACCTATTTTCCCACCACACACCTTGACTGAGCAAGTAAGGACAATTTTACCTTTTACCATGCATGTTAAATGCTCAAACTGCTCTGCGTATTCTCACCTCCCTTGACTTCTTCTGCCTACTGTTATGTAAAGTGTACCGATTATGACATTCCTCATTATGTTATTTCCTCCGAACTCCTGCTACCGCCCATTTCTCACATCCCCCATTTTCCCTTCTGCACCCTGTTCTCAGACACCTTCAATTTAATTCCTTCGTGCCCAAAGAAATGAAAAGGTAACATAACAGTTCTGTACATTTTAATACTGATATAGACACTGTATAGACACAAGATGGTAATAAAAAAAAAGATACTTAAATGAATGGTAACAAGCATTCCTCACACTTCACCTGCTCACAATTTCTTTGTGAATAAAAATTAAATCCATTACTGACATCTCCAAGCATATGCACTTTGCCATATTTTCAGGATTTATTAGCTACCTTATTCTATATACGTCCGTAACAGCATACAATTGTACCAAAATAGGATACATGTTTTCCAAATTAAATCTTTTTGAAGCTGAATACTTCACTGGTCGTGACATCTGTTAAATGACTGCAGACCCATATATACCGTACAGCTAACTACAGTGCACAAGGTTGGAAACTGTCCCATACTTAATCAACAATGAAAATTTCCTACATAAACCACAATTTACATTTACTGCTACTTTCACAAAAATAAAGTACACCAGTGCTTCTCAAACTAACTGCATGGAGCAGATTCCTTCAAAAGCAAACAGACCCTCAGACACTTCAGAAATTCCTCACATTTTACGGAACCTGAACATTCATTACTGTGTTCACAGCAGCCAAACATACATAACCATCCTGAGCAAGATACATCCAGTCTGCACCCACCCATTCTATTCCTTCAAAATCTGTTCTAATATTACCCCACCATTTGTGAAAGGTCTGCCAAGTGGTGCAACAATGGGTCTGACAATCAGAAAATGGACAGAATATTCCATGGATTATTTTAAAGTTCCTGCCAGCTTCTGAGATAAGGTAATGATGTCAACACTTGGAACCTCATGTTTAACTCCATAACTGAAGCTCCAGACTTCTGTAACAATGTTCACTTACTGTTACATATTATAAAATGTTTCACAGCCTGCATTTGATTTCTTCAGTCTGATAACTCTTCGATAATTATATTGGTACTCAGGAACCACAAATTTACGTTTATCACACAAGGTACATGTATGACCAAAACCGTATCAGTAAACAGCATACAAACCGGATAATAAAATGCTTGTTCTCATTCCAAGTAAAGAGAAAATAATGGGTCACTTAGTACTCACAAGGTAGTTAAAACTGTAATAATACATTGGGACAGTCAGGCTTCTCAGGCAGTTACAACAAGGAATGCACACAAACTTTTGATGGGAAAACCCACTGGAAGACTAAAACTGATAGGTCAAACAGATGGGAAGGTAACAATACAATAAACATCTTAGGTAGATGGAACTGTGTCACACCTGCACTGAACAGCAGACTTTAGTTGTGGCACTGCTGCAGGTTCTGTTATGACACTATTTATGCAGACACTACTCCCAGCCTGTTTATAATTTTAGAAGAACCAACCTAAGGCTTGTCTGTAGCTCTGTATTGCTGCATTTGTGTTCTTCATCTCCATAAACTCATGACCCATAAGAGTCCAAGCTGACAAATAATGAGGATTCAGTTTAAGTGCTCTTTGGAAGTACAGCACAGCTTTCTGATGTTCTGATCTCAAACTGTAGTAGTTCCCTGTAATAACAGTGCACGAATAAAAAATATAAAAGGCAACTATAAAATTCAAAGACAAAAAAGTATTGTTGTACTTAACTCATGGTTTCCTCTTAAACCATAAACCATACATACATTAAATAAAACCATTCTTTCACTCAGCACAACTGTTTTTATCAGCATATAGTAATCTGCTATATGTTTCCCCTTCAGGTCATCTTCAGGCCAGGTCAATTACCAGTACTGAAAAGTATACAGAATACAGAATGACATCCTCCCTTGGATTTCCAGGTTTATATTATTACATATTTAGATTATGAAATTACAAACATTTAAAGGGGCATGCGGTAGTGTAGGTGGTTGAGGAACTGTGCTACAAACCAGAAGGTCACGGGTTTGATTCCCGATGGTGTTACTGGAATTTTTCATTGACAATCCTTCTGACCACACTAAGGCCCTGGAGTTGACTCAGCTTCTAACAGAAATGAGTACCAGGAATATTTCCTAGGGGGTAAAGGCGGCCAGTGCATAGGGCTGACGATCTTACCGTCTTCATGTGCCGATTGTCTTGAAATCTAGGAGCCTCAACCTCCAGGAACCCTCATGGCCCATCCAGGCACATAATGGGATTGCTTTACCTTTTTAATTAAATTTAAAAGTTATTTAACCTCATAATATCTAAATACATAATATCACAAACCTGAAATCCCAAGGTAGTCCGGCACAGCTTGTTTTGTGTATTTTTTAAATTCTAACAAACAACAAACTTGCCTGAAGATGCATAGAGAGGGTCAAAACATGTAACAAGCCGTATTTTAATAAAAACATGGTTATGCCAACGAATGAATGACCATACTTATTGCATATATTAGTTACTACTAAAGCACTTCAGAACAAACATACATCATATTTTCTGTAAATGTCAGCATTGCAAACTGTGTGTTAGGAATGGTCTATTTTAAAATACTATCCATGCACTTGCATGGAAGAGCTAAGAAAAATCTTAAAAACCCCAATTAGGACAGCTAGCTTATGGAGTACATTTTTCCCAAGTGGTTTATTTTGTGAAACTCTCCATATCTGGAATACACATCATCAGTGGCACATGAATGAATATGAGTATGGCACATTTGTGGAATTACACAGTCAGAGATAAACTGAAGGACTTAGATAAAAACCCAACCCTGTACTATATCCTGAATCAAACCTTGGAACTCTCAAATAAAAAGCAAGTGTACCAAAACAAATCACTTGAAATCTGTAAGTAACAAACAAAAAGTTGAAAACAGGAATCATGACTGAGGTTTGCTGGTATCATCTTCTGATAACCTGCACTATGGCAAGCCATGAACTTGCATGTCTGGAGAACCTGACACACAAAGACAAAAAGCTGACATTCTGAGCACAGCATTCGTGACAGTATTAGCAAACACTGCTGGCAAGATGCTTGCCCAAGCAAATGACTGCAGAAAAGACACTGCAAATCAGACCTAACTTCAACACTACTTGAAAACAGAAGGATTGCAAAGGAAGGTGTAGCTGATGGAATTTTGGATACAAAAGTCATTCTCTCCCTCAAGTTCCTGGACCATGCAGACCACCACAACACAACATTCCAGCACCTGAAGTAAGCCATCCAGATGAAATGTCCTGACTTATCCTTCTGCATGACAGCACCCACCACATAAGCCCACGTTACAGCACACCTACGTGAATGACTTGACCATCCACTCCATGGCACACACAGTGGACATAATGACTTTCACCTCTGTGCATCAATGATGAAGCATGTCAAATGAAAAGTCTTTTGACATGATAACAAAGTGAAACTGAGATGCAATGGTAGGTGTAAACATACAACTGCCAGCAATTCCTCAGAAAAGCCACATTTATTTATTTACTAACCAACTTAAGAGTGCAATGGGGTTATATTTTAAATAACTGGCTTCTCAAATGTGACACTATGTAGTATAGGAGACATACACTGATGTGACACAAGCAACTCCTACCCCCATCATCAAGATCAATGAATGGAAAGAGCAGATTCCTCTCAAATGATGATACTTATCTATCACATTACATATCTCAGAAAACACTATTATTCATTGTCACCACTGTAAGAACCCCAGACCTCAAGCTATACTTTGTAACCACCTCATTAAACAGATGAATAAACGATTTACCCACATCAGTCCCAATGTGATAAAACAGGCAGTGAAATTATCGTGTGTCTGTAATGAGAAGGGGTCTATTTAAGCCAATATCTATTAAAGATGTAAAATATCTGCCAAAATACACTGGGTATCAATGAACATTTTTTTCTTCCAGTATGAATGGATATCTTACTGTAATACATAACACGTAACACAACAACATGCTATTTGTCTCTCTCAGACGCCTGATGTTTGAACAGTGCAGATTCCATTCTCAGGTCTTGCATTACACTGTACAAATTTTATTGTACTGTCAACTCACCCACAACACAACATGTCTCAACACGGTACTTGTCTATCTCACATGCCAGATGTGCAAGATGTGCCAATTCCACTCTCAACTCTTTCACATAGAGGAGATTTGAGTATGTATCCAAATTATCCAATCGGAATGGGTCACACAGCTGCAGCTGTCGGAACGTGGTTATTGCTGTATCCACATCTGAACACAATACACAAATTACTTAACTGAGGGGATGAAACAAGATAATCAAAACAAAAGTCAAAAGTATACTATCACTCATGAAACAGCAGTATGTCCTAACCCACCAACACACAATTTTAAAGAAGAAAGAAAAACTTGACCGATCCTTCATAGGCTGACCAACACTTAAGCATGTTATGCGTTTACAAAAACATAAGGACAAGCAAATTTTTTGAATGCAATAGTTTTACAGACGGTAAGTAGGTACCCCAATCATCTGGTAAGGCAAGAACCTCAGTTTGACGAATTGTGTGGGTTATGACAAACTGTCATTTCATGAGCACTTTGTGGATAATACAATCATTACTCCTGTTCTGTTCACTAATCAACATACCCAATTCACGTAAACTGACAGCACTAAAATAAAAACAGTTGTTCAATGCAACAGCAAGATAGACAATTCTGAGATATTTCTCATACGAAAATGAAAAATGTGTAGACATTAATTATGGAACAGCAAACAAATTCTTCCCTTAGGTGTTTCTGTAATCAACAACAATATAAGAAAAACTAACTCTATGGGACAGTACCATTATGAAGCTGAAGTACTCAGCAAGTCCACAAATTTCTTCGTTAATGGAACCTAAAGTTTCATTGCTGTATTCACAAAACCACTGCAGTGTAAACCATCCTCAGCAAGCTGAATCAAGTTCACATTCTTATACCCTACTGCTCAAAGACCTGTCTTAATATTATTATCCTCAGTACCCCAAGGTTTATGTCAACATTTTTCATTCCTACATACTCCATTCATATCACAAGAACTAGAATGTAATTAATAACTGTATTGGACTACCTCTTCTATTATGGAAAGCAATTGCAGTCTGAGCTATGAGGTAAGTACTCTTCTGAAATCCATGTTGCTGAAGGGAAAAATAAATATTCAAAGCATCCTCATTCAGTTGCAGTTCTAGGAAGGTATGGCCAAGGAAGAAGTGTTTCATCCAGTGATCAGGTAATACAAGTGAAACAAGCTGGAACAACACATAAATAATCCTAAACTTGGTTCAATAATTCACAATATGAACATGTCATTTAATACTGACAAACCCATTGTACTTTTGTAACTGCATTGCCAAGCAACAATCTTAATGACCACCACGATGTCACCATTTGTTATACAAACAATATTGCACAATGCAAAGGGCTACTTCTGAGCGTAGGAGAATGCAGTGCAAATCATTCATATAATTAACTCAGTCTTGTAACAAACTGACACAGTGACATGCATTTAGCAAGATGTGGTTTATCTGACTATATGAAACATTAATTGGTTACAAACATCAAAAACAACACTTTTTATTAGTTCTTGTTCATTTTACTCTGAACCAGTCAGTTCATTCTCAAGGGTTTCATACACAGTCCGTCTGCTAAGTTTTAGGACTGATTGTGCAGAGCGAATACTACGCGCGCCATCAGGCGGTCACCCACAGAAACACTTAGGAGCATGTCTCAACACATTGTGTGCTTAGTGTTGTCTGAGTGAGTTGAGCAGTATTTGTGACACTGAAGATGACCCCAGGAGTGGCTGGCCTACAGAGTGTCGCAATGACAACAATGTCAAGAAGATTTCTCAATTGTTGCTTCAAAACCATCACCTTTCACTAAGAATGCTAGCAGATGAGGTGAGCATTGGCAAGGACACAGTCAGAAAGATTGTAGTTGAAGATTTGCGAAAAAGGAAGATTTGTTCGCACTTTGTTCCACACTTTTTTATTGCAGAGCAGAAAGACCGGAGAATTGCAGCTTGCCGAGATTTGATTGCCACAGCAGACAGTGATCCTGACTTCTTTAAGAAGATTTAACTGGCGATGAGATGTGGTGTTTTGCCTATGATCCGACCACTAAACGTCAATCCCCTGTGTAGGTCAGAGAAACCTTGCCACGGCCGAAAAAACTGCGATTTCAGAAGTCTGGCATGAAGACCATGTTGGTGATTTTCTTCAATTGGCAAGGTGTAATCCACAAAGAATTTGTTCCAGATGGTGAAACTATCAATGCAGTGGACTACAAAGGTGTAATGGAAAGGCTCCTAAACAGAATTTGACATGTCAGACTGGGCACGTGTGAATCTGGCGACTGGTTCCTTTTGCACAATGCCCCATCCCACAACATGACCACTGTCAACCAGTTTTTGGACCAACGAAAAATTACTGTGCTTGACCACCCTCCATATTTGCCAGATTTAGCACCTGCTGATTACTTTTTGTTCCCAAAAGTGAAATCCCAATTGAAGAAGCGTCTCTTTGACTCGATTTCGGACATCCAGAAAGCCGTGACAAATACATTAAACACCACTGCAAAGGACAACTTCTACAAAGGCATCCAGAAGCTGTATGATCATACAAATCTGTGTGTACAGTTAGAAGGGATGTATGTCGAAAACTAAACAATAAAAGTGTCATTTCTTTCACGCAAATACTTTCTATAATGCCAGTCATAAAACTTAGTAGATGCACTGTGTATTTAAGCAATAACTGAGGATTTATAGAATGTGGACAGTATATGATAATTAACAATATTAAAATGAGCAAATTTAAGTTTAAATCTAGCATATCTAAAAACAGAATCCATGAAAATAAATCAAATGGTACAAAATATACAGGATAGAGTAAAACAAGTAACAGCAAGTCAAATGTATTGTATCTGACAAATGGTTATGATCAATTACACCCACAATACAACAATAAGGCACTGAAAATCACAACGCAGTCAAACATGATTGTAACAAGCACTACAGGACTTGACACTTTTGACAGACACAGCTGCCTTTCGTCACACCCACGAATGTAAAAACTAACACCTATTATACAGTAAAAGACATACAAAGTAAAAGGCTACATGAAGGTATTATGTTTAACATATTGATGGAAAAAATATAAAATTGTACACACACTAAAAATGTACCGGCAAACATACACAAAGGTTCCTTACAGATACATATCTAATCATTCTCCTTTTTACAAAGATAAGCAGAAATGTGGACTGTTTTATAGACTTAAGCTGCTCAGTTCACTAATCATATGAAGGATTCTGACTGGGAAACCTTGGCTCAGCATAGGACGATAGCGCGCTTATGCGCACTTTTTAAAGCGTACTCTGGGGAACCAGCTTGGAAAGCCATACATGCCAGGTTGCGAAGGCCCTACTATTTGAGCAGGGTTGATCACGTTCAGAAAATTAGGGACAGGAAACAGAGAATGGACAATGGGAAGTATTCCTTTGTAAACAGGACCATAAAAAACTGGAACCAACTACCTGCAGGAGGGTTAGGGACTTTCCCTTGTAAACCTAAAATTTTTAGAAAAAGAGCTAAGAAAGAAATTATAAGTGGGATGAAGCGAAAGGAATAGAAGTGTGGCAAAAATCGTCTAAAAGTGCAGTGAAGTGAAGGTAGTGATGTGAGGTGAAACAGAGCGGCAGGAAATTTAAATGGGGTTAAGCCAAATGAAAGGGTAGTGAAGTATAGTGGAGTGTAGGTGGGTAAAGTTTAAATGGGAAGAACTTAAGTGTCGACAAGTGTAGTGAAGTGTAGTGCAGTGAAGGTCTTAGGAACAGGGTGTCTATCATTATCAGAAGATACACAGACCATATGAAGTTGTACTGCTTCTTTCATATTCTTTTGGTTCTATTATGTTTCATTGTATATAGGGTTGTATGTTTTGTATGCTTCTATTTAATTTTGTATATTATGTATTCTTTTTGTTATGTTTATGTATTCTTACTGTTATGTATGTTCTCTTCTAGGTATTGTGTTTCATTGTGTTGTTCCGTGTATTGTTTGTGTGTAAATGTGTATTGTACTGCCACCAGGTATCAACCCAATTGCAGTTAACGAATATATCGTATTGCATCGTATTGTACTTCACTTTGAGGTCTCTTAATAGTTCCTTTCACTATATTTCGCGCATCAAAAACACGGACTTACTTACTCCATGGAGCAGAGTCCTTCTTGAGGAGCTAACTGGTTCTGCAGCTAGTCAAGAAATTCCCCACATTTTTGGAACCCGAAGGTTCATCACCGTACCCACAAGTGCCCGCCACCTGTCCCTATCCTG
>JGI20166J26741_11546585_pt1 | contig 12199 bp, 10 predicted proteins | sample TergutCu122P5_FD_26741 | JGI IMG/M metagenome (IMG submission 26741) | reverse complement strand
ACCCGGCCACGCCCGTTTTCGGCGTGACGTGGGCAGAATAGCCGAAACAGTGGGCGGATGGCAAGGGGTTTGTTGACTTGTGGATGGACTGCTAGTGGGGTTACTACGCATGGCTCTACCTCCTAGAAAGGATTTTGAGCCGCCCGTTTGACGCCAATCAAAAAGGGCGGCAACTGTACGGGTTGGCGTACCGGCTCTAGGCACCGGCGAGCCTTGCGGCTCCCCGCACAGCGCCGCCCAAAATGAAGCGAGGCCATGCCACGGACACAAAAATGCCGCCAGAGAATGGAGGGGCGAAAAATCTTTCGCCCCTACGGTGGCGGCTGTCCGCCTAGAGTTCGGGACGCCAATCCCGGCCACGTTTTTCTCCGTGGCAGGGACAGGATAGCCGGAGCGGCGGGGGGATGGCAAGGGGAAAAGTTTTCGTATGCACAAAAACAGCTTGATTCCGGGCGTTTTTATTAGTACAATAACCCCATGGAATACGAATGGGACGAAAACAAGCGCCAGGCAAACCTGGCCAAGCATGGCGTTGACTTCATCGAAATCGAGGGCTTCGATTGGCAAAGCGCCTTGATTTCGCCCGACAGCCGCCGTGACTACCGGGAAGCAAGGAATATCGCCCTTGGCTTTATTGGCGCCCGACTTTTTGCGGCGGTGTTTACCATCCGGGGCGCAGCCATCCGCATCATTGGCCTGCGTAAAGCCAACAAGAGAGAGCAAAAAAACTATGAAAACCAAGCCTGAGCATATATCCCAAGAAGACTGGGACGATGCCGACATCCCCGAACTGACCGAAGATGACTTCGCCAGGATGCGCCCGGCGAGCGAGGTTCTGTACGAGCTTTTGCCCAAGGAAGCGGCGGCGGCTCTGCTGCGACCGAAAAAGACTGGCCGTCCGCTCGGCAGCGGCAGCACGCAGCCGACCACGATCCGTCTCGACAAGGAAGCGCTCGCCCGCTGGCGCGCCAGCGGCAAAGGCTGGCAAACCCGCGCCGCCGCCGTACTGGCCGAACACGCGCCATGACTAGGCATTGGCCACTTCCAGCGCCGGGGCTAGGAAATAGTACGCCGCGTGGCCGCTGGCAGCACGGTGGCGGCCGGAGCGGCCATCTTTGACGTAGGCGGAGAATATCTGCTTGAGGGCGCATATCAGGGGCATGGCGGCGGTGAGATCATCGCCGCCGCCCGTGGCCTCAGCCAGCCGCGCCAGTTCATGGCGAGAGAACGCCGGATCGCCCGCCGCCATCAGCGCCGACCAGGTAGTTTTATCGTCGTGACGTGGAATTTGGTGCCGGAAGCAAGGGTGATTTCGTAGCTTTTGGCCTCCTCTTGCCTCCCCCTGTCGGCGGCGCCGACATCCCCCTCGCGAAGGGGGACGGGTTCCAGACCCCTGTCCTCTGTCTTCCGTCCTCGGTCTTCTGTCTTCTGAAGCGACGCGGGCAAGGCCGCGTTGACCCATTCAGCCAAATCGCAGCCGAGGGCGAACGCCTCGCCGGGGTCTTTACCCTCTGGCACCGGCCAGCGCCGGGCTTGGCGGTAGTTTTTGGCCCAGAAATCGAAGCCCTGATAGCCGGGCCGCTGGCCATTTTCGCCGGCCTCGTCGAAATCGAGGGCAACGAGGATCAGCGGCGCCAGCAGCAAGCGATCATGCAGCGCCGCATCCGGCTTGCCGCGATTGGTGAGCACAGCGGCGACGCCGACGCGACCGCCGCAGGCGTGATGCACGGCCAGGGCATCGAGCTCGGCCTCGACGATCACCCACACGGCCATGGCCGGCGAGACATCCACCGGCGGCAGGGCCATCGGCATCTGGCCAGAGCCTTCGAGTAGCAGGTACTTGCTGTCGCCGGGCCGCAGATCGCCTTTGCGGCGGCGGATGCGGATGCGTAGCGCTTCCGGCTCTGGCGCGGCGGCGTCGCCAGCCCACAGCGGGATGCTGATGCCCGCCGGCAGCCATAGCGAGCGGTGCGGCTTGCCCGTTTTATCGACGCGATCGGCAAGGCCAAAAGCGCTCCGTGCCCGGTACATGCCTTTCTCGGCTTTGTCCTCTGGCGCCAGATAGCCCAAAAAAAAGCGCGAGATGGCCTCTAGTGGCAAACCGCGCCCCGAAAGGTAGTCGAGGGCATAGGGCGTGGCCAAGAGGCGCTCGTGGGCCATTTTCGCGGTTTTTCCGGCCTGCTGCCGCCAAGTGGCATCCGGAATCCGGCAAATCTGGGGCTGCCAGCCGGGTTTGGTTTTTGGCGGGATGAGACGCCGCCGCGCCGGGGCCCTCATTTCGATGTCGAGGCGGCGGCAGGCGGCTTTGAAATCGCAGCCATCCATAGCCTGGACGAGCGCGATGATATCGCCGCCCTTGTCGCACTGGCGGCACCACCAGGTGCCGGGCATCCCAGCCGCTTGCGCCGCGTGGCCACCGGACTGATCCGGCCAGACATGGAAACGATCGTTGCCGCCGCAGACCGGACACGGCCCGTGCCATTCGCCGCCCTTGTTGTGGCTGACATGGTGCATGGTGACGCGGCTGGCGAGCAAATCCATGATCAAAGGCATCCGGTACACCCCATCGGTTTGTGTTTCTCAAGCTATTTGACTGCAACAAACGGTGAAAAAAATCCAACCTCCCACCTCTCTCCCACTTTTCCCCTTTCTATCTTATTGAATTAAGGAGTTATGGGAGGTTGGGAGGTTTTTTCTTAGAGCCTTACGCATTGAATTTCTTGCCTCTCCCGTTTGCGCGTATCATGGGGCCTAACTCCCAACCTCCCAAATATCGTATTCTCGCGGAGTTATTCTGCTCCAAACCAGGCAAATCCTGGGAGGTTGGACTTTTTTCACCAACAAACACCGGCAAATTGCTCATTTCATCCATGATTTTTGCTCCGGTTCGCCAGTTGTGCCGGCGTACTCCACAAGGACATCGGCTTTTATGCTGACACCCAAATAGTGCATCTTGTTGCTCTTCTGGCTGTGGATGCCTTTTTTGTCGAGGGCCTGGGTGATGCGCTTGGCGCTATACGGGTAGGCGTTGCCGAAGGTCTGTTTCAGCCACCAGTTGCAGATGGCGACAAACTCAGCGGCAACGATGCGGGTCAGCAGTTTGCCGCCAAGCGGCGGCGGCTCCTCGACGACGCAACAGTCGTTGAGAAACTGGCCGATGTCGTCGAACATCTCGCGTTGCTCACGAGTGTAGGACGTGACCTTCTCCGGCGGGTTCAGACCTTGCGCCAAGTAGTCCATGGCGCCTTGCACCAGCCGCGCCAGGATGCCGGATGATTCGAGCCGCAGCTTTTCGCTCATCTTCGGATCGCGCGAGCGCTCGTCGGCGGCTTCGGGCCGATCAACGAAACGCACTGGCCAGTGGATGGCGTGCACGCGCGACCAGAAGGCATCGTCATCGCTCTTGATCTTCGGCAGGTCATTGGTCATGAGGAAAAGCAGATGGGTTTGATCCCATTTGGTGATGTGCTTGTCGGTGATGCCGCGGGCTGATAGCTTCGAGCCACCGGTCAATTCTTTGATTCGGCTCATGGCCATCTTTTGGTTGGCCTCGGCCTCGTTGGCAAAGGCCAGTTTGGCGCCGCGCAGGCTGAGAATGTCCGGATCGGGCTGGGCGCCGCTGCGCTGAAACGATTGTTGCAGCAGCGTCGCGGTTTGGATTTTCGTGACCAGCTCATCGCCGAGGACGTCGAAACAGATTTTCATCAGCGTGTCCTTGCCGTTGCGACCACGTGGGCCGTGGAAGATCGCCCAGATATGATCGTCGCGCGTGCCCAAGAGGCCGTAGCCGAGCAGCCGCAGGATATAGGCGGCCATGTCGGCGGCGCCGTCGAAGCAAGAGAGCAGGAAGGCATCGAAGACCGATGACGGTTCATCGAGGCCGCGAAACTCGGTCGGGCAGCTCTTCGAGATGTAGTGTTCCGGCTGGCCAGGCGAGAGTTGGCCGGTGCGCAGGTCAATGACGCCGTTGGTGCAGGCGAGCAGATAGTCTTGCCGATCAAGCTCCTGGCCGTCGATACAGAGCGGCTCGGCGATGGTAGCGGCGCAAGCCAGCAGGTTTTCCCGGCCCGACCGATCGCGCAGGATATTCAGACGCTTGCGGATCAGTTTGTAGAGATCATCTTCTTCGTCGAGTTTTTTCTCGGTGATGAGGCGCTGGTATTGTTCGCATACCCGCTCGATGGCGGCCAGCGAGCAACGCTGATTCATGTCGGATTCCCAGTGGTGGCCCATCCAGCGCAGCCAGCAGCTCCATCGCTCGACGTAGACGAACTGGCCGCGATACAGCGCGGCGTAGAGGGTGGCGTCACCAACCCGGTTGGCCGGCAGGCAAGACATGATGAAGTCAACTGGTAATGGCGCCGCCGGTTCGTCTGGCTTTGCCGGCGCCGATGCGGCTTCTTCGGCGATGCGCATCTCGACTTGCGCCCGGATTTTATCCGCCTTCTGGCTCATAGCTCACCACCGCGCACTAGATAAGCATCCGTTTTTCCGCGATGATTTTCCGTTAATCCTGCACGCGTGTCGGGCTTTGCGTATCCGCAGGGCCGCGCGGCGCCAGGAAGGACCCGCGACCTAGGGGTGCGCGTGGGAGGTTTTGGATTGATCTTTTGAAAAAAGGGTAGAAGGGGAGAGCGGCGAACAGCGGAACTGCACAAGAATAGCCGCGCCTGCGGCGCGGTCGGAAAGAAAAAGATTAAGGAAGGATTTCCCGCTAGCGGGATGATAGCGGGAAAGAAAAAGGAGTTACCCCTCAATAAGGGATAACTCCTTGATATATCTGGCGCACCAGGAGAGATTCGAACTCCCGACCTACGGATTCGTAGTCCGTTGCTCTATCCAACTGAGCCACTGGTGCATTGAGAATAGGCTTTATACCGCGCATCACGCGGCAATTCAAGCCTGTTTTTTGCCGTTCCCCTCCTTTTCTTCTTTGCCAAAGGAAATTTCGTAATCGGCGGGCTTCATCACCGGGTCAGCGGTGATGGCAAGTGTTACCCCGTGACGCTCCTCCATGTCAGCCAATTCGCGGCGTTTGGCGTTGAGCAGATAGCTGGCCACGTCGAGCGGGAAACGGCAATCGACGCGCAAAACATTTTTGCGGCTGGCGCCGGTCTGGATGCGGCGCAGGTAAAAAAGCGCCAGTGTCTCGACCGAGCGGACGACACCGCGCCCCTTGCAGTGCGGGCAAATGTGGTAGCTGCCGGTTTCTATCGGCGCGCCGAGCTTCTGGCGGGAAATCTGCATCAGCCCGAATTTCGAGATGTGGCTGATGTCTACCCTGGCCTTGTCGCGCTTCATCGCCCGTTTGACTTGCTGCTCCACCTCGCGGATATGGCGGCGGTTGCGCATGTCGATGAAATCGACGACGATGAGACCGCCCAAGTCGCGTAGCCGCAACTGCCGCGCCAACTCGGCGGCGGCCTCCGTATTGGCCTGGAAGATCGTTTCCTCGAAATTCTGCCCCTTGCCGGTGGAGCCGGAATTGACGTCTATAGCGACCAGGGCTTCCGTGGCGTCGATAACGATCGAGCCACCGGAAGGCAGGTTAACCTTTGGCTGGTAGATGGATTCGATCTGGTCTTCGATGCTGAATTGGTTGAAGATCGGTCGCGAGCCTTTGTGCAGCCGCACCTTGACCCGCCGCTGCTCCTCCGGCAAAAGGGAAACGAATTCCAGCACCTGGTCGTAGGCGGACTGCTCATCGACGAGAATTTCCTCGATCGACGGGTCGAAATGCTCGCGCAGGAAACGCGGCACGCTCAGGTGGTCTTCGTAAAGCTGGCCGACCCCGGCCAGTTCCTGGCCTTTTTTGCGAATGTCCTCCCACAACCGCAGCAGATATTCGACATCGCGGGCCAAAGCCGCCTTGGTGATGTCGCTGCCGGCGGTGCGAACGATCCAGCCGATGCCTTCCGGAATATCCAGCGACAGCATGGCCTCCCGTAGTTGCGAGCGACGGCCTTCGCCGACGATTTTGCGGGAAATGCCCGTCGAATCGCTGCCGGGCATCAGCACGACGCTGCGGCCAGGAATCGACAAATAGGTGGTCATGTTGGCGCCCTTTTTGCCGATTTCCTCTTTCACCACCTGCGCCAGCAGCTCGCCGCCTTTCTCCAGCACGTCGCCGATGCTCAGCTTGCGGAACTGATGGGCCTTAACCAGCTTCTGAATGTTTTCCGGCAGGTTGGTTTTGTAGTATTCGGGATGGATTTCGGCAAAGGGCAGAAAACCGTTTTTGCCGCCGCCGTAATCGACAAAGGCGGCCTGCAAGTTTGGCTCAATGGCGACGATTTTTGCCTTATAAATATTGTTTTTGATCTGCGCCTGATTGACCGTCGAAACGTGGATCGATTCCAGGCGGCCATTTTCGAGCAACGCCAAGCGGCATTCCTCTGGCTCATCGGCGTTGATCAACAGTTTTGATACGCGCTTCGGAGCGTCTTCCGGCTCGTCGTCGGGCAGGCTATCGAGCAATTCGGCATCGCGGTAGTCGCCGCTTTCTTCCACTTGCCCTTCGCCCCAGCCATTGCTTTCAATCATGCCGGCGGGCGGCATCGCCGCATTATCCAATGGTGTATTGTCCACCGGGGTCGCTTCAGCCGCGTTTTTTTTCGTCCGCCGGCGACGGCCAGAGCGTTTTTTCACGGCGGCTTCACCCACCACCACCTCCGGCCTGTCCAAGTTTTCCGGCAGAGCGACTGACGAATTGACCACGGCATCATCCGGCGGCACGCTTACTTCCCGCGTGGCATCGTGCTCTTTCTTCGCGCTTTTTTTCGTGGTGGCACGCCGCCTTGTCGCCGGCTTTTTTTCTTCCGATGGCGTTCCATCCGCCACGGTCATATCTTCGGAGCGTTCTTCGGTCCCAGCCGGCTCCGGTGGGCGGCGGCGTGGCCGTCCCCGCTTTTTCGGCGTGGTCTCCGGCCTTCCGGCTTCCGGGGCATTTTCCCCGGTCTTGCGGCGGCGCGGTTTTTTCACCGCTTCGCTGGTTGTCCGCGTTGCTGTCGTATCGGTCGCGGTGGTTTCGGGGACGTTGTGTTCCCCCTGCGGTTTCTCTTCCTTAGCCATAAATAATCCTGAAGTCAGCGGGCCGATGCGGCCCCGTACAATGATTTCCGGTGACTGGGGCAGCCACCGGCGCAAAGGCCTCCCGCCCCATTGCCCAGGTTTACCCCGGCAATCATACGGGAGTGATTCCGTTCGTCGTTCAATCCGGCCATTTTCGCTCACAACAACTCACAACCCAAGTGCCAGAAAAACAGTGCACTGGCGCCGTGAGGCCTCCACACCAAGTTCCTGTGAGCAATCAAGGATGTTTGCAGGACGGGCGCTGACCATCCAGGCCTGTGGTAGAGGAGATGAATGAAAAGCGACGGGAGAACAGCAGCATGACAAATTCTCAGGACGAACGCGATGAAAGATAAAGGAATTCCATCGGATTATCAAGGAAATTCTCGGAGGAAATTCTCGGAGATTAGGCTTGACAAGCCACAGGCCGCAACCGTACATTCAATCAGTGTTTCCGCCGTTTCAGACAGCATCATGCCGCGCCCGCCGCACGAAATTCTATTTTTGTTAGATTTCCAAGGAGCTTTTGGTAATGCCACAGCGAATCATGCCGCGCTCGAAGACATTTTCCCTGACCATTTTGCTGGCCGTGTTGTTCTGCCCGCAGGCGCTTTTCGCCGCCAGCGCCGCTACTACGGAGTGGAATATCACCGCCGACAAAATCACCCGGCTGGAGCATCCACGGCGTATTATCGGCGAAGGCAACGTCATTCTCGAAAAACGTGAACTGCAACCGCCGCCGAAACCGAGCGAAAATGACGAAAAGGACGATAGCTGGGCGGATATTTTGGGCGAGAAAAATCAGCCGAAAAAAGTCCCCGCCGCCAAAGATGTGGTGAAGGAAGCAAAACCGGAAATGCGCGTCACCACCGTCATCAAAGCCGATTGGATTTCCTACGATGTCGAACGGAAATACATCGAGGCCAAAGGGAACATCAGCATCGTTGGCGACGGCGACACTTTGGAAGCCAGCTCCGGTACGGTCAATCTCGATGCCAACATCGGCACCTTCGAAAATGCCATCATCATCGCTCAAGAGAAGGACATGCATCTGGAGGGTAAAACCGTTACCAAGACCGGTTACAACACCTACCGCATCGAAAAAGGCTGGATCATCACCTGTAAGCTGAAAAAGGGCGAAATCCCGCCCTGGAGCCTGGTCAGTTCTTCGACCAACATCGAAAAAGGCGGCTACGCCAAGTTGATAAATGCCCGTTTCCAGGTCAGAAACGTGCCGATTTTTTATACGCCCTACCTGGTCGTGCCGGTGAAAAATACGCGGGAGACCGGTCTTCTCTTTCCGGAACTCTCCTATTCCGGTAATTCTGGTTTTGGGGTCAATCTGCCGCTGTTTATCAATTTGTCGCATTCCGCCGACATGACCCTGTTTCCGGAATACCTGACCCAACGTGGGTTCAGGCCCGGTCTCGAGTTCCGCTACGCCCTGAGCGACGCCAGCAAAGGCGTTTTTTTCGGCCAGTTCTTGAATGACAGTCTTTCCAACGACCCCGACTACCCCTACCACACCAACACCCAGCGCTACTGGCTGTACAGCAAGGCCGATGCCGAGGCCGGCAACGGCTGGCAGGTGCGCTTGGATATGGATATTGCCTCGGATTGGGATTATCTTAACGAATTCAGCAGCGGTTACACCGGTATCAACTCAACCGAAAACCGGATGCTCGGCATGTTTGGCCGCGGTTTCGACAACTATACTTCCATCTACCGCGACAACCGCCTGGTCGCTTCCAAATACTGGAGCGGCACATCGCTGACCGCCACCCTGGATGCCCAAAACGATCTGCTGGAAAACCGCCCGCCAGGTTCGTCCACGCCACTGTGGAAGTTGCCGAGCGTCGCCTACAATGGCGCCTTGCCCTTTTATTCCACCGGCATAAGCCTGAATTGGGACACCGAATACGTCAATTACTGGCGGGAAGATGGCGTCGGCGCCAACCGGCTTGACCTGGATCCGTCGATCAATGTACCGATACCGCTATCACAGTATCTGGAATCCAGCACGGAACTGGGCGCGCGCGACACCTATTACCAAGTGCAGAAGTACGGCGACGCCACCTGGAATTATGGCACCAACCAGAACCGGCTGTTGCCTCACGCCCAATTCGATGTCGCCACCACCTTGGTGCGGGAATTCGCCAACGCCTCGTTCGGTGGCACCGCCCTTGAACACCAGATTCGTCCCTACGTCCGCTACAACTGGATTCCGGATATTGATCAGAAGAAACTGCCCGCCCTCGACGCCGTTGACCAAATCAGCCAGCAGAGTTCGATCACCTACGGCATCGACAATTTTTTCAACACCATTCAGAACGCGACTTCTTCCCAGGAATATGCCACCTTCCGCATCTTCCAGGGCTATAGCCTGCTCGATCAGGATAAAGACCAGCCTTTCCAAGCGATTGGCGCCCGCACCACCTGGACCCCGAGGCCTTTCACCAGCTTCGAGTACGATGTCTATTATGACGTGTATGCCAATGTCTTCTCGTCTCATAGCGTCTCAGGTACATACACCACCTCCCGCGGCGATATGTTCAGCATTGATTACAGCTACTACGATACGACAACCAACGATTTTAAACGCCGGCTGTCCTATCTCCAGATGTACAACACCTCGGGCGCGGATAGTATTGAGCAGATTAACGCCAGTGTGCGCACTCATATTACCGAGCACTGGCTGACGCAACTGGATGTGCAGCATTCCATATCAAACGACACGACCCAGACCTTCAACGTCGGCTTGACTTACCAGGCGCCATGTTGGTCGGTGCAATTGCTATCCCAATACAATGGAGTTGGCACCACCTACTTCGTCGTCTTCAGTCTGGCCAACCTCGCTTCCGACCTGGGGGTCCAACTCTGAAAAAGAAGGGGCGCTCAGACGTAGGCCGCTCTTCCGCTTTTTTTGCTCTATAAACGAAACGGCGTATGCGTTTTCCCTTTTTGCCGGCCAGGTGGGCGATGCTGCTTCTTTTCCCCTTCCTCCTGACCACCGGGCCATTCTTGCCGTATGCCGCCGGGGACGAGTTTCTTCCTCGATCGCAACTCCGCGACCGGCAGCCAATCAACCTCGCCAGCGACCGCTACCGCCGCCTGTTCGACGAATTACGCGAGCGGCACGGTTTCACGTCCCGGCAACTGGCCACGATCTTCACCGGGGTCACGATCAAAAAGCTGGTCATCGACCTGATGAACCGCCCCGGTGAGGCCAAGCCCTATTATCAGTACCGCCAGATGTTCGTCACTTCGGCCATGATCCAGGCGGGGCGCAAAAAAATGAGCCAACACAAAGCGATTCTCGACCGTGTCGAATGGGAGCTGGGGGTTGACCGCCAGTTCGTCGTCGCCATCTGGGGGATCGAGACCCACTTCGGAGAAAGCACCGGCAATTTGAACGTTTTTCAGGTGTTGAATACCCTGTTCGACGCCTATCCGCGAAGATCGGATTTCTTCCGCCAGGAGCTAATCGAATTTCTGCTTCTTTGCCGGGAAAATGGCCTCGACCCACGTGCCATCCGAGGCTCGTATGCCGGGGCTTTCGGCCAGACCCAGTTCATGCCGTCGAGTTTTCGCCGATACGCTTTGAGTTTCAATGGCGGTAAACATCCCGATGTTTTCCATTCGACCGCTGACGTCCTCGCATCCATTGCCAATTATTTAAAACATGCCGGCTGGCGTTTCCGCGCTCCGCTCTATGCCGATATAGGCAGCGAGCTGCATGCGCTACCGCTGGTCAAAGCCTATAACGAAGGTCGTAAAGGTCGGGTCGGCTGGCGGCAGGTGGTGGTGGCGCAGCGCCGCGATATTCCACAACCCACGGATGGTGGCCAACTGGCTATTGTCGGCCTGGAATTGCCCGGCGGTGGTTTACGCTACCTTGCCGCTTACGGTAATTATCAGGCAATCGTCACCTGGAACAACTCCAACCGCTACGCCATGGCGGTGACGGAATTAGCCGAAGCGCTTGCCAAGCCATGAGCGGGCGCTTGGCCGCGTATAGAGCCGTATCAGTGGGTTTGCCAAGGCGCGGTGGCAGAGATACGCTGGCCAACCGGTCGGGTAATTGGCTAATACCTATTTAATTATAGGTGTAATTTGCTTGGTCAAAAAAACACGGATCTGAATTTGCGGCCCGCATCCTCTGGGGTATATACTTGGTGCAAATCATCTCTACCAGTGGAGCAAGCGCTATGTCATTTCGTATCATGTCAATCCTCTGTTTTTGCCTCATCTTATTCACCCTTGGAGGGTGTGCGCGACAACCGAAACAAGACGGCCAGCTTTCTTCCCAGCCCACCAGGAGACCGGGCATAATCGCCCTCTTACGCCAGCGCATCGGCGATACCTGGCGTTCAAACGAGCACGACATCTATATTCCCACCTATACCTGGCATAACCGCCTGATGTATGACTCCGAGAAAACGCGGCAATACAACGAAAACCCCTGGGGCTTCGGTATCGGTAAATCCAGGACAGACGAGAATGGCGATTTTCACAAGCTGGTCATCATGGGATTTCAAGACTCGCACGACAGATTCCAGCCCTATGCCGGCTACGGTTTCAGGAAAAATTGGTACTTGGATCAGACCGGGGACTGGTCGGCGGGCATCGGCTATGTGCTTGGCATCACGGCCCGCCAGGACTTCTGGAACTATACCCCCTTACCGCTGCCGTTGCCGGTTGGCGGTATCCAGTACAAGCGTTTCGCCGTGGAAGCCGCCTATATTCCCGGCGGCTACAACAACGGCAACGTGCTTTTCATCTGGATGCGCGTTGGCGTTTTCTGACGACACTAACTTGTCAACAAAAGCTCGTTCCCTTGAAACCATAGACATCTCGTATACCATGCTGCGCCAGGCGGCGACGCGGGGAAGACTGGAAGCTGGCATTGGCGCTGATGGAATGTGGTATTCCACAAAAGACGCCGTTAAGATGTATCTGAAAAGCAAGTACAAACGCCAATAAATTTGTTTTGTTGCTTTTGTCGTCCTCTGCGGTGACACATTTTATTGCAATACTGTTCAGATAATTAATACAGGTTTTGGCTGATGCATGCGATGTAGTGGACTTCCTCGTCGTCGGACGGGAAATTTGCTCATCTTGCGTTTGA
>JGI20166J26741_11546474_pt1 | contig 12200 bp, 6 predicted proteins | sample TergutCu122P5_FD_26741 | JGI IMG/M metagenome (IMG submission 26741) | reverse complement strand
GGTAGCGTGGGTTAATCTTGCGCTGCACTTTTTAAATTTCATTTCCCGCGTGGAGAATTTAATTTTATTGCCACGCCCATTAACATACCGGCCAAATCGATGATGGGCCTAAAGTTTGCTCTCAGAAATAACATGACTAACCTACCGTTTTCCAAAATGTAATATTTCGGGCGCAATATATAGTATATACTTTATTTTAGAAGTGAAGTTCACTTATAATTGTTCTCACTGTACACAAATGTTTGAAGTATATTTGTATATTGCGACATTACTAAATACCGATTAATTGCATTTAGAGAGAGAAAAATAGTTTACTAAGAGTTAAATATTTGCACTACTGACTTAAAATATACGTTTGAGTGGTAATGTGTGTTTCGTATGGATTACTCCATTCTACCTACGGCCAATCACATTCGTTGCGTTGTAGTAAGAACAAGCCTTCTGGTCATGTGAGCGCTGGGTTGGAGAATATCCTTGCGCGTCGTTGTGTAAACCCCTCACAAACGCGATCACGTTGACGTTGTCTGCCGCCATTTCACACTCGGAGCGGTCCTGTGTATTAAATTTGGAAGGTAAAAGTTTTATTTATATTTGTAGTACTTGGTGCTGTGTAGTGATTGTGGAAGTATGTAAATAGGTCTGGAGAATTCGGAGGTCACATGTATTGTAGTGTGCAATGTTTATGTGGTGTTAAAGGATTAAAGGAATTAATAGTTAGAAGTTTTTATTGTATGCGTACTAGCTGTGCCGGCCGGTGAAGTGCTGCAGTGAAGGGTTACAGTTGTTTGTAACGGCCGCGTTAGCGCCCGTGTTTGGATTTTCATTGTTTAGTTTTGTTGTAAGTTGAACCACTGATATTAGAATTGCATTGGAGTAATTGATGAAGGAAGATCGGCGTCATAATCGCCTGTTGGTTTATAGTGGGGACTTAGCGTGTTGCTAATGTTTACATTGGCATTGAAGATCATTTTCTTTTATCGGAATGTGCCATAAAATGTTATTCTTTTGGATGAATTTTACGTTATAAAGGATATTGTGCATGGTTATTTGGTGTTTGGAGAATGTGATATTTGCCTTACAAGCATGCCATGCCTTTTGTTGCAATACTAAGGCGTTTTTCAAATGAATGAGGTAATTCTAGCCCCAGTTACGCCGATCGTTTTTTAAGTTTTTTTTTTATTTCTGCTGTCGATATTTGTGCTGTAGGGTGTATTGGAACGTCAGATGAACTTCCACGAAGTGTAAACGTTATTTGGAAGGAACGTTTATAAATTTGGGCTTTTGGCAGATGTAATTGCTTTTCCACTGTCTTACGTGGGATTTTGTATTTGCGTTAGTTCTGATGTGTGTGTTCGTTAGCGATTTGGTTGTTGTGTAGTACAACTGGGGTGAGCATGTGATTTGATTTCTTTGTTTAGACAATATTGAATTATGCTGGATAATAATACAGATGTTTGGGAGTTAATGTACTGTATGTGTTGCATACATGATAGAGAATTTTACATTTGATGCTTCTTGGAAGTGGCAACACTTTGTGGAAAATCTTGCTTAACAGTATTGTGGTTTTCAGGCAGATGTGGCTGCTGTACAACAAACGCCAATTCTGTTAGTGATGTTGCTTAAATGTGTTCTTTTATATCTGCTGTTCAGAAATCAGTTTGTGATATGTGTAGGTGGCCCAGAACAGCATGTAGGCCTGTTGGTAATTAACTATTCAATATTCGCGAGCAGCTGTTATCACTATATCTGTAAGAGAAAATTCAGGACTCTAAATGCCATTGCAGTACAAATCACTACCAGAAAGTTTCATTACAGGTTATGTTTGCCGTCCAACAGGGTTGCCAGCATGGTAATTATAACCTGTTTGTGAATGATTCAGGAGACCACATGAACCCAGAGGGCCTATACATACCAGCAAATTGATGTATTTTGATGATGCTTGCATGTTGAATGCCTTCCGCAGTATTCTGTACATTGTGACAAATCATTAACTCAAGAGAATAATCAGTGTCATTCTGCATAGTCCTGGTATTGGCATACCTCAGTTTTGTGCTTCATGCAATACAGTGAGTGAAAATACTATTTACCAATTATCCACAAAGTGGCTTTTTATTTTAAACCATGCTGGTAAATTTGTAGATGTGTTGCCTGTAATGGATGTGCTTCAAAATTGTGAGCGTGGTTCAGGTGTGCTGTAAATAAACCCATGTACAAGGTTTGTTGTGAGAAGTCCACCATGTTGCCTGACAGACCATAAAGCTGCTGTATCCTGATGCTTTCCTGTCATACCCACAATAGATGGAGCAGTGTCAAAGACAAGTAGCAGAAACCTGAGGGTCTTGTTCCCTGCCACATAACTCCATGCCGTTTCAGTAGGTGAAAATGGCTGTGATTTGGTTGTTGTAGAAGTGCCGTATAGCCCCATTTGGCCAGTGAGATGTATTATACTTGGAGCTGAAGTCTTTGTTGATGTTGGTTGACTGGTAAATAGTCATGTTGTCTTCTGCTTTAAAGCAGTCCAAGAAGTCACTCTTGTTGCACTTCTGGGCACTGTAGATGGTCACTATCCTCTGAAATGTGTTTACCAATCGACATGTTATAACGTCTCAGAAGAAAAGTTCTCGTCACTACATAAGCTGTATCTTTAAAGAGTTCCACTGTGAAATTTTTATGAAGGGAGACTTGTCAGCATAAGCAGTTCATTTGTCTGGCATTTGGCTCAACTGTTGTTTAATATGTTTGGTGTACAGTGTGGTTAGGGAAATGCCTGTAATTGTGTCTTATAATTCCAGATTGGGTAAAACTTAAAATGAATTCAGGAAATACTTGCATCTCATCAATTGTGCTTGATTCAAAAACTGTGAAACCTAAAAAATATAGTACCTGTGCATAGAATTATTACATGTGTTTTGTAGTTGGGTTTCTTAGTGTACTAGACAGACCTGGAGCAAAGGCCTATTTATTTGTTCCTTCGGATATCTGTCCACACTACAAGTTTACGGTTCTCGTCTACTATTGTTTACATTCTGTATCTATTACTGTTATATGGCCATCATAATTTTTCCTCAGTTGCCCTCCATCCTCATTCATTATGTCCACCTTGCTGCTTCTCAAGCATGTGAACCCATATTCCAATAATTGTTAACTGACATTTATTCTTGCAAACTCAGGTACATTGTGGTGTTCATAGTATGATGGAGGTGGTTGGTTGTGCCACGTTCCCCACAGTACAGACTTGTTGCACTTGTGCAGTTAATTTTTCTGTCTTTTGTTTCCTGGCATTTACAGTTTTATTTTACTCTTTTCACCGAGTATATCAAGATGCAGATCACCTTTGAGTTAAGATGTTTCTGTTAATAGGCCATGACTGCCGTTTGTCCACAAACCTGCTGGACACAGTTTTTATTTTAAAAAAATTCCCCCCAGTGTCTCATATGGGTTAGTGAGCTGTGTGCCAGGCTAGCTGATGGCTTGTGCGTTGGGCAAAGCACACCACTAAACAGGTGCATGGTGTGCGGGTGTGTGATTGAGTTCTTGGGACATGCCACATGTGTTTCTGTTGGAAGTCTGCGTGGTTTTGTATTTACAGGTGTGCAGGTTCTTTTCGTTCATAAGTACTCTTAAAATTAAGAGAGGATTTTTTATTAAAGTGGTGTGCTGTATGCAGTGCTGTTTTTCAGCCAGGTACCGATCCTACCACTTGACATTGTATCATGCAGAAGAGGTTTTTCTTACTGTAAATGGAGTTAGGTAATATTGGAAGTTGAGTTGTGTGTTATTGTTTAACAAACCAACATTTTGTTTCTTAGCTATGGCAGAAGGCAATGGAGAAGTTTCGATGGAAGAAAAGTCTAATGCAAAACAAGAACAAGACCCCAAAATGGATAGGACAGAAGACTATGCAAAACTTGTGGAGTATGGTTTGGATGAGAAAGTAGCAGGCAAACTTGATGAAATCTACAAGACAGGTACTTTTTTGTGTTAAGGTTATAGCATGCCAACTTCCTGATTAATTGCTTGCATGTCGCAGAAGTAGTGGAATGTATGGCATTGGTGCCTACAGGGTCGCAAGATGTGTTAAAAGTTAAAGTTACATTTAATTTGGATGTTAAGTTACTTGACATCTGACAGTAACTTGTTTGTGCATGTGATAAATCTTCAGACTGATGCACAGCTGAAGACCACCAGCCCTGTCAATTCAGATCAGTTTTCTATGTATATGTACGCTGTCTGGATGTTCTGGAAATTAATTTCTGTTCTGTTATTGACAGCTTATTCATGGAAAGGTAGAGTTCTCTTACCAGATGTCACATTGTTATGCGTGTAATAACGGGGAAAATGTAGTTGAATGGTGTGTTGGAATTTTTTTCAGGCTAATTCTAGTTTTCTATGTATGTTGTAAATCTGTTCACAAGGCCTGTTTTGTGATAAGTACCTGGGAATGGTTAGAAAGCCTATGACAGGTACTTTGTGTTAGCTGCATGTAAAATTATACCTATTGTTATTCTGTGGAAACAAGTTGCAGGAGTTTAAACATTGTGTACTTGTAGACTGTTACTTGAACGGTTCATCAACTGTACCTTGTAAGATACATAACTATTGCTTGCTTAACCGGGATTGGATAATGTCCCTGTGCTTTGTCACGTGTGTCATTAATAACTGAGGAAGTATCACAGAAAGTGGTTTGACGCAGATAATTTTTACTCTTTCGGGATTAGGTTATGGTGATGAAAACAGCATCATGTATTTCAGGACCATTGAACACACTGGTAATTTTAAAAAAATTGAATGAACCTGTATTTTACTGAGCTGAATTATATAAGCAGCATTATGGCCTGGAAACTACCATGTCTTATGGAATATTCTGAACTCTTTGAGTAAGATGATGTGCACCCCACTCTTCAATGAATAAAGTTTAGATTTATTGTTGGAGCAAAGTGTACATAATACAAGCTGTTTTCTGGTTTGGGTGTGATTTGTTTTTGACTATGGTCATATTTTTAGGCTCTGATATCAGACACGGCTTGGAATCTCGAATTCCATTTTTGAAACCAGCGCAAGACCATTCATATGCCCGTTTTGGTTCACGTGTACAGACGGCTGATCTTCATGAATACAAAGCCTGTTCTTTATTTTGTAATGTTTGACCTTCATTTCACAAAGAACCCTTTGCCTGGCCTGTTCACCTGTCTCTGCTTTTCATTAACGATTTTGTTTTGGCCAGTTGTCATTGCATTGTACTATTAATTTTTCCACCATGGTTTTATGTGCCTTATCACTAGATCTACCAGTAGAGTGATCCCAGTTTCATGCTGTTTCTGTTTTCAGTTTTTCACTGTCAGCCACTGAATTGATAACGTGTAATTCTTCCTTTTGTGTGGTGGTAAATTAATGAACTGTGCATGGAAATAGCATATTAAAATTATTGCGTGTAGGGAAGAAATTTGTTACCTGAACAGTTGCCAGAAATAAAAGCTATCCACAATATAGGACATTGTTATAACAACTGTTTCTAAGTGATGTTTTTCTTGTGTTGTGGTGACATGTTGCTTGTTTTGCAGTGAGAATTTGTGTAGTTTAAAAGTGTTTGGTGTACGGTCATGTGTTGTGTAACGACGGAGATATGTTCTGAGAAATGTGTTGTTAGGCGATTTCGTCGTGTTGCAAACATCATAGAGCGTACTTACACAAACCTAGATAGTATAGCTGGCTCATAATTTTTGGATCACTTGCCCCCATCCCCCTTCCATTTGCTTAAACAATGTAGATTTCTGGATGTTAAATATTTACATTTCTTGGGTAGCTGATGCTTCTGTGACAGTATGTATCCACATGTGTTTAAGTTTTTCAGCATTCGGGTATTTTTATACATATATTTAATATCTTCAACTGTGTATAGTCAAAAATGGATTGGCCAAAACTTGTTGGGTAGTTCAGGTGCCCCAAGATGCTGAATAATATGGGAAGTATTAATTATTGCACTATTGACCATCTGTGGGCCCAGATAGCATTGTCGGTATAGCGACTCGCTGCGGGCCGTCCAGGTCCGGGGATCGAATTCTGGTGGGGGCCATATTTTCAGCACCGGTCCAGACTGGCCCTGTGGCCCACCCAGCCTCCTGTACAATGGGTGCTGGTTCTGTTCCAAGGGTAAAGCAGCAGGGGTGTGGTGTTGACCACCCACCCCTATCTAGTGCCAAGGTTGAAGGAGGAATAGAACTATATATCTGCTCCCCCTCTGGGCCTATGTAGCCTGTTCTAGGGTGAGCTTTACCTTTATATCTTTACTATTGACTGTCTAGGTATGATATTAAAGGATTGCACAATATATTGAGTCAATGAAATGAGGTTTGACACAATATATTGTTCATGTGGAGTAGTCTGTGGACAGTATTATGCAGTGTTCATTTGGTTGTCTGTTTGCCAAGCAGTAAACATGTCTCCATTGGATTGAGGAGATGTAGCATTTATGAATTCCAGATCTCTAGACTTATTTCCACTGGACAAATGGCCTAACGTAATGGATAGAAGTTTGTTGAGACTGACTGTTTTTCTTATGTATCTCTTTTAGCAATTGCAGGGATAACAATTTCAAATAGCTCATCCCATGATCAACCAGCCACAGAAAATTTTGTAATCGTTGGCTTACTCAGCCTTAAGTCATAACTTTTTTGTGTGTGTTTTGTGATTGTCATTTGTACCATTCATTGGTCTACTGGTGAAAGGCTACAAGTATTGGCCACACAAGCAGCATTGGTATCATTCAGCATTGCTTACCCATTCTAACTCACAAGCAAAATGAAATATTGCACAGTAATTTTGAGTCATCAAGGGAGAAAAATGTTCCACAATATTTAAGGGAATAATATTGACCATCTAGGGGCTGCTTTAAGGCCGATTCACACATAGCATGCCGTGCCCATGCTGTTCCCCTGCCTGCTGTGCTGCTAAGGGTTTAGAATGTGTCTTTCCTGTTTGATTTACACATTGTGGCCGTGTCTGATTCACTCTTGCCATCCTGTGCCCATGCCATGCACTGACCATGCCGTTCTTCTCAAAGGCCACAGCAAAGCACGGCTGTCAAGAGATGGCCTGTGGGCTACCTGCCTGTGTTCGGTTTCTTCTGGCTACCATGTGGAGTTCCACGATTGTTATCAGAAGCATACCAATCATCCTCACAACAGTCCATGCCTATGACTGTAAAGAGTGGTAGTACACACTACAAAAAAGATGATCTGTCAGACTGTTGGGCTAGCAGCTTGGATATTTCCGGCTGCCACACGGCACTGTTGGAGCAGGGCAGGGGTGTGGCAAGGCATGGCATATGTGAATTAACGCACGGCATGCCGTGTGTGAATCAGCCTTTAGTGACTGTACTTGTGGCACTTTGTGTGCTGAAGATGTTTTCCTTTCCGAGTTTGTGCGCATTGTATGTATTGTTAATGATGTGACCAACACAGTTAATGTTCCTGATGTTGCTAAATAGAAGTGGGCAAGCTTTATTATGGTAGTGCCACACAAGTTTCATGTTGCATTTATGATTGGGTGCAGAAATGTGTTCCTTTAAACAGTTGATGAAATTGGAGTGTAGTCAGAAGAAATCAGTCTGCAGGAATGGTAATCTTGGAGGAATGAACAGGTGGCCTGGATTCAAGCAGATGCAGACTTGTCATTTATGTGGTATGATTATAAAAACATGGTTTGTGTGAAAAGTGGGAAGGGAAGAATATGAAGCAAGTGACGTGAAGTGATGGATGTTTTGACACCAGTAAAGGGGGATTGTAAACATTCAATGTGCTGGAAGCATTGACTTACAGAATACCTTATTTCTTGCATGTGATGTGATGAGTTCTGATGAAGTGAATTATTTGATCATCACCAAAGAGGCATATGTTTTAAACTGCCAGTAATGTGCATCAGAGTAAATAATGTGTATTCAAGTTCTAAATTTAGTTGTGCCTTTTAGTTGGTGTGAGTAGCGTGTTAAAAAGCAAGGTGAATCTAGAATTATGGTGAGTGCTCCTTTTGTTTAATTGTGTGGAGTAAAAAGTATCATGCACGCACGTGCTCGTGCACACACACACACCCTGATTAGGTATTAGTAACAACCATTTGTCATTTTGTGTGATGTATGGCATAGGACTTATTTACAAAAAAAGGTTCAAGCAAGCAACAGGCTCATTGACAATTGTTCTTTATTTATATAAGGGCATTCAAGAATTTGTACCGCACCGTTCGTATTTCCTGACTGATGGGAGAAGTTGGATATAGATTTCCACATATTGTGATTGAGCAGTTCCAAATTTTTATGAAAATCAGCCAGTTAAATCAAACCTTAAGGGAGTGTATGAAATTTTGCCCATGTTTTCTGCATTTTTGTCTGGTGTGGAAAGTGTTTGGTGCAGAATTTTTTTATTGATTAATTTATAGAATGGGTTTGTGTGAATGGCACAAGGACAGTCATACTTTCCTTTTGGGCATGCTTGAATTTGTCTCTCTAGTTTCCATATTTGTGGTTCTGATTTAGTTGAAATTAGTGATTGGCATGCAACTTCCGGGTATTTTGGTTCACATATTTCCTTTTTAATCGCTTTAAAGTTAACTTCTTCCATATCCAGCCATGTTTAGTTGACCCTGATCACTAAATATTCCTTCTCTCCAACACATTTTTCTTTTCAGTTAGCTTTTGTCTATTCATATATAATACATTTAAATTTCTTTCAGTTTCTTGGTGTATGTATAAAAAAGTGCCTGTATTTCTTCATGGTATTTTATCGTATTTTCTCACCATTTCTGCTCCTCATTTTCCTTTTTTTTTTTTCCTTGCTACATATTCTATATGATTCTCTTCCCCCCCATATTCCTTGGTGAAACCTGGATTATCCATTTTTTTTAATTCCAGTTCTGGCTTATTTTCATTATTTTCTGTCTATGTTTCACTGTTACTAAAACATGATCTGTATCACAGTTTGGACCTTGCATGGGTTGAGGATAATCTTGTGTTGATTGAAACATTTGATTTGTTACCATTGTACCAGGTATTATCCATGCTTCTTTGTGTATTTTAATATGTTTGTATTTTTGTACTCAGTACAAACTTCATTTGTGCAAATTGTATTGATTTCTGCCAATTTCTATATGTCACATCATGTAGAGTATACTTCCCAGCCACTTAATGGTTACAAATTTCTTTCCTCACTTTTGCATTAAAATCTCCGTTAACATACACCGAAAGCACCAGGGTTAGATGGGATAAAGGCAGAGATTTTACAGAAAGTGGTTCCAGCTTTATGGATGACGATATAGTTTAATTAAGACTATATGAAATAAGGAAGAAATACCCATAGATTGGAAGATGGGAATTGTATACCCAAAACATAAAGAGGGGGACTTGAGTAAATGTGACATTTACAGGGAATAACGTTTTTATGTTGTATATACAAAGTACTATCAAGTATAAGTAATAGAATATACAGAAAGAATATTTTGTGATTATCAAAATGGGTTCAGAATGAAAGGGGAACAATCAGTAATGTACAAATATTTAGACAAATAATAGAAAAGGCATGTGAGTGTAGTGTACAGATACAAATACTGTTTATAGATTTTAAGCAACCATTTGATAGTATTTCGAGACATTAAAAGATAAAGTGTCACAACTACAAGGATTCCCAGTAAACTTATAAAATCAATGAAGATAACACTTTTGAAGACTCGAGGAACAGTAGTTGTAGAGTACAACATGACAGAAAGATATAAAGTTAATGTGGGAGTAAAATGTGATGCATTGTCAGTCATTTTGTTTAACGTAGTACTGGATTATATTTTAAAGATTAGATTTTTGGGTAAATATAAATATATCAACTAAAATGGTACAGATTGATGCATATGCAGATAATGTGGTCATATGAAGGATTCTCATGCCATTGAAGAATCATTAGAGGAATTAGGTGATATAAGAAATGGGATTGCTAATTATTGAAGAAAAAACAAAATGTTTGAGAGTAAATAAGAAAGCGCTCAACTATTGTAAGCAGATATCAATAGGAGGGAATGGGTTTGAAAGAGACTGTTTTCCTTATTTAGGTTCAGTAATAAATTGTGATAATAGCTTATCAGTAGAAATAATATGCATATAAAGGATTAATGACCTCTAAATTAATTGTCACATACACTAAAAGGAAGATTTGCATGACATTGATAAGGCCGATGGTGACGGACGTAATGTGAAACCTGGACATCATTTGGGACATACGTAATTTTTTAGTGTTTGAAAGACATATTAAGGAAGGTATTTGGACCAATTCAGTGTAAGGAAAGATGGAGAATGAGAAGTAATAACAAATTGAAGAAATTGATAAAGGGAGAACATACTGTTAATTGTATGAAAGCACAAGGAATAAGACAGTGGGAACATGTGCAGAGAATGGATGTACCCGCTGCTCTGGTTAAGGGTACATAAAGGCTGTGAATGATTTTTGTCCATCAATAAGTGCTGGTTACAAGGATTCAAGGTTTATTTATTAGTATTTAATGCATTTAATAAAGAACACTGAAACTCTTCTTACTTCACTATTAAATATTGTTAGTCACTTGTGTAACACCATGTGACTTGGTACTAATTGTAATTGTCTCTCGCATTACTAATAATCATACGCTGTAGTTAAGTTTGACTTCAAATGTGCACTGCCCTATGCAACTACTAACTCCGTCATTCACTTAACAATAAGTTGAATATGCAGTTTAATTGTAACACAAGTTAGTAAGCACAAGAATACATTTGCACTCATATGGTTTTCCCTTTGAAAATCTGCGTAACCTTGATGTTTGTCTGACGATGCAAGTGCTGTTGCTACACGGAGGTCTGTTGACCTGTTGCACTGTTCTGCCCTTTGAATGTTGTAGAACACTTGAATATAACGATGTAACTTGTGTAATTATTGCACTGTTGGTACAATAAGTTTTGTTGGAGGTTGCGTCTGTTGTTACAGAGCACAAGGCCTCGCTTGCTTAGCGGCCCAAGTCGCGAATGAGACTGACGCTAGGTAGCTTGAACGCATGTGGCACACACAGAAGGGATGCTAATAATGTTATTACTCACGCGTTAATCTCAACCCCATGCCTACATGTAATGTTATGCAATCTTTAATAAGCATAGATTTGGGAAATAAATGCAACCATAGTAAGGCAAAAAATGATGCACAAATAAATACAAAAATTAATCTCTCAGATATAAAACTGGTTATCGAGACTACTGATTGCAACCCTATAGGAGTAAGAACCAGGAGACGATCAAAGAATAGATGGAGATTTGAAGTAGTAAATGATTTAAAGAAGCAGAAACAAAAATTGGATCTATCTCGTCAAAGATAGAAAAGCCTGGAATGATTAGATGCAGAAGACCAAAACCAATGTAGGGTTGTAGTGTCAAGAAAAACAAGATTGTTAGTTTATTATGAGCATTTTTGTTTCATGAAAATTGCCGCATGGAAGTTTGTGCTTTTTTATCAGCAAAAATGAAAAAAAATTTGCTGTACCATCTATCCATACGTCATTTTGAGTATATGGTGAGCATTGTCAAGGTCTGTGCTAAGTTGCTGAGTAGAAAACATAGTCTTGTGTAGAATAGTGTTTCAGCTAAACCTTATATTCAAAATCTGAGGTATCACTTCTGACCAGTCATATTACAGGTTAAGGGGAGAAACTTACTACAAATTCAGTAGGAAAGAAAATGGAAACTTCTTACAGAGGAATATGGGCTTTGTCTTGATACTATATATCTAAACATGCATAGAGGGAGACGTGGATGTCCCACGGGGAAGACATTTTCAAATATGGGGTGACTTGTCCAGTTTTTAGGTAGCTGTTGGCTCTTTCAGATGGGAAAAACCATACCCATTGGCAGTGTGTGTGTATAATGAGTATCAGAAGTAGTCTTATATTTGAGCATTGCACTGTTGTATCAGGAAGCCCCTTTCAGGCAGGAATTTGGGGTCATTCCGTACAATTCAAACTGTTTCTTCATCATCAGTCTTTCATGGAATTGGGCCACTTGTTGACCCGTTCCAGTCTCACGCACCCAGGAGTCTCTTTAATGGTCTACCATGATTTCTTCTGCCAGTTGGGAAATAGTTTCATAACCCTTGGTAATCTATTGCGAGGCATTCTATTCACATGATGTATCCAGTTTCTCTTGTATT